>ERZ779888.4045-NODE-4045-length-10223-cov-2.683615_pt1 | contig 10223 bp, 10 predicted proteins | sample MGYA00511245_ERZ779888 | MGnify/ENA primary metagenome ERZ779888 (study PRJEB29588, sample SAMEA2155255) | human gut metagenome | biome: human gut; feature: human-associated habitat; material: faeces | place: Denmark | collected 2008/2010 ... | reverse complement strand
ACATACAGAAATGTATGAAGGAATGTGCAAAAAAACAGGAAAATATCAGCTTTTATTCTCGTTTTATGAAAAACTGGCGGCGGTATTAGCTGATAAAGCCGATTTGGGCATGTGTATAAAATCAGCATATCGGTTTATACAGGAAATCAGAACTATTCTCACAGAATGGTTTTGGTTTCCTTTTTTGCTGTTACAAATCAGTTACAACTGCAATATAGAATTTAATGTATAATTAACCTGTGAAAAGATAGTTATAAAAACATGTGAGGTAATAATTATGAAGGCAAGAATTCTTGTGATAGAAGACGAAATGTCAATCAATGACCTGCTGTGTATGAATCTGGAGATTGCAGGGTATGAAACAGTAGGATATCTGGATGGAAATGAGGCATATGAAGCAATTATTCAAGATCATGCGTTTCAGTGTGCACTTGTAGATATCATGCTTCCCGGAAGAGACGGATATAGCCTGTTACCGAAACTGAAGCAGTATGAAATCCCCGTAATATTTCTTACCGCAAAGGGAGATATCGCGAGCAAGATAAAGGGATTAAAAGACGGTGCAGAAGATTATATTGTAAAACCATTTGAAATGCTGGAAGTGATGGTCCGTCTTGAAAAAGTACTGGAACGTAATGGCACTGTACAAGAACAGATTCAAATCGGTGATGTCATCATTGATACTGCTAGTCGCACTGTTACAAAAATGGGCATGGAAATCTATTTAAAGCCAATGGAATATAACTGCCTCATGGTGTTTGCCAAAAATCCGAATAAAGCACTGACCAGGAATCAGATTCTGCAGGAACTGTGGAATGAAGAGTTCTGCGGAGAAACAAGAACTGTGGATGCACATGTGGGTCGTATCAGGAAAAAGCTTGGCTGGCAGGATAAGATTAAAACAATTCCCAGAATCGGTTACAGACTTGAGGTGGATTTATGAAACTCTTAATAAAGATCTTTTCTCAGACTACATGTATCATTTTGTTGGTATCGTCAGGGATCTTTCTCTATACCACTTATTGTTGGAAAAATCAGAGTATACAGAATATCAACAGTTATGAAAGCAGTATATTCAGAACAAATATCTTACAGTTTGAAAATAAAACAAGCCTTTCTGACAATCAGAAACAGAATGCCGACAACGAAATGCGCCCCCAAATAGTTACTTATGCTTTTCGGCAGGTTTTTCATGACAGCGCGGTTTTATATCTTGATGGAAAAATGACCTATAATGGAACTGTTTATGAATTCGATGTAAAAAAGTTAAGAGAATTATGTGCAAGTAAGGCAAACATGGTGGATCATGGCAGCAACAGTGACGGTCATGGCCCTATGATCAGTCAGATAAATGGAAGGACACTTTTGTTATTTTACTATGGCAATGTAAATATGGGATATCAGATTGTTACTTATAAAGATATAACAGATGTAATAGAAAAAAGTCATCTGCTGTTTTTTCAGACGGGTGGATTTACTTTATCTTTGATCGTGGTGATGGGAATTATCCTTTATTTGAGCCTTCGAAAAATCACAGCACCGCTTACAAGCCTAAGAGAAGCTACGCTTCTTGTTTCTGAAGGTATTTATGATTTTAAAGTACCGTCAGAGGGAAATACAGAACTTGCGCAGGTAGGTGCAACCTTTAATTTTATGACAGGTAAAATAAAAGAACAAATTGAAAGTCTTTCTAACATAAACCGGACACAAAAACAGCTTATTGGAAGTCTGGCTCATGAGCTGAAGACCCCAATGACTGCAATCATAGGCTATGCAGATACATTGCTTACTGTGCGCCTAACCCCGGAAAGGCAGGAGAAGGCTCTGATTTATATTGAAAATGAATGTCGCAGGCTTTCAAGACTTTCTATGAAAATGCTGGAATTAACCGGACTCTACGAAGCTTCGGAAGACTCATTCAATCCAGCTGAAATACAGGTGGATAATTTCCTGAAAGAAGTAAAAGAACTCATTGATTGCAGGCTTCAAGAAAAAAACATCTCTCTTGATGTATTTTGTGAACCAAAAGAATTGGTAAAGAAGTTTGATCAGGACTTAATGATAAGTGTAGTGACAAATCTAATTGATAATGCAGTCAAAGCCTCCAGGAAAGAATCTAAAATTGTGCTTGAGGCAACCCCAGACCATCTGATGGTTCAGGATTTTGGAAAGGGAATACCAAAAGAGGATCTGGAAATGGTGACGGAACCATTTTATATGGTAGACAAATCTCGTTCCAGGGCAAAAGGAAGTGTAGGGCTCGGTCTTTCTTTATGTCAGAAAATTATAGAACTGCACGATTTCCAACTGAAGATTGAAAGCAATCCGGGAAAAGGAACTACCGTCTCTGTTTTCTGGTAATCACACTAACGTTTACATATCAGTTACAAATCGCGAAAGATTTGGTGTAATGCTCGATGATATACTTATAACAACCTTAGAAAGGAGATTTTACCAGAAATGAGAAAAAATATTAAAAAGTTTGCAGGAATAGTGCTTTGTATTGGAATGTTTACAGGATGCGCACAGACCCCGGATTCTTCTTTGGTAAAGCCGAAGGGGAGCAAGGCTGTAGATGCTTATACGGAAGCGGATGATGTTAGCGGTTCTAAAGGAGAAGCATCTGAAAGCAAGAACGATGACGGTTCAGAGTCAAAGATAACCATCAGGAATCTCATCGATGCTCCTCAAAATTATAAAAGCCATGTGGAAGATGACAGTGCCAAGCTCGTGGTAAATACAGATGCAAGCGTAGAAATTCCGGAAGTGGAAAAGATATCTGCTATTTCTGTCACCGCGGCAGAAGTTACCCAGGAGCTTCTCGACCGTATTACAAACGCATTCTTCTCAGAGGCAAAACTTTATACCATGGATAGTTATTATGTGAAGACAAAGGATGAAATTAAAAAAACTCTGGATGAACTAAAAGAAGACGTTGCAAACGGAAACCTGGATCCGTATAACTATGGAACAGACGATGATGGGAATTATGTCTATGATATCTATGAAGATATTGAGACATGGGAACAGGAATACGAAACTGCTCCGGAAAAGAAAACCCTGACAGAGGCAAAACCTGTTGCCGGAAATTATTTCAGTTGTATTGCACAAATGCCAGACGATTCACAATACTACTATATGATATCTTCCGATGGCTCCGATACCTTGTCAGTCAAGATCAAGAAAGCAGCAAACAAGGGCGGGGAAAAAATACCGGAGGATGCAATGTGGTGTGATTACGGATATTCTGAAGAGGAAGAAAAACCCACAGAAGAATCTATCGGGCTGTCCCTGAATGAAGCAAAAAAACTTGTAAAGGAAAAAGTTGAAAAAATGGGCATCACAGATTTGCAGTTTTCTAACTGGAATTACGCGGTGTGCAAAAGTTTTGAAGACGATAATAGTTCAGGTGATTTTGGAAATGGATATAGAATTGATTATGCACGTACCATAAATGGTGTGCCGGTCACTCAGACAATTGCAAACGGTGGGGCATTGGAAGATATGGACAGCACAATGGAAACATGGTCTTATGAAAGTCTCTGTTTCTATGTCGATAAAGATGGCATAGAAAGCATGACTTATTCAAATCCCTACACAATTGGTAAAATAAAGACAGAGAATTTAAATCTTCTTTCGTTCAGCGAGGTTATGAAAATTTATGAAAAAATGATGGTGGTAACAAACGCTGATAATATGCAATATGAAAATTCCAGGGTCTATAATATTGATCGGATCGTTCTTGGTTATGCCAGAATATATGAGCCGTCTACTGACGCACACACAGGTATTATGATCCCTGTCTGGGATTTTTTCGGCAGCATGACTTCAGAAAGTGAATATAACGGAGAAACAGAATCAAATACCAGTAAAGATCCGAATGAAAGTTTCCTTACCATTAATGCCGTGGATGGCAGTATCATAGACCGGAATCTGGGTTACTGACATGAGACAGGTATTTGGAATTGTAAGGTACAATTTCTTCGGATTTTTACGCAATCCCAAAGTTATTTTTATATTTCTGTTAGAATTTGTACTTAGTTTTCTACTTACAGGCAGAATCATGGTTGTAATGGAGACCTACGATACACCGGTACAGGCCATTGAGCCATTTATCTGGACATTTGGGGATGGGATAGCAGTACTGTCCAGTTCGCTGCTCTTGCTTCTTATGTTTTCTGACCTGCCGAAGATGACACCTATTACTCCATACCAGCTGACCCGGACAACCAAGAGGAAATGGCTTTTAGGTCAATTCATTTATGTTATTCTTGTAACTGTTTTATATACGGTTTTGATGCTGCTGTTTACGGCCGTGCTGTGTATGAAAAAGAGTTATCCAGGTAACCTGTGGAGCGAAACTGCGGCCATGCTTGGTTATTCAGAATTAGGAAAAAACCTGCAGGTCCCTTCTACAGTAAGGGTCATGGAAAGTATCTCACCCTATGGCTGTATGCTGCAGGTTTTCTTCCTTCTGTTTTGTTATTCGCTGACCTTAAGCTTTGTAATCCTTGTAGGAAATCTCTATAAAGGGAAGACTAAGGGGATGATTTTTGGCCTTCTTTACAGTGTCTTTGGTTTTTTATTGGACCCGAAAGTACTGGCTGCAATTTTACATAAAGAAAAATACGAAATGTATCAGGTAAATGTATTAATCTGCTGGATCAGTCCTCTGAACCAGGCAGTATACGGAAAACATAACTTGGGTTATGATCCATTGCTCCCGAAAATCCCGCATTCCTATATGTTTTTTCTGGGTATTTTAGTTCTTCTTGCAGTTTTTGCAATTAACCGGATGAAAAAATATACCTTTGAATTTCTTGGAGAAAAGACATGATCGGAAGGGGGAAAACCTATGTGGGGTGAAACAAAACGTATGTTTTTTAATAAGAATTTTCTGGCAGCATGGCTGATAGCCTGCATCTCCATCGCCATTGGACAGACTTATCCCAGCTTAAAAAAAGCACTGACATGTGGTACTTTTATCAGTATACTGGAAGGTTCCTTAAAAAGTCAGGCAGTATCTTTTGCCATTCCGGTAGCGGCCGTATTGCCATGGAGTGATTCCATTCTGCAAGAATATAAAAGTGGATTTTTAAAGGAGATACTTCCCAGAACGACTCGCAGACAGTATATCGAAGGTAAAGTCTTTTCCATTATGGTATCTGGTTTTATGGTCTGGACGTTATCTATACTAACGGTACTTTTTATCAATTTTATTGTGTTCTATCCGCTGGAGATAAAGGGTGCTATTCAGAAAGAAGCACTTCTGGACTTACTCATGAAGGCATTTCGGACAGGACTTATCGGAAGTATCATAAGTACTTTCGGTGGAAGCTGCGGGATTTTATGGGATTCTGCTTACATGGCATATGGAATCCCTTTTGTAAGCTTTTATTTCGGAATTATCCTTCATGACCGCTATTTTAAGAATCAGATATGGTTTTATCCAGTAGAATGGATACTGGCTGATGAAAATTGGGGACCGGACAAAATAGGAGTTTGGCTATTTCTACTGTTGTTTTTATTAGTAATGCTGGGAATTCTGGGAGGTGTTTTATATGGAAGATTGGAAGAAATCTGAAGGGACATTTAATCTGGCCTGTGATCCGCAAAGAGCAAGTGGAATGATGCAGAACACCTGCGTAAAAATAGAACACGTGACCAAACGTTTCGGTGAAGACATCGTGTTACAGGAAGTAAATCTTTCCCTGAAAACAGGGAACGTCTATGGGATTGTTGGAAATAACGGTTCAGGAAAGACCGTCCTTATGAAATGCATCTGTGGGTTTCTTCCTGTAACTACGGGCGCTATTTTTGTATTTGGAAAAAAAATAGGCCATGATGTGGATTTTCCTGAAAGTCTTGGAGTTATTATCGAGACTCCCGGTTTTCTTACACAATATACGGGCTTTAAAAATCTGGAGATCCTGGCAGACATGAATGGCCGGATTTCGAAGGCCGATATCCGCATAGTCTTAAAAAGGGTAGGATTGGATCCGGACATGAAGAAACCAGTCGGAAAATATTCCCTTGGAATGCGTCAACGCCTTGGTATTGCACAGGCCATTATGGAAGATCCTCTGTTTTTGATCCTGGATGAGCCGTTTAATGGACTGGATAAACATGGCGTGGAAGAAATAAGAGAACTGCTGCTGGATTTAAAAGCAGCAGGAAAAACCATTTTGCTGGCAAGCCATAATGAAGAGGACATCAGAATCTTATGTGACCACGTATATGAAATGGATGGAGGAATCTTAAGAGAAAGGACTGCCTGATAATGAAAAATTTATTTGTAAAAACGGCATTAGTATTGTGTACGACAATAATATTTCTTCCAGCTACCGTTTTTGCCACAGAGCCTCAAAACACGGAAGTTACATCTGCTGAAGAAGGATTTACGGACTCAGATCCGTCCGTATCTTATGAGAATGACAACTCGTTAACCCTTGATGAAAAAGAGGATGATTCTACGAGTACCGAACCTCCGGCAGAGGATGAAAAGACTCCTGATAAAGCTGATACCGATAAAGAAAATCCGGATCCGGATATTTTTACATCAGGAGATGACTTTGGTGATGGTTCTAAATCGAATCCTTTTCATGTTGTAATAGACAGTGATAATCCGGAAGACGGTGGCGCCCCGCAGATAACAGATCCGGTTATAGACAACGGAGGGTATTCGGGCGGTGGGGGAGGAGGTAATTCAACATCAGACTCATCAAGTGAAAAAATATTACATAAACCGCAGGTATTATTAGAAGACAGCAATCTTTCAGGTGGACGATTGGAGGCTGGTTCTACAACAGAAATGTCGCTGACATTTCGAAATAAAAGCTGCAGTCAAAATGTATTTGGTTTAAAAATTTCCCTTTCTACAGAGAACAAAGGAATCGAATTTGAGAAAAACTCTTTTTATGTACAAGTCCTGGCTCCTGGTGAAGCAATTACTTTGGAACAGATGATTACTATAACAGAAAACTGTGATCCTGGCCAGGCTGTCATTACTTTTTCTCTGGATTATGAAGATTCGAAAGCAACGGCAACTACCGGTACAGAATTACTGTCTTTTCAGATCATCCAACCGGTTCGTGTTAAGCTGGAAGCTTCAGATATTCCATCTGTTTTATACACTATGGATACAGTAGAGATCCCGGTAAAAGCAATGAATCTCGGAAGAGACAAAATATACAATGCAAGTGTCAGCTTAAAGGCTGATGAATTAAGCTCAAACGATACTGCATTCTTAGGGACCATAGAGGCCGGAGATTTATCCCAAGGAAGTCTTCGCATATATGTAAAAGGAAAAACAGGAAAATGTGCAGGTCAATTAATTCTTACTTATGAGGATGCCGATGGCAAATCATATGAGGAAGAAATAAAATTTGATTCTGAAATCAAAGAAACCCAGATAAAGTCTTTAAAGGTTGAAGATGACCAGGAGAAAACCAATAACTGGTGGTATTCCATAGCTGCAGTTGTTGCAGTACTGCTTATTTCCATAATCCTGATTCTGGTCAGAAAGCTTCATAAGAAAAATATCCTTCTTGAAGAAGCGAGGAAGGCGGCTTCTCATTGAAAAGAAAAAAAATAGACAGCTTTACCTTATTTGTCATACTTCTGCTGGCATTGATACTTACATTATTAGGAATGCTGCTGGCAGGCATGAAAGAAGAAAAACGGCAATTTACTGTGTTGCTCCCACTTGGAGATCTGGCTTATGATGAAGATTTTTTGCAGAAAGCGAAGAAGATAAAAGGTATAAAAGAAATCTGGCCAGTCATAGAAGTCCCGGTTGTCATCAAAATTGAAGATTATACGGAAACAACGACTTTTTCAGGAATTGATATGAATGCGTTTGGAAAAAATCCAACTCAGAATGAACTGGGGAAGATGCCGTTGTTATTGCTGGGAAATGGTTCCCTACGGGATATGAAAGACTATAATAATCATGCCATTTCAAAAAAACAACAGGAAAAATTTTTAGAGATGGGTGAAAACCTGAATATTTTTTATTCCCTGGATGAAAAAGAGAAGGATACTTCCAAAGCCACGGATGATCTTACCACTTTGTCCGGCAATTCCGCAAGAGAACCGCAAACCTCATATATGCCCTGTAAAGCCGCTGTAGTAATAGAAGGCAACGAAATCTACATACCCATTTCCCAGGCACAGGATCTCTGCAGAGAAATAGGAGAGCCTTCTGAAATCAGTAAAGTATATCTAAAAATAAATGGAAAAAATAACCTGGAGAACGCAAAGAAAATACTTTCAGGAATTTAACATAATATATAGCAAGAAGTCTCTTTCCTTTACAGATGTGCAATGAATTGTAAAAGCACTGTACGAACGCTGTAAAAGCAAAAAAGAACACTTGGTTGGTGATGCAGTTCATGGTATAATAGTATCAGTTGATAACATAAATGATAAAAAAGCTAATTTTGTTAAAAAAGGATCACAATGTACATTTAGAATATCAGATTTACCGCCTTTTGATCATGTGGTTGTAATGTTCCGTGCATAGCCCAGAATGGAACTAAGTAAATTTATCAATGTCTGTCCCTTTTTCAAAATCTGAGATTTAATTGGCAGAAGTATATCACATGATAATGTTTATGGTATGAAAAAAAGCTTTCGTTGTAGCCTATGGTTCTGCATGGAAAGTTATTGGATAAAAGATACTGATTAATACTTGGTAAAATGAGGGAGCTCACAAATGAAAAAAATTACAATTGCCTTAATTATGGTTATATCATTAATAGCACCAATTCAGACAATGGCGGAGAGTGTTACCCAGAACGGTACAATAATAGAGCCTTTGGAACAGAATATTGAACAGATCATCGATGAAATCACTTCTGAACCGCGTCCAATAAATTCTGATGCAATACAGAATGTAAAAGAATATATTAGTGAATATTTTGGCAATCTGGGATATGACAATATAGAATACCAGAAATTCGAATATAACGATGAAAACAATGAGAATGCAATAAGGCATTCCTCGCAGGCGGATGTGTTTCTGGCATCAACAGCCGAGGATGCAATTGTTGACGGCATTGGTGAAAATATCATTGTGACAAAAAACTCATCCATTGATACTACAAAAAATCTGATCATAAGTGCCCATTATGACAGTGCAGAAGATTCGGTGGGCGCCAATGATAACGGTTCCGGAGTGGCAGCAGTGCTTGAACTGGCAAGGATTTTAAAAGATACAGAAATACCGTATAATATAAAATTCATCCTGTTCTCGGGCGAAGAGAAATATATGCTGGGTTCAAGATGGTATGTTGGTAAGCTGACGGAGGACGAGCGGAAACAGATCATCGGAGTAATAAATATTGATACTATTGCAGAAAAAAGTGATCTGGGTTATATGGCGATGATCGAAGGAAACAAAAGACCAGACAATGCGGAATATGATGATGAGGGATTGAAAAAACTGGCAGAATTAAATAAAAACAGTATGTCAGAACTATTTACACCCAGTGACAGATTTTTCCTGACAATGGCAACCAACAGTGACCATTATCCGTTTGCATTAGTGAATATCCCGGCAGTATCTATTGTCCAGGACTGGCAAGATGGTTTGAACGTGAATGATAGTTCTGATGTAAAAGAAAATATGGATATACAGAGAATTGTGGAAGTGATTGATCAGGTTATGGAAGTACTTCCAACGATCAATTAAATTTATATCAAAAATCTCCCACTAATGGTAGTGCCAGATAAAAAACATTGTAGAAGTCAGTAATATTAATGTTTTTCATGGTGCTAGCACGGTGCGAAGTCGAAATAATCAAATACTGACAGAGACCAGGAGGTGGAATAATGAAAAAATGGATCGTGATGCTGGCGGTACTTGTTATGTTCTGTCTGGCGGGATGCGGGGAAAAGCCGATGACAGCAGTGTATTTTCATACAGATGATAACAGCTGGTATTTTGCGGATCTGGACACGGGCACGATTTTCTCCGGAACGATACCGGATAAGCTTACGGATGAGAATGGAAAGAAGCTGACAGAGGAAGATATGACAGACGGAGATGTTTACCTGATCTATGGAGATGGTATCATGCTGCAAAGCTTCCCGGGACAGTATCCGGGAATCACAAAGATGGTACGGAAAGAACAGGGCAATCAGGAAAAGGCCGATCATTACCGGAAGGAGCTGCTTTCCATGATGCGTCCGGTGACTGGAGAGTGATAAAATAAAGCTTT
>ERZ779888.4044-NODE-4044-length-10225-cov-2.350246_pt1 | contig 10225 bp, 5 predicted proteins | sample MGYA00511245_ERZ779888 | MGnify/ENA primary metagenome ERZ779888 (study PRJEB29588, sample SAMEA2155255) | human gut metagenome | biome: human gut; feature: human-associated habitat; material: faeces | place: Denmark | collected 2008/2010 ... | reverse complement strand
GTCGGCCGGTACGAGCAGCAGCTTTATCTCCTCCTCGAGTTGCGGCAGTTGGGCCGTGCACGATTCGAGCTCGTCCTTGGCCATCTCGCGCATTTCGGGGTCGTTTTCGCTGTCGAGTATCTGTCTCGATTCGTTTATTCCGTTCAGCAGTTGTTTATAGCGTTTGGCTGCTTCCGATATTTTTTCGAGTTCCCGGTATTCTTTGGTGAGTTTTACATACCGTTTCATATCGCCTATGACGGCAGGGGCGGTGATGAGAGTCCCTATTTCTTGAAATCGGATAAGCAATCCCTCTAATTTTTCCAGTAGTGAATTTTGTTCGCTCATGAGGTTTATGTTTGCTTTGCGATATTTGCTTTGTGCAAAGATACGAAATTCGCACGATTTATTTTAACGGTAAGAGGGAAAAGATGACTCGGTGCAGGGACGGGGCATTGCCTGTCGTCTCGACGCCGGGTCATCTTGATATACAGAGTAGTAGTTTGGGGATAAAACGCATGTGTGGAAATAATGTTTGTCGAGACGAAAAACTTAACGAGCTTTAACAAAAACAGATCGCCAGACTCCCGTGCGGGAATCTGGCGATAGATGGTATAGGGTCGGGAGAATGTTGGTCGGGAGCCGCCCTCATGCGAAGCAGAGTGTGGTCCCTCTCTCCACGACGACTCCGATTAGAACCAGCGGACGTATGCCAAATCTTGACGATGGGGCAGGTCGGGGTTCTGGGGGAACATGCGGAACGAGTAGCGGAATACACCCGAGTCGTTGAGCAGGTAGCGCAACTTGTAAGTCACCTTGGTGCCATCGGTCTGTACCGGTTTCATTTCGAGAGTCTTGTACGGTTCGGTATTGCCCTCTTCGGCATTGGCGATGACGAGCTCTACACCCAGGCAGTTGCCCAAGCCCTTGTTGTCGAGAACGACTGTCATCTCATACTCTTCGCCTACGTGGGGGTTGTAGAGCAGACCGTCGGGAATCGATACCGAGCAGATTTCGATGTCGTTCCATTTCGATACGAACTCCTCTTTCCAGGCGGCAATCTCTTTGGCTTTGGCATAGTTGTCGGCCTTGAGCAGGTGAGTACGCTTGCCCTCTTTCAGGTAGAAGCGGTCGATGTAGTCGTGCAACATGCGCTCCATGGTGAAGTGGGGAGCAATCTTGGCAATCGAGTTCTTGATGTATTGAATCCACTCGGGAGAGTAGCCTTTGCTGTTCTTGGCGAAGTAGAGAGGCACGATTTGGTTCTCGAGCATCGAGTAGATGGTAGCGGCATCGAGTTTGTCTTGCTGTCCTTGGTCCTGGAAAGTGCGTTTGTCGGTCAGCGCCCAGCCGGCACCCTCTTTGTAACCTTCGTACCACCAGCCATCGAGTACCGAGAAGTTGAGCACGCCGTTCATTTCGGCTTTTTCGCCCGACGTACCCGATGCCTCGAGCGGACGGGTAGGCGTGTTCAACCAAATATCCACACCCGAGATAAGCCGTTTGGCAACCTTCATGTCGTAGTTCTCGAGGAAGATGATCTTGCCCAGGAACTCAGGCATGCGCGAGATTTCGACAATCCGTTTAATCAGACCCTGGCCGGCACCGTCGGCGGGGTGAGCCTTACCCGAGAAGATGAACTGTACCGGGTAGTTGGGGTTGTTGACAATCTTGGAGAGACGGTCGAGGTCGGTAAAGAGCAGGTGTGCACGTTTATAGGTGGCAAAACGACGGGCGAAGCCGATGAGCAGGGCGTTGGGGTTGATTTTCTCGAGAACCGAAACGATGCGTGAGGGGTCGCCCTGGTTTTTCAGCCAGGTTTCGCGGAAGTCGTCTTTCACGAATTTCACGAATTTGTTTTTCAACGTCTGACGGATATTCCAGATGATTTCGTCGTCTACGTCGTAAATCTTCTCCCACATCTTGGGGTCGGACTGGTGATCCATGAAGTCGGGACCGAAGGTCTTTACATAGAACTCTTTCCACTCCGAAGCGGCCCAGGTAGGCATGTGTACACCGTTGGTTACGTAGCCTACGTGCAGTTCGTCGGGGCTGTATCCTTTCCAGATGGGTTGGAACATCTTTTGCGATACCTTGCCGTGGAGCCAGCTTACACCGTTCACCTCCTGGCAGGTGTTGCAGGCAAACACACTCATCGAGAACTTCTCGTTGGTGTCGGGGTTTTCGCGACCCATGTTCATCAGGTCTTTCCATTCGATGCCCAGTTTGGCGGGGAACTCACCCATGTACTTGCCGAAGAGCGACTCGTCGAAGTAGTCGTGACCGGCAGGTACCGGCGTGTGTACCGTATAGAGCGATGAAGCACGCACTACCTCGAGGGCTTCGCCGAATTTCAGATGTTCGTTTTGTATATAGTCTACCAACCGTTGTACATTCAGCAGGGCAGCATGGCCCTCGTTGCAGTGGTAGAGATCGGTCTTGATACCCAGCTTGTTCAGCATCAAGATACCGCCGATACCCAGCAGATACTCCTGTTTCATACGGTTTTCCCAGTCACCGCCGTAGAGCTGGTAGGTGATGGAGCGGTCCCATTCGCTGTTCGAGTCGAGGTCGGTGTCGAGCAGATAGAGTTTGATGCGGCCTACATTCACGCGCCAGATGTGGGCATAGACAATGCGGCCGGGGTAGGGAACCTCGAGTACCATAGGACGGCCGTCTTTTTCGGTCATCTGCTCGATGGGGAGCTGGTTGAAGTTCTGGGCCTCGTAGTTGGCAATCTGCTGACCGTCCATCGAGAGGGTCTGCGTGAAGTAGCCATAACGGTAGAGGAAGCCAACGGCCGTCATATCGACGTTGCTGTCGCTGGCCTCTTTCAGATAGTCGCCGGCCAGAATACCGAGACCTCCCGAATAGATTTTCAGCACGTGGCTCAAGCCATATTCCATGCTGAAGTAGGAAATCGACGGTACATCCTTCCGTTTCTCTACCTGAAGATATTTTTCGAAATGATCATACACCTCTTTGATGTCGTGCATGAGCTGTTTGTCCTTAGTGATTTCTTCGAGTCTTTCGTACCCGATGCGTTGCAAGAATAGAACGGGGTTCTCGTGAACCGCTTTCCACAAATCCTTATCTATCGATTTAAACAAGTTTTTGGCCTCACTATTCCATGACCACCATAGATTTTTTGCTAAGACTGCCAGGCAGTTCAACTCTGCTGGAACTTGCGATTTAACAGTAATATCACGCCAGTTAGGAGTGTTTGTGTTGCTTACTTGTACTTTCATAATAGAATATTGAATTTATTATTAAGTCTTTTCTACATTAAATTATCCGAGTTATCCGAGTTGTCCGAGGGCTTTCGCAGAGCCGACTTTTTCAGCGCTATGTGAAATGCCTCCGTGTAGTAGGTAATAAAGTTTTTCCATTCGGCTTCGAGCGAAACGGCCGTGGCTGCCTGGGCTATTTTTTCGCGTTGTGCCTTTCCGCAGTGGCTCAGGGCAAGGATGGTGTCGGCCAGCTCTTCCGAAACCTCTACGAAATTGAAGTCGCTGCGGTGCAGCACCTTTACGCCCGATTTCTTCAATCCCTGTTCCTGACGGCTGTTGATCCATTGGCCGAATCCCGAAAGGTCGGTCGTAATGGTGGGCACCCCGAAGGCGATACTCTCGAGCGGGGTGTAGCCCCACGGTTCGTAGTACGAGGGGAATGCCGTGGCATCGAGGCCGATAAGCAGGTCGTAGTACGACAGGTTTACAATGCCGTCGTCGCCCGTCAGGTACGACGGGATGAAGACAATCTTCAGCCGGCTGCCGGCATGGTTGTCGAGATGCAGATAGTGTATCTGGTTCACCACACTGTCCTGGTCGTAGTTGTGCAGCGTGTGGGTGATAAAGGGTTCGGGCAGAGGTGTAGTCTCGTGGACCTGTCGATTCAACCGGTCTTGCAGGTCGGCCCGGGGAACATCAATCCAAGCCGGCACCAGTACGAAGGCTACGATTTCGCGCTCCAGGTCGGGACTCTTGGCTATGCGTTCGACCGCATCGACAAAGAGGTCGATACCCTTGTTCTTGTATTCATATCGTCCCGAGGTGGCAATCAGGTATGCGTTTTTGTCGGGACGTTCGCCCGTGAGCGCTTCGGTAATGTCGAAGAGGCGTTGGCGGGCAACCTTACGGCGTTCCTTGTAAACATCGTCCGATGGTACGAAGTTCCGTTCGAAACCATTAGGCGTCACGATGTCGGGCTTGCGGTCCAGCAGTTGGGTACACTCCTTGGCCGTGATTTCGCTCACTGTCGTGAAGCAGTCGGCTTCGATGGCCGCCGTTTTCTCCAGCGAGTGCTTCGATACGATGTTCAACTGTTCGGCCATTTGGTCGCCGTTGTAGCCGGCCAGATAATCGTACAGCGGTTTCCCGTTGCCGGCAATCGAGCGACCTATCGAGGTGGCGTGTGTGGTAAAGAGGGTAGCCACCTGCGGCAAGGTGTATTTGATATGCAACAACCCCATGCCGGTCATCCACTCGTCGAAGTGGGCTACTACGTTGTATTTCTCGCCATGGATAAATTTGTAGTAGCTCTCGATAACCAGCGCCGAGGCGTAGGCAAAGGCACACGACTCGTCGTAGTCGCCATAGGCCGGCAGCGAGTTTACGCCATAGCGGTTCCACATCTCGCTGTAGAGGTCGTTTTTGTAGGCATAGAGCGGTTTGAAGTCTACCAGAATCACGATAGGGCGGCCCGGTACATTCCAGCGGCCCACCTTTACCTTCATGTTCTGCGGCAGACATGCCTCGCGTTGCCACTCTTTCAATAGCGTTTTCGAGCGGGTAAAATAGGGTGAGGGTTTATCGCCCCAGACATCGGGGCCTATAAAGATGACTTTATCCTTATATTGTTTTTGCAGAGTCTTTGCTTTGGTCGAAAGTACCGTATAGATACCGCCTACCTTGTTGCAAACCTCCCAACTAACTTCAAAAATATAATCAGGTACGAGTTGTTTTTCCATTACTGTAAAAATCATTCCCGGTTGTTTCTTGGGGAATGGAGAGTGCAAATTTAGAGAAAATATTTTGTAACACAGCGATAAAAAAAATTTTTTGCAAATTCTTATCACGATAAAACGATGACCCGTGGAGTAAAAATCGACTGCTCTCCCTTTTACAAAAAGGGGTTTGTCTGCTTCAAAAAGTCGTATCTGTTTTATAAAGAATATAAAAAAACGGAGTCGATGTTCCATTTGAGTTATCTCGGCCGGGCATGGAGTTTCGTGTGGTTATATATAAATGTATATCGATTGTCGTATATCCTTTTGGCACCATTTCATAAATAAATAGAGCACATGGTTTGAATTTTACTATCTTCTTATTATTTTCGCTATCGCAATAAAGTAGGGAAAATGGATATGTATAATAAGATATTGGAGAGAATATGTTTCTTTATTGTCATCTCTGTTTTTTGTTTCCCGCTAAATATCCGTGCCGATAAATCTGCCGAACCGATTCAAAACCGGTTCAATCATTTGACCATAACCGAGTTGTTCGAGAAGGGTCAAACCTGTTATAAGGAAGGAAAGAAAGATTCTGCTCTGATTTTCTTTTCGCTCTGTGAGACTCGCGATGTCGAGTCGGCCTCTCAGGAGGAGCGACGTTTTTATATACGGGCATTGGCTCAGAGCACGCAACTGTATTCTCTGATTTATGATTATGAAAAGGCCAGCAATCGGTTATTGAGAGCCTTGAGTCTGAGTCGGCGGTATGAGATTCAGGAGGAGACACCTAAAATTTATGTCGAGCAGGGTGCCTTGCTGATGACCTATGCGACCCAGAAGCGGGAGAATAAATATTTCGAACAAGCCGAAGAGGCCTATCGCAAAGCCTTCTGGGCAGCCAAGCGATACGGGCAGTGGCACACCATGATCACAGCCTTTATCAATTTGGGGAACCGCATGTTTTCGTCGAATCGTATCGACAGCATACAAGCGGAAATCGAGGCGTTCAAGAGTTGTACCGAAGCCCGTCACGAGTATAACTACCAGTATGCCTATTACTTGCAGGAGGGGCTCATTTATATGGAAAAGCATGAGTATGACCGGGCTCGCGACGCCTTCCGCAAGCAAATGCGTTCGTTACCACCGGACGATAAGTACAGCTATTTGCTTTATGGTTCATATGCATCGATGGTGAAGTCGTTTGTCTACGAAGAGCGCTACGATTCGGCTATCGTGTACGAACTGCAGATGCTCGACCTGGCTACCCGGATGAACATGAAAGACGGGCAAACCGTGGCGCTCTATGACCTGTCGGAGATGTATCGTCTCAACGGCGATTCGCTGAAGTCGGCCGAGTATTACAATCAGGCCCTGCGGCATAAGGACTCGCTGTTGACTCGCAATAAGCTCGACGAGGTGGCGGTGATGCAGGTGGTGCAGCAACTCGAGGCCAACAAAAGCGAGCTGCATGGATACAAGCGTTACACGCTGTATGTTTCGTGTCTGCTTTTTCTGATAGTGGGTATAGGTGTGGTGTGGTTTCTGGTATGGAAACGAAGACCTGCCAGGGAGTCGCAGGCAGTTGCACCTGCCGAAAAATACATGAAAAGCACGCTCGACGATGAAACCAAAGAGCAATTGAGAGCCAAGATACAGGAGGTGTTCGAACAGAATCGCGAAATATTTACGCCCAATTTCAATCTGGATCGACTGGCCGAACTGTGCGAGTCGAAACCTAAATATGTATCGCAGGTCATCAATCAGCTCTACGGATCCAATTTCAGTTCGCTGCTCAATCAGTATCGTATCAAGGAGGCTTGTCGCATCATCAACGAAGAAGACAAACTGGGTAACTACACGCTGGAGGCGATTGCCGGTCTGGTCGGTTTCAAAAGTCGGGCTACCTTCCATACCACCTTCAAACGGGTGATGGGGCAGACTCCTGGCGAATATATCAAAACTGTGCGCAAAAAGATGTCATAATTCAAGAAATACGACACAATACAATATTTTTCACTTGTTTTCCTAACATTTTGCATCTAATTTTACAAACGAATCGAAAATGATGTGTTCGGTATTCCGAGCCATCGCTTTGCTTCACCCTCGCTTTTTCCGACCACAAGAACAAGAAGAAGCAGCACCACGGAAACTACATACGCGGGCACCGCGATCCGTCGGTAAAAGCTGTACGGAATGGCGGATGCCGCCATCATAACGATCACGCCGAGAACGGCAAAGACCGCCTGACGCTTGATATAGTAAAGGCTGTCGTTCTCCTGCGCGAGCGCCGACGGATAGCTTGCGCTGAAGACCATCACGGTGCCGAGGCACAAAAGCGTAAGTATCAGCGCGAGCATGACATGATCCACGCCGAGGCGCACACGCACGATGCCGATATTGCGCTTTTTCTCGGCTTCCGCTTCCTTCGCAAGCGAATTTTTGTACTTCTCTATTTTCAGACGGCGCTTTGCTTCGCGCACATTCGTCGAGGGAAGCGAAGATGACGAACGCACCATACCGGACGAAGTGTGCGCCAGGCGCTCTGCCGGAACGCGGCGCTGTGCCTGTCTGCGCGCATCCGAGGATGCACGTCTTACGCGGACGTCACCTCTTCCGTCGGCATTAACGCTGCCGTCGGAACGCGCCTGCGGGCGCTGAACTCGCCGAGCTGCCGAATATCCGGAAGGAGTCCGGCGCGCGTTTCCCGAACTCACGGTATTTCCTCGGCGATGCGGTTCACCGCCCTGCGGCGAATGAGGTTCTCCGCCTCCTCCGTGCGTATTTGCAGTAAAACGGGGACCCTGCCCCCGGCCGTATCTCGTGTCAAGATCGTCTGCCAAAGATAAAGTCCCCCTTTCGAACGTTCGGTATGAAGCCGGCCGCGCAGCCGCGGACAGCGGCTTTGCCCGATGCATACCGTGTTATTTTACGCCGAGCCACGCAAGTGCGCAGAACAGCGCTGTTATAAATGTGAAAACTCCGACTATTTTCAGCTCGCTCCATCCGCATTTTTCGAAATGATGGTGGATCGGAGCCATTTTGAAGAGCCGCTTTCCGTGGGTGATCTTGAAATACCCGACCTGAAGCATAACGGAGAACGCCTCAATTATGTATATGATGCCGCATACAACAATTATGAGCGGATTTCCCGCCATAAATGCACATCCGACCGCAAAAGCACCGAGATAAAGCGAACCGGTATCGCCCATGAACACTCTTGCGGGATAGAAGTTGTAGATAAGAAATCCCGCAGACGACGCGATAATAAGCGCCGACGGCACGGTCAGCTCGCACATATCCGGAAGGATAAACGCGCAGAGGGCGAAAAACACGCCCACGACAAGCGTGACCGAACTTACAAGCCCGTCGATACCGTCGGTAAGGTTTACCGCATTGACCACTCCGGTAAGGAGGATGAGCGCAAACACATAGTAAAGCACTCCGAGCTCAAGCGTCACACCGACAAACGGGATATAAAGCTCCGTCGTCAGATTGCCCGATGCCATCATCGCGGCAAGGTATGCGCCGGATGCGGCAAGTTGGAGCAGATACTTCTGCGGAGCGGTAAGCCCCTCGTTCTGCGCTTTGCGCAGCTTCGCCGAATCGTCGATCATTCCGATAAGTCCGTTGGCTGCGGCAAAGAGAAGCGTAAACAGAAGTGCAAGGTGATTTGAAAATCCGTCACGCAGCCCGAGATAAACGAATGCGCAAAGTCCCGCTGCCGCCGAAACTATGATAAACGAAAGTCCGCCCATGGTAGGCGTTCCCTCTTTACTGCGGTGCCATCTCGGACCGATATCGAGAATATGCTGCCCCATCTTTTTGCTTTTCAGGAACGGGATAAGCTTTCTCAGGATCATCACCGTCACTGCAAAGGTAAAGACAAGGCAAACGGCAAAAAGTATTCTCTGACTCATAAAGTATCATCAGCCTTCGGAAGGCTTCCTTTCATTCGGAAAATATGATTCCGCAGAGCGGCGGCCGCTGTCGCTCCCGGCTCCTGCGGCGCTTGGGCGCCGCCGATCGGATCATTTTTTTCGTATCTTCTTCAGTGCTTCGATGACCCGCTCCGCCGAGACCGCGCGGCTCGCTTTTACGAGAAGCACGTCGCCCGACTGCATCGATGAATTTATCATCTTAGCCATCTCCGTCGGATTGTCGGAATCGAGACTGACATATACATTGTCCGCGCGCACGCCCTTCTTTATCGCCGCTTCCGCAACGATATCCGCCATTGCTCCGTAGCAGTAAAGCTTCTGCACCTTCATCTGCGCAGCGTACTGACCGAGCTGATCGTGCATGAGCCTCGAATACTCTCCGAGCTCAAGCATATCTCCGAGAAGCGCACAGGGCTTAACGCCTCTTCTCGACGCGATCGACGTAAGCACGTCTATCGCCGCACGCATGGATTCGGGGCTTGCGTTATAGCAGTCGTCGATAACCGTTATTCCGCCGACGTCGTATATATTCTGACGCTTGTCGGTGCTTACAAACGTAAGAAGCCCGCGGCGGATCATGTCGTCGGTCATGCCGAGCTTGACGCCGACTGCATATGCGATAAGCGAATTGTATACGTTATGTCTGCCGAGCGCGGGAATCTCGACATTGGTGACTGCTTTGTTGTTGTAAATGAGATCGTACATAATCCCGTTTTCAAGATAGCGTATATTGACCGCGCGATAATCACCGAAGCGGTTGTACACGCTGACGAATTCGGGTTCGGGCTCGACATGACCGCGGGTAGCGAACAAAAGCGGCTCGTCGGCGTTAAGCATAAGCGAACCGTCCTTTTTAAGTCCGCTGACGATCTCCAATTTGGCTGCGCATATGTTCTCCCGCGTTCCGAGCGCGGCAAGGTGAGATGTACCGATGTTTGTTATGACCGCAATGTCGGGACGCACGAGCTTTGACATATACTCTATCTCGCCGCGCGCGGACATTCCCATCTCGATAACGGAAACCTTATCGTCGGGAGAAAGATCGAACAGCGTCAGCGGCAGACCTATCTCGTTATTGTAGTTGCCTTTCGTCTTATGCGTCTTGAACGACGCCGATGCCACGGCGGAAATAAACTCCTTCGTGGTCGTTTTTCCGACGGAACCCGTGACCGCCACAAACGTAGCATCGGAAAAATCTTTATAGTACGCGGCAAGAGTTCCGAGCGCCTTCACGGTATCCTCAACGCGAATCGCGTAAAAATCAAGCCCATCGGTTTCACACCGATGGGCTTTGCTGTTATTTCTCGTGCGCGTGGTCATATAGCTGCTGGATGTCTTTGGGCAGATGATCCGGCAG
>ERZ779888.4043-NODE-4043-length-10225-cov-2.398525_pt1 | contig 10225 bp, 10 predicted proteins | sample MGYA00511245_ERZ779888 | MGnify/ENA primary metagenome ERZ779888 (study PRJEB29588, sample SAMEA2155255) | human gut metagenome | biome: human gut; feature: human-associated habitat; material: faeces | place: Denmark | collected 2008/2010 ... | reverse complement strand
TTACTTAAGGAAGTAAAACCAGACATTATTTTAGGGTATACAATAAAACCTAATATTTATGGTGCTTTGGCTGCTCAGAAGTTTAACATTCCGTTTGTAGCTAATATTACTGGACTTGGAACTGCTATTGAGAATGGAGGCAAAAAACAGAAAATACTTGTAATGCTGTATAAGATTGCATTTCGTAAGGTTCATTGTGTGTTCTTTCAAAATGAAGAGAATAGGCAGTTCTTTGTCGAGCATAATATTGCAGTTGATAAACACGAAATGTTGCCTGGATCAGGTGTGAATCTTGAGCGCTTTACTGTATCAGAGTATCCCAAAGATGAGACTGTGAAATTTCTTTTTATTTCACGAATTATGAAAGAGAAGGGAATTGATCAGTATTTAGAGGCGGCAAAAAAAATAAAAAAGAAATATGAAAATACAGAATTTCATATTTGTGGTTTTTGTGAAAAGGAATATGAAGGGGAACTTGAAAAACTTGCAACAGAAGGAATAGTTATCTATCATGGAATGATACGTGATGTCGCAAGCTTTTTAAAGAAAATCCATTGCGTTGTGCATCCAACTTATTACCCAGAGGGAATCTCAAATGTACTTCTTGAGGCTTGTGCCAGTGGGATACCAATTATTACAACAAATCGCAGTGGCTGTCGTGAGGTTGTGGATGATGGTATTAACGGATATATCGTTAAAGAAAAAGACAGCATGGATTTGATTGAAAAGATAGAAAAGTTCTTGATTCTGTCAACGGATGAAAGGCGTCAAATGGGGATTGCTGGAAGATGGAAGGTAGAGAAGGAATTTGACAGACAGATCGTTGTTGAGAAGTATATGGCGGAGATTATTCGGATATAGGACGGAGATTGGAAGATGAACGAATATAAAAACATTATCAAGTCACCTTTGGCAAGAAAAAGGATACTTAATCTGCTTTCTTTCATGCCTGATGAGCTCATGCTGAAGCTCCAATATCGGATCAAGCTAAGAAGGAAGCTTGATTTGAAGAACCCACAACGTTTTACTGAGAAGTTGCAGTGGTATAAGATTAATTATCGTAATCCTCTTATGCGCGAGTGTGTTGATAAATATACTGTGAGGAATTACGTGGAACGCAAGGGGCTGAAAGATATATTAGTTCCGTTGATCAAGAAATATGATTCTATAGAGGACGTTAACTGGAATGAGCTTCCTAATGAGTTTGTGATGAAGACCACAAATGGTAGCGGAGGATTAAATGTAATCGTTTGTAATGACAAATCTAAAATGGATTTTAATGAGACGAAAAAGAATCTGGAATCTGCAGATTCAGTATTCCATAATAATTCCGGCGGACGAGAATGGGCTTACTATGGTTTGAAAAGAAATATAATTGTTGAAAAGTTGTTGATTAATAAGCAGAATCCTGAAGCTGGTATCGATGACTATAAGATATTCTGTTATGCGGGGATGCCAAAGTATATCATTGTTGACGTTGATCGATATATAGGCCATAAACGAAATTTCTATGATATTGAATGGAATAATTTGCATATTGAAAGCGACTGTCCCAAGGCGAACAGAGATATTCCCAAGCCAAAAAACTTGGACAAAATGCTTATGGTAGCTGGAAAGCTATCTGAAGATTTTCCGTATGTAAGAGTTGATCTTTACAATATTGATGGTGAGATTCATTTTGGAGAATTAACTTTTTATCCATGGAGTGGATATGTGCAATTTGAACCTGATTCATTTGATTATAAATTAGGAAAAGAATTTGTTCTACCGGAGGGAATAAAATGATTCGAGTATTACAAGTTGTCACACAAATGAATAGAGGCGGTCTTGAGACTATGCTAATGAACTATCACCGTAATATAGATAGGAAACAGGTGCAATTTGACTATTTAGTTCATAGAAAAACTCCTGGATTGTATGATGAAGAGATTATTTCACTTGGCGGAAAGATTTATAGGTTGCCTAATCTTAATCCGTTTAGTATTACATATAGAAAAGAGATTGATAAATTCTTTAAGGAACATCCAGAATATACGATTGTACACAGCCATATTAATTGTTTGAGTGCAATTCCATTATTTTATGCGAGGAAAAATGGTGTAAAGGTAAGGGTTTCACATAGTCATATAAGTGATAATCAGAAATTATCACTTAAAAATCTAATTAAGTTATATTATAGAAATAAGCTACCTTTATTTACCACAAAACAGTTTGCATGTGGACAAAGGGCTGGTAAATGGTTATATCAAAATGACAATTTTGAAGTAATACCAAATGCAATTGACGCAAAACGTTTTCGATATAATCCTGATTTAGCGAATAAAATGAAAAAAGAGTTGGGATTGGAAAATCAATTTGTGATAGGCCATGTTGGAAGATTTAATATTCAAAAAAATCAGATCTTTATTGTAAGTATATTTGGTGAGATTCTTAAGAGTTATCCGGAATCAAAGCTAATCCTTGTGGGCGATGGCGAAGAAAAGAAAAAAATTAGCGAAAAGGTAGCGGAAATGGGAATCAAGGAAAAAGTAGAATTCCTTGGCATTAGAGCAGATGTTGAAAATGTTATGCAGGCAATGGATGTGTTTTTGATGCCGTCATTATTTGAAGGTTTGCCTGTTACAATGATTGAAGCACAGGCTTCAGGCTTGCCATGTGTTATTTCCGAGTGTGTATCTTCAGAATGTATTATAACAGAGCATGTAAAAGTCTGTTCGTTGAAAAAAAGTAAAGAAGAATGGGCAGAAGTAGTTCTTAGTTATTTGGGGCAAGATCGACAAGATTCATATCAGAAAATCATAGATGCAAAATATGATATAGAAGAGAACGCTAAATATCTTCAAGAATTCTATTTACATGAAAGTGGGACAAAGTAATGTAAGTTTGGAGAAGTTAAAATGAAATTGAGGAAAATACATATTGGGTTGGTACCAATATTAGCATTAATCTTAATGCCAATATTGTCGTTGTATTCCATAGTTTCATGGCTTTCTATAGGAAACGTTGTAGTTTTAGTAATATTCTTTGCAAGACTCGTCTTTCATAGTAAAGGGAAACTCAAGGTTAGATCTTTTTCTATTTTTTTATTTTGGGTGATATTGGCAGCATATAATTTTTTAGTATCAATTTTGAATCAAGGAAATGCCGTGGCAATGAGTAATTCTGTAGTAATTTTGCTATTTGGAATTGAAATTGCACTTATAGATAATAGCGGGATTTCAATTGAGATGATTTACCCAGTAGCAAAGTGTATTACATCAATAGTGGTGTTTTTTTTGGTGCTTCAGGTAGTTACTTACTATACAACTGGAACAAATGCTTTTTCAGGAAAAATATTGCCATTCGAATTAATGGAAAGCGGTTTTTTTCAGATGGAAATGAGAGGAAGACCGTCATCATTTTTGCCAGAACCGGCTCATTTGGCTATTTTTATATCGCCAGTTTATTTATATGCTTTGACAAAAAAAGAATGGCGAATGATAATTGTATGCCTAGTAGGATTAATACTATCAACAAGCTCGACAGGCCTGGTGATTGCAGCAATAGTTCCTATCATTTATTTTCTACTGGAATCAGAAATGAAGCTGTCAAAGAAAATTTTGTTCGCGGCTGCAACGTTAGGAATAGTATTAATACTATATTTGCTAGTGTCAGGTAATTATTATGACAATTATTCCAATAAATTAACTGGAGAATCTTTTCAAAATAGCATTAGAATATTCGGACAACTTGAAAATATGAAACACATGAGTTGTACTCAATGGATAACTGGAATTGGATTAAATAACTGGAGGGATTACTTGGCAACTTTAGGAATTCAAAGTTCTAATTATTCAAACAGTTTATTCTTTTCAATAATTTCGTTTGGAATAGTAGGAACGATAGTGCTAATTGTTGGAGTAATAAAAGCAAGTAATATTCGTTTTCCGATTAAGGACAACCGAATTTCTTTTATGTTTTTGTTCCTATTGTTGATTGTAATATTTTCAGATCAGATATTGTTTAACAGAAATTTATTATACCTATTGGTATGGTTATTTTCAGGCAGATTATTAGAGTCCGATGAAGATAGTACGGGTGGAGAATATTATGAATAGTTTAAACAGTAAAGTGCTTTTTATAACGAATGCCGATATGACAAAGAATTCGGGAGACGTTATTCTCGTTTGTCGTAGAGCAGAAACCATGTTTTTGATGTATGGAATCGAGACTGTTATTTTAACAGCAAGTGGTAAGGACACTATAATTGAGAAGGACTATCGTGGGGTTTATTTTAGTAGCGTAGAGAGAATATCTTATAAGGTAATAACCGAAAAGGTTGAGTTAGTTAAACCAAGAGTAATTGTGTTTTTTGGAGCAAGAATATATGTATATATTAAAAAGATAAAAAAGTATATCAAACAAAGGCAATATAAAGTAAAGACTTTCTGTGATATACAGGGTGTTCCTGAAGAAATCATTGAATTTTTACCTTTGTTGCAAAAGTGCTGTCGTTATCCTAATTTTTATGTGCATAAAAAATTGATCCAATATGGATTAAGTAATGTTGACTCAGCTTTTGTTGTTTCTAATGAAATGATTAACTACTGCAATAAGTTACTTCGTGGAAAGAATAAAGTTGATTATTACAAAGTTAGATGTGGTGTAGACTCTATTTTGGATACAAATACAAAAATGGTATGGAGATCACAAACGAGAATGGAACTGGGGATTGGAGAGAGTAAGACAGTATTTGTATTTAGTGGCTATAGAAAGCCTTGGCAAAAGATTGACTATACTATCGCTTTTTTTAAAGATGTAGATAAGAAAATGGATAATGCTCATTTTTGTTTTTTTTGCAACATTGATACTGAATTTGAAAATCGTTTAAAGGACGAATTTCCACGAGAAAATTATACAGTTAAGTTTTTGCAGAAAGATGAGTATTTTAAATATCTCGTTGCATGCGATATTGGAGTAATATTTAGAGATAATAATACAACTAATTGTGTTGCCTTTCCAAATAAGTTCTCAGATTATATAAATGCAGGTTTAATTGTTGCGTTAAATTCATTTTTGATTGAGCCTAATCTGATTTTAAAAAAATATGATTTGCCTTATATTAATGCCGATAGAATACCAAGGGTATCAGAATATGTCTATGCAAACAAATTAAGAACAGAAAAATTAGAAGAATTCTATGCTTGCTGTGAGAAAGTATGTGAAAGCGAGTTAACATATCATGGGCAATTGAAGAGTATTTCATTTTTTGAGAGGAGCCAGTTATTGATATGAAAATAGGAATTTTGACATTTCATAGACCAATAAACTATGGTGCTTTTTTACAATCTTATGGTTTATCTAATAGATTAAAAAAAGATTTTCCAATGGCTGAAATAGAAATAATTGATTATATTGCCCCAAAGGAGAACAAAAAAATTTATCGAACGATATTAAGTAGATTAAAGAGAAGTGGTTTTTTAGGGGCTTTAACAGAGATAAAAAAAATTAGCGTATTTAAAAATGCATTAAATTGTCTTTCGCTATCGAAACAGTATATATGTACTGATGATTTAAATAAGCTTTATTCTTTTATTGATGCTAATTATAATTTGCTTGTTATTGGCAGTGATGCTGTTTTCAATTGGAATCAGAATGGTTATCCTACGGCATTTATTCCTCAATATAACTTTTCCATTCCGGTTATTACATATGCTGCTTCAGTACATGGGCTTAAATATTATGACGAGCAACAGAACGAATAAAAGAATGTGGAAGCAGTTTTGAAAATATGAAAGCAGTATTTGTTAGAGATGAATGTTCAAGTAGGTTCGTTAGATATTGCAGTGAAAAAACAAATGCTATGCATGTTTGTGATCCTACATTTTTGATAGATTTTCAACAACTTTACGCAATCAAGCATCGATCTATAGAACAGTTGCGAAAGAAATATGGGGTTCAGGGGAAATATATTGTTCTTATGCTTCAAGACGATTTGATTAGCAAGGAAATCAGTGAAAAATATAAAAATAAGTACAAAATAGTCACACTATTTAGAAGTAACAAGTTTGCTGATTGCTATATGTATGATTTAACTCCGATAGAATGGAGCCTTATATTGAAAAATGCAATGACAACAATTACAAGCTATTTTCATGGGACACTTTTATCTCTCTTACAGTCTACAGCCACGATAGTAGTGGATGTATCTACGTATGGTGGTGCTTATGAGGGAAAATTGGATGATTTAATGAATAGAAGATTACATTTGCCGGATTTGTACTATCGGTCAGAAGAATGGCAATCGAATAAGTACAAGTTTTTTGCTGTGCTAGACCATTGTTTAACAGGAACTTATGAGGATGCAATTAGTGAAGGAATAGATAAGGAAAAGCAAACATATTATTCGTTTTTATCATGCTTCAGTGATATGGTTGGAGGACTTAATGAATAAATATAGAAAACTATTAACGGATACAGGATTATTTGTAGTTAGTAATTTTGCATCAAAACTACTTATATTTTTATTGTTACCATTATACACAAATGTATTATCAACAGAAGAATATGCAGTAGCAGATTTAATAACAACAACAATCAATCTTACATTTCCTGTATTGACGTTAAGTATTACAGAAGCAACATTGAGGTTTGCTTTTGATAAAAATGTCAAAAAAAATGAAGTTCTTTCTTCTTCAGTAATGTTTATAGTCATTAGTACGATTGTAGTTATCTGCGTGAAACCACTTGTGGCTGGTATAAGTAGTACGTTATATCAATATTGGGGGTATTTTATTGTGTGCTTTTTTTTTACTGCGGCACACAATACACTTTCATATTTCTCACGAGGGTGTGACAAAACAAAAGTATTTGCTGTATCTGGTATAGTTCATAGTGTGTTTTTAGTTGGATGTAATATTCTATTCCTGCTAGTTTTTCATTGGGGACTTGATGGATATCTTTTATCGATAATAATCTCATATTTTGCTTCAGCGTTTTACATTTTAATGTTGGCTCCTTTTTATAAAGAATTATTGCATTTTAGATTAGATGTTTCTCTAATAAAAGAAATGTTAAATTATAGTATTCCGATGATTCCAACCATAATTGCCTGGTGGGTCATGCAAACATCCGATAAATACATGATTATTTGGAAACTTGGATTGGATCAAAGTGGAATATACAGTGTATCTTACAAAATTCCTTCAATACTTACAATTGTATCATCCTTATTTGCACAAGCTTGGCAGATATCTGCAATTTCAAATTATGGGAAAAAGGATAATCAAAGTTTTGTTGGTAATGTTTATGTATTTTTTAATATGGTAAGTGTACTATCATGTGCTGTATTAATAACGTCATCCGAAATGTTGGGTAAAGTTCTGTTTGCAAAGGACTATTTTATTGCATGGAAATGTGTTCCTGTTTTATTAATTGCGTATGTGTTTTCGGGTTTGTCGGGCTTCTTGGCATCAAATTTTACTGCTGCAAAAAAAACCAAGTTTCTCTTTGTTTCAACAAGTATTGGAGCAATGATTAATGTACTGTTAAATCTTTTCTTGATCGAGAAGGTTGGGATAATTGGTGCTGCATATACAACATTCATCGGCTTTTTTGTTACATGGATCATGAGACTATATGTATCACAGAAGCTATTAAAAATTGATATACCGTACATCAAACATATTATCATGTATCTGATTCTGGTGTTTGATGCAGTGTATATGTACAATGAATTTCCTCTCTATTACATTGTATCTATAATTGCGTTTATAGCATTGTTGGCTATGAATATAAATGAAATTAAGAGAGTTGTATTTACATTTACTTCAATACTGCGAAAAAAGATTAGAGCAAATTAAGAATAAGGCAGTTTATAAAGGTGAAAAGAGATGAAAAGAATAATCTTGGTCTTTGGCACAAGACCTGAAGCAATTAAAATGTGTCCACTTGTAAATGAATTAAAGAAACGACCAGGTATACAGACAATTGTCTGCGTTACGGCGCAACACCGCCAGATGCTTGACCAGGTTCTTGATACATTTAATGTCACACCAGACTACGATCTCAACATTATGAAGGATCAGCAGACATTGTTTGACATTACTACGAATATTTTAAATGGAATTAAATTTGTCCTTGAGAAAGTTAAGCCGGATGTGGTACTTGTTCATGGAGATACAAGCACAACATTTGTAACGGCGCTGGCTTGCTTCTATCTCCAGATACCTGTTGGTCATGTGGAAGCTGGACTTCGTACTTATAATATCTATTCTCCGTATCCGGAAGAATTCAACAGGCAGGCTGTGGGAATCATCAGCAAGTATAACTTTGCTCCGACACAGCTTGCAGCTGATCATTTAATAAAAGAGGGTAAGGATCCGGAGAGTATCTATATAACAGGAAATACCGTTATCGATGCCATGCAGCATACTGTGAAGGAGAATTATTCGCATCCAGAACTTGACTGGGTTGGGGATGGAAAGCTGATCTTCATTACTGCTCACAGGCGAGAAAACCTTGGTGAGCCTATGCACCATATGTTTCGTGCTATTCGGCGTGTTTTGGACGAGCATCCGGAATGCAAGGCAGTTTATCCGATTCACATGAATCCAGTGGTGCGTCAGGCAGCAGTAGAAGAGTTGGGTGGTTGCGCTCAGATCCATATTATTGAACCGATAGAGGTATTCGATTGCCACAACTTTGAAGCGAGAAGTTTTCTGTGCCTGACTGATTCAGGTGGAATCCAGGAAGAGTGCCCGAGTTATGGTGTTCCAGTGTTAGTTATGAGAGATACTACAGAGCGCCCAGAAGGTGTGGATGCAGGCACATTGCGACTTGTAGGGACTGATGAGGAAACAATTTACAAGACTTTTAAATTGTTATTGGAGAATAAAGAAGAGTATGAGAAAATGTCACATGCTTGTAATCCTTATGGAGATGGACATGCGTGTGAGAGGATAGCTGATATACTGGAGAAGGGAACATATGAACCGTGGGGAGTGAATTAAAAAAAGCATCTGTTATAGTTGATGTTTCCGGAAAGACATGTACAGTGTGCAGGAGAGGCAACTGAAGCTGGAACTGGAAGCCACGCTCCTCAACATTTCCGGGAGCAACAATCAGAAGCTGAAGGAAGCCTGCAGGACGCTGGGAGAGTATGCCATATATACGGACAAGATCCGGGCGTATACGGAAGAAATGGTACTTCCGGAGACAGTAGACCGCGCGATGGATGAATGCATCAGGGAGGATGTATTGAGAGAATTCCTGATGAAGCACAGAGCGGAGGCGAGAGCAGAGTATATTTGAATATGATCAAGAGAGGCATATGCAACAGGAGCGCGAGGCCGGGATTGAGAAAGGCCGGCGTATCGGGCTTGCAGAGGGTGAAGAGCAACTGTTGCGCAGGCAGGTGCAGAAGAATCTGTCCAGAGGAATGAGCATCTCAGAGATTGCGGAAGTTTTGGATGAGACAGATGTTTATTGTATAATAAAATTCCCCAAAGTTGCAGAGGCGATTCCTCAAAGTTGCAGAGGGAATTTCCCCAATAATGCAGCCGTGTTTGGTGCTTCTCTAAGTCTACTCGGATGGTAGATTTAGAGAAACACCAAACATCCATTGCAAGCATACTGCACTTTTTGTATCCTTGGAATGTCGTTGCAGACAACATTCAAGGAGGAAAGGAGTATGATTGCAATGGACAAGGTTCATTCTATCAGACAGCTCTTTTATGAGCAAGGGAAAAGTGTCTCAGTCATTGCTGCTGAGACGGGGCATGACCGGAAAACGATAAGTAAGTATCTGGACATGAGCGATTTTAACACACCGGAGCCAAAAAAAGAGGATCCGGAAAATATGTGTCCGAAGTTGGATGCATATAAGCCATTGATTGATCAGTGGCTTCTGGATGACCGTAAGGCTCCCAGGAAGCAGCGCCATACCGCAAAAAGGGTTTTTAAGAGGCTTCTGGCAGAAAGCGAAGGATTCGACTGTTCTTACCGGCTGGTTGCGCAATATGTAGCTTACAGGAAAGCACAGATGAATCTTGACAACAAAAAGTCTTATCTGCCTCTCATCCACTACCCCGGCGAGGCTCAGGCTGATTTCGGCGCTGCACAGTTCTTTGAAAACAGTTTATCCCATGAGGGAAAGTATCTGGTACTTTCTTTTCCGTTCAGCAATGCCGGGTATCTCCAGCTGATGTACGGTGAAAATGCCGAGTGCTTTATAAATATATGCGTA
>ERZ779888.4042-NODE-4042-length-10228-cov-2.969036_pt1 | contig 10228 bp, 4 predicted proteins | sample MGYA00511245_ERZ779888 | MGnify/ENA primary metagenome ERZ779888 (study PRJEB29588, sample SAMEA2155255) | human gut metagenome | biome: human gut; feature: human-associated habitat; material: faeces | place: Denmark | collected 2008/2010 ... | reverse complement strand
CTGGTCCAGCGGGAGGCGGAGATCGACGCCTTTCAACCCAAGCCGTTTTACACGGCTGTTCTGGACTTTGGTTCCTTCGCCGCTGAAAGTGAAAAGTATCCGAACAAGGCGGATGTGGCAGCGATTATGCCCAAGCCCGGCGCTGATGCCATCGTACAGTCGGTCACATTCAAGGAAAAGAGCGAGAAAGCGCCTGCCCTCTATGATCTGACCACTTTGCAGCGGGAGGCCAACCGGAAGCACGGCTTCACGGCGCAGCAGACCCTGGACTATGTGCAGAGTCTGTATGAGAAGAAGCTCTGCACCTACCCCAGAACGGACAGCCGTTATCTGACTGACGATATGCTGGACGGCGTGGAGGCAATCGTCGATTGCGCTGCTGGGATCTGCGGTGAGGGAAAGCCTGTGACCGTCCATGCAAAGCAGGTCTGCAATGGCAAAAAGGTTTCCGACCACCACGCCATCATCCCCACAATGGTAGCCGGCAAGACGGATTTGGGAACGCTCCCCGCTGGGGAACGAGAAGTCCTTATGATGATTGCCAAGCAGGTACTTCGTGCGGTGAGCGGAGCCTGCGAGTTCTGTGAAACCACCGCAGAACTTGTGTGCGGCGGCGCTGCCTTTACCGCCAAGGGCAAGACCGTCCTGGAATTGGGCTGGAAAGCCTACGAGGATAAGGAACAGGCCGGCAAGATGCTCCCCGAACTTTCCGAGGGCGGGAAGCTGAAGGTGGCCGGCTCCGAAGTCAAGGAAGGCAAAACCAAACCCCCGGCTCACTTTACCGAGGACTCCCTGCTCTCCGCTATGGAGGCGGCGGGCGCAAAGGAGATGCCCGACGATGCCGAACGCAAGGGGCTGGGAACGCCTGCAACCCGTGCCGGTATCATCGAAAAGCTGATTGCCACCGGCTTCGTAGAGCGCAAAAAGGCAAAGAAAACGGTGCATCTGATTCCTGCCAGCACCGGCGTGTCCCTCATTACCGTTCTTCCCGAACAGCTCCAGTCTCCGCTGCTCACCGCCGAGTGGGAGCACAAGCTGAAAATGGTGGAGCGTGGTGAGCTGAATGCCGATGCGTTTATGGCGGAAATCAGCCTGATGGTCAATGACCTGGTAAAAACCAGCACCGCCGTCAAGGGCGCTGAGGTGCTGTTCCCCTCTGGACGTGAGGTGGTGGGCAAATGCCCCCGCTGCGGCAGTGATGTCACTGAGAGCAAAAAGGGCTTTTTCTGCGAGAAAAACGATTGCCGCTTCGGCCTGTGGCGTGACAACAAGTTCCTCACAGCCAAGAAGATTACCTTGTCCAAGAAAATGGCGACTGCTTTGCTGAAGGATGGCCGTATCCCGCTCAAGGGTATCTTCTCCGAGAAAACCGGGAAGTCCTACGATGCTGCCCTCGTCCTGACCGATGATGGGGCGAAAACGCTTTACAGCCTGGATTTTAAGAAATAAAGCGCACCGACCTATGGGAATGAACCCATGGGTCGGTCTACATAGCAGTCTTAGACTTCGGTTTAAGGCTGCTTATTTTTTATGGAAGGAGTGCGTCTATGGCTGAACACGAGAAGCAAGATACCAAAGCAAGGCTCAAAGACATCACAGACAGCATCGAAAGAGGCATTCAGGATCTCTTTCAGTCGGACAAATACGCCGAGTATCTGAAAACGATGAGCCGGTTTCACCGCTACAGCGTAAACAATCAGATGCTCATCTATATGCAACGGCCCAACGCCACCCTTGTGGCGGGCTTCAACAAGTGGCGGGACCAGTTTGAGCGCCATGTGCGAAAGGGCGAAAAGGGCATCAAAATCATCGCCCCCACCCCCTTCAAAAAGACAATCGAACAGCAAAAGCTGGACCCTGATACCAAGCTGCCCATGCTGGACGAGGATGGCAAGGTCATCATGGAGGAAAAGGAAATCAAAATCCCCATGTATAAGCCCGTGACCGTCTTTGATGTGTCCCAGACGGATGGAAAGCCGCTGCCGCAGCTCGCCGCCGACCTCTCCGGCAATGTGAAGGATTATGAGGGCTTTCTGGAAGCTCTCCGGCGAGCCTCTCCCGTTCCCATCGACTTCAAGCCCATCCGTGATAACACAGACGGCTTCTTCTCCCTGGATAGTCAAAGCATTACCATCCGGGAGGGCATGAGCGAGATTCAGACGGTCTCCGCTGTTCTCCACGAGATTGCCCACTCCAAGCTCCACAACAACAAAAAGCTGGTGGAACCGAGGGATGCCGAGAAGTATCAGGAGGTCGAAATCTTTGACATTCCCGCCCTGTTTTCCAACGGGCGTGTGACGGCAGCAGATATTCCCGAGGGACTGTATCGCTATGACCTGCGTGGCTCTGACGATGACCCCGGACAGCCTGTTTCGGTGGAAAATCATGTAGTCGTAAACCATGCAGGCTCCCTTATCACGGCAAAGCCCCTGGACCTGGGACAAGAAGGTTGCCTGTATCTGGCCGAGGATAAGGGCTTAAACTATGTTGGTGGAGAGATTTCCGCCTATCGCTTCTTCAACGAGCAGCGCAAGGATCGCAACACCGAGGAGGTGGAGGCCGAGAGCATCTCCTTTGCCGTCTGCGCCTATTACGGCATTCCCACCGGCGAAAACAGCTTTGGATATATCGCCACATGGTCCAAGGGTAAGGAGCTGAAAGAGCTGCGGGAAAGCCTGGAGACCATCAACAAGACTTCTTCTGAGCTGATTACCGAAATTGACCGTCACTATGGGGAAATCATCAAGGAGCGTGAAACTGTAGCCGCTGTGGAGACGATGGCGGACGCTCCTGCGTCGGAGGAACAGGAAGCGCCTCCGTCTTCCGGGGAAATCCCGGCAGACGATGGCAACGCAGCCATTGATCCGCCTGTCGAGGAAAAGCTGCCGATGCAGGCTCCTGACAACAGCTACCTACCCGACCCATCCATCTCCATCGAAGCCATGAACGCCTACGGCTACACCGATTCCGATATGCTTCCACTTTCCAAGGAGATGGCCTTGGAGCTGTTTGAGCGGGATGTTCCGGTGTATATGCTCTACGAGGGGAACACGGAGGAAATGGCCTTTGAAGTGGAGGACATCGAGCTGTTTTCCGGCTATTTCGGTATTAGCCGGGAGGATTGGGATGCCGTCAAGCATGAAATCCCGCCCATGAGCACCGACCTCATTCGCCAGCGGCGAGAACAGGCTTTTCTGCAAAGCAACGCAGACGGATTTGCCATCTATCAGCTCAAACGGGAGGATGCCACCACCGACCTGCGCTTTATGGGTTCGGACTGGCTGGATGAAAAGGGGCTGGAACCAAGGCGTGAGAACTATGAGCTGGTCTACACCGGTCAGCTTCCCGATGCCGGAAGCCAAATCGAAACGCTGGAGAGCCTGTACCGCACCTTCAACATCGACCATCCCGCCGACTTTACGGGACACAGCCTGTCGGTCAGCGACATCGTGGCGCTTCGGCAAAACGGTGTGCTATCCTGTCACTATGTAGACCGGATTGGCTATCGGGAGTTTCCTCATTTTATCGAGTCCGAAAACTATCTCAAAACCGCTGAGATGCTGTTGGAAGATGATTATGGGATGATAGACGGGGTAATAAACAACGGCCCGAAAGAATCCGTACAGCAGCCGGAAAAACCGAGGGGTACCAAAACCAAGAAGCCATCCGTTCTTGAAAAGCTCCGCCGCTATCAGGCGGAGGATCGGAAGGAAGCAGCCATGCACAGGAGTGCGGAAAGGGATTTATGATGAATTTTTCCAATGATGAAATGAACCTGATGTGTATTTACAACACCGGAAGCCGGATGGGGCTTATCCAGGCCCTTTCTGAGATGAGGAAGGAGCTTGTCCCGGAGGAGAAGGAGCTCCTATCGCTGACCGATGCCACCCTTGCGAAGCTCGCCGCCATGTCCGACGAGGACTATGCGAAGTTGGAGATGTATCCCGATTTTGACGAGTAAACAGCCGCTGCGTATTCACAAAATGTGAAAAAGCCATCATGCGCAGATCTCCTTGACGAAGTGGAAATATTATGATAAAATTCGATAGATAATAAATTATCCTAAAAACGGAGGTGCGCTATGGCTTATATTACCCGAGAGCTTGAAAGGAAATTCCTGAAGCTCAATGAGTTTTTCAAGGTGGTACTTGTCACAGGGGCAAGACAGGTGGGCAAAACAACGATGCTCCGCCATCTGGCTGAACGTGACAGAACCTATGTCACGATGGACAATGCCATGGCAAGAGAGCTGGCAAAGTCTGACCCGGTGCTGTTCTTCCAGACCTATAAGCCGCCGATTCTGATTGACGAGGTGCAGAAAGCGCCGGAGCTATTCGAGCAAATCAAGGTGATTTGCGATGAGAGCGAGGAAAAGGGTCTGATCTGGCTCACCGGCTCCCAGCAATACGGGATGATGAAGAAGGTTCGGGAAACCCTTGCCGGAAGAATTGGGATACTGGAGCTGTACAGCTTATCCGCAAGAGAAAAAGCAGGGCTTGTATTTGATACCGACCTGGACTTCTCTTTGGCAACCTTACAGGCAAGACAGCGGAAACTCCCGAAAAATGATGTGATTCAGGTGTTCAATCATATTTGGGAAGGCGGTATGCCCCAGGTGCAGGGTGTTGACGATGAACTTCGTCAGGAGTATTTCAATTCCTACATCGACACCTATCTGATGCGGGATGTGGCTGAGGCGGGAGGCATTACCGATACCGTGCGTTTCCGAAAATTCCTTGTGGGATGTGCGGCTCTTGTTTCCGAACAGGTCAATTACTCCACCCTTGCCGAGTCTGCCGATATTGCGCCCAGCACGGCAAAGGAATGGCTGAAGGTGCTGGTAGGGCTTCATATCGTTTATCTGCTTGCGCCCTATTCCAACAATGAGATGAAACGGCTCAGCAAGACGCCGAAGCTGTACTTCTGTGATACGGGACTATGCTCCTATCTTTCCATGTGGCTGACGCCGGATACCCTGCGTAATGGTGCTGCAAGCGGCCATTACTATGAAAACTATGTGGTCATGGAGCTTGTGAAGAACTACGCTTACGCAAAGTCCAAGGTGAACCTCACCTATTTCCGGGATTCCAACGCAAAAGAGATCGATGTTTTTGTTGAGGAAAACAATGTGATCCATCCGCTGGAGATCAAGAAAAGCGCCGCACCGGACCGCCGGGAGGTCAAGAAATACAGTGTGATCGACAAGGCCTCCTTAAACCGCGGTAGCGGCGGCATCATCTGTATGTGCGAGGAGCCGATCCCGATTGATGCGGATAACTGCTTTATCCCCAGCAACCTCATCTGAGAAGCGGAGCGAACGCAGAAATAAAAAGGTGGTGATGCAACAAGTGGCAAAGAAACAGGGGCACTATTGCAAAGTCTGTGGGGAATATAAATCAAATGAGAGTTTTTCCGGCAAAGGTCATAATACGCATATCTGCAAAAAATGCGCGTCGCTGTCACCGGCAGAGCGTTCTAAAGAAATGACATTGACCAAGCTGATGAATCTCCCATACCGTTTATCTGCGGAGCAGAAAGCATGGCTCAAAGGGCTGCAAAAGGATAAATGCCAGGAAATTGCAGAGACCGCCAAGGCGGTTTACGCAGAGCGTTTCCCCTATGCTGAGAGAAATGAGCGAAAAAAACAGCTCCACATTCACGGTATGACATTCGCTATCCATGATGAATTGTGGGATGAGTATGGCGATTCCTTTGACGCACAAATCGCATTTGCCATTGACCGCAAAACACGGCGTCTTTCATGCACACAAGACGGGGATACCGATACGGCGGAGCTATCCGACAAGGAAATGAAAAAGCTGCTGAACCGCATCGTCAACGAGTACGAGGTGTTTTGTTGGGAAGAAGATTTTTCTCAAGCTGATTTCGACCCCTTTGGTGATGACGATGAGGGCGAGGGAATTTTTGACGAAACAGAAAGTGTCGATGATATAGAACACCCTTCATGGTCAGTCTCGGTCAATTACTCAAATGGCGAAAAGCAGCAGATGAAAGGCTTTGACATCCCGCTCCGCATCAATGAGCTGGCTTTGGATTTACTTCGATATTTTGAAAATGATGATACGGATTCTGATGATGAAGCCTGTTTTTGAACAGAATAGTCGAGTATTACTTGCGGAGCACCCGATTTTGGGTGCTCTGTTTTTAGTGAGGAGGGATAAATAATCCATGCCAAGCAAACTGCAAATGTATGAACAAATGGCAGACCACACTGCCAAGCAAATCACGGGCAGCTTTGGTGAGTGGACGGCGTTCCTGGAGACCGCAGCGAGGCTCTACAAATATCCGTTCCATGAACAGATGATGATCTATGCCCAGCGCCCGGATGCCACCGCCTGTGCCGAGTATGACCTGTGGAACAATCAGATGCGGCGCTATGTGCGCCGTGGCTCTAAGGGCATCGCCCTCATTGACACCCGAGGGGAAAATCCGAGGCTTCGGTATGTCTTCGATGTTTCCGACACTGGCGGCAGGGAAAATTCCCGCCGCCTTTACTTTTGGGCATACCGTGACGACCACAGGGAGGCCGTATCCAATGCTCTGGAGCAGCGATTCGGCGTCTCCGGCGAAAACGGCTTTGCCGACCAACTGGAGCAGATTGCCCACCGCCTTGTCAGCGAATACTGGAACGACAACAGCCGGGACATCCTCGGCATCCTTGAAGATTCTTTCCTTGAAGAGTATGATGACTTCAATGTAGGGGTGCAGTTCAGAAATGCGGCCACTGTCAGCACCACCTATCTGCTCATGTCCCGCTGCGGTCTGAACCCCGGCGATTACTTTGAGCATGAGGATTTTTTGAGCGTATTCGACTTCAACACCCGTGACACCATCGCCGCTCTTGGCTCGGTTATCAGCAACACCTCCGAGCAAGTGTTGCGGCAGATTGAAGTCACCATCAAACACTACGAGCGGGAAGCAAGTCTGCAGCAGCAGACGGAAAGGACAAGTTATGCAGAACACCATGACCTACAGCCAGAACGGGGATTACCAAATCCCGAATCTCGCACTGAGCGAGACCGAGCAGAAGCCCCTGGGCAAGTACGGCAGAATGCGGAAGGACTACCTGCAGCAGCACAGGCCGGTGCTGTGGAACAGCATGATTCTGTCAGAGACCCTGTATCCGCATCTGAGGGAGATCGACGAGACGGCGAACAGCCGTCTGGAGCAGATGATGCCCGAGCTGATGAAGCGCAGCGGCGTGACGGAGGAGCTGAAAGCCAGAGACCCGATGCAGTGGGTGGGGCTGATGAACAGTCTCAAGGCCCAGGCGGAGGAAATCATCCTGAACGAACTGATTTTCAACTGAATGTTACCGGAGAACAGATTACCCTCTTTGATGTGGGGCTGTTCCCGACCGAACAAGAGCAAATAGCCCTCATTGATGAAGCGGAGCGTGTAGGACCTACACCCTTCGCTTTTTCTTTTGCCCAGGAGGACATCGACGATGTGCTCCGCCTTGCCAGCAATAGCGACAACACCCGTATGGAGGTCGCTGCGGCGTTCCAGAAACAGAAGCCGCTAAACGACATCGTGGCGCTTTTGCAAAGGGAATATCACGGCGGTGCCGGCCTGAAATCCGCCAACGGTGAGTTTTCTGTGTGGTACGACCAGGATGGCCTCCACCTTGCCAAAGGGAGATCTGCGAGGTATGTGAAGTCGGCCCAGGTCGTGTCGTGGGAAGCCGCCGCCGAGCGCATTGGAGAACTTCTGGAGGAAGGAAAGTACGCCTCCAATGTGGAGCTTGCCGAAGCGGAAGGATATGAGCGGCAGAAGCTCGCTGGCCGTCTGCTCCATCTGCATGGGGATTTGACGAAGGAAGCGAAAGAACAAGGTGTGCTCTCGGTGATGGATGGATACTATCAGGGAGGTTTCCCCGAAGCCATCGAAAAGCTGTCTGAGCGCCTGCGTGACCCTATGTTCCGGGAGAAGCTGGCAAGCGATTATGCAGCATTCCTCGATGCCTACGGACAGGACAGGAGCATCCTGCGCTTCCACTACCACAAGCGCCATGAGATAAGGGACGCCATCCGGGACCTTGACCTGCCAAGGCGGGAATACACCTCGGATATGGCGGAAATTCCGGGCGTCGGTATGTTCATCACCGATGACGAAATTGATGCGACCCTGAGCAGAGGCGGCAATGTGGAGGGCGGCAAAGGTCGTATCTACGGATACCTGACTGGCGACCACACTACCAAGGAGAAAACAGATTTTCTCAAGCAAGAACATGGCATAGGTGGAAGCTCCCATGCCGTTTCCGGCACGGGCTGGGTGGATTACAGCGGCAAGGGCGTCAAGCTCCGCAAGGACGATTGCGCCGATGTGGAGCTGAACTGGAGCAAGGTCCTCTCTCGCTTTGAAAACCTTATCCGCAGCGACCGCTATTTTACCCCGGAGGAAAAAGCCCGATACGAGGAAATGCAGACCCGTGAGTGGCAGTTCCGCAAACACATGGACGCATACAACGGTATAAAGCACGACCATCCCGATGATATTGTCCTTTTTCAAGTCGGAGATTTCTTTGAAATGTACGGTGAGGGTGCCAAGACCGCTTCGGAGCTGCTGGACCTCAACCTTACCACAAGAGCCGTGCCCGGTGCGGGGCGGGTGGAAATGTGCGGTATTCCAGCATCCAATTTGGAGCAAGTCACGGCCAAGCTCCGGGAAACCCATGGCGTGACGGTAGCCGAGTGGAACAGCGTTATAAACGAGCATATTAGCCATTCCTACGCCGTTCTTGCCCCGGCTGAGGAATTGTCCTCGGAACCCAAAACGGCGGCTGAGAGCGTTACAGAAGCCCCGATTCAGCACCGGGAAATCACACAGGCGGAGATTGATGCAGCCTTACAGAGATGGAACGGCAGCATTGAGAGCAAGCGGGCGGTTGTCCGTTATATGACTGACCATGCCCGTGAGCGGGACACCGCCGTATGGCTCGCACAGGAGTATGGAATAGATGGAAAGAAGCCCCTGCACATTACCGTTACCGGCACAGACATCAACTATGAAATGTCATGGCCCAAGGTGCAGCGCCGGATTGCCCAGCTCATCAAGGAGGACCGCTTTCTGACCGGGCAGGAGCGACAGTCCGAACCGCAAAGCCAAGAGAATCGCCCCTATCAAGTGGTGGTCTATCACCATCTTGAAAACGGCTTTGATGAAAAGAAAGAATACCCGACGCTGGAAGAAGCGGAAAAAGCGGCGAAAAGCTATGTGGACGGCACAATGGAGCCGGACGGCTTTGCCTATGACGGCGCAGCGGTCTATGACCTGGAAGCCGGACAATATCTGCGTATCTATGGGGATTACCCGGATGAAAAAGCCCATGAGCAGCTCAATGAGGTAGCTCACCCCCATAACCTTCAAGCAGAGGTGGAAGCATGGGAAGCTGAGCAGGCCGCCCAAAAACAGGCGGTAATTGACACGCTCTCCGAACAGGAACAGCTTACCGTCCGAGCTATGGAAACTGCGGGCTTTATTTTCAATCCGCAGGCTGCGAACCCAGGTTTGAGAGAAAACCTGGTCTTTACTGCTGGTGAGTATGGCTACCCCATCACTTTTGAAAATTGGGAACAGGCTTATATGTGGATTGATGGAGCGGAGCTGCGGGATACTCCCGGTCTGCGTGAACAAGTACAGCACATTCTCCATCCAAAACCCCAGAATGGCGTCCTCACCGACGAGGAATATGCCGTCGCCCGTGGCACAATCAGGGAGCGGACTTCCTACGACCCAACGATTCCTCCCTACAATGTGGGGGATATTGTCTATCTGGATGACCGCGCCCACCAGATCACAGAGCTGCGGGATGACACTGTGGAGCTGCTGCCCACCGGCATGAGCTATCCCATCTACCGGGCCGAGCGTCAGGAACAGTTTGAGCAGCTTCTTCGGGCAGATAACCGCAACGACTTCTATACCGAGTTTCTTCCGGCAAACCCGGATGCGGTAGACCAGGACCTGCGAGATGTGCTGGCGCATGGTCTGATCGGTGCGGCGGACAAGGCGGAGCTTTCCGAGCTTCTCCGCAGCGGAAAGAGCAACCGGGAGATGGCCCTGTGGCTGAGCCGCACCTATCCCAACACCGTGGAAACGATAGAGCTGGAGACTGGCGATACCGCCGACTACCGCACTACTCCTGAAGGTATCGAGCTGGAAGTGCTGGACGCAGAGGAAAAACGCATCTCCATCCTGAAAAAACCGC
>ERZ779888.4037-NODE-4037-length-10235-cov-2.602259_pt1 | contig 10235 bp, 8 predicted proteins | sample MGYA00511245_ERZ779888 | MGnify/ENA primary metagenome ERZ779888 (study PRJEB29588, sample SAMEA2155255) | human gut metagenome | biome: human gut; feature: human-associated habitat; material: faeces | place: Denmark | collected 2008/2010 ... | reverse complement strand
AAATAGGAGATATAGGCCGCCGCGAAGCCGAATACAATGCACATCAGCGGTCCCATGACCATGCGGAATGTCTGTTCCTTCGGTCTCTCCACCGCGGCCGCGCGCGCATCAGCCTCTTTTTGCGACTTCAGCTTCAAATGCTGTGCCTCCACTTTGTTGAACGCCAGTCCCGCGAGGAAGCCAAGCAAGCCCCAACAGAACATCTGCCACGGGGTATAAGGGCCGGAGCCCTGGTAAAAGTTGCAGACAAAACGCGCCAGCGCCCCGACCAAAAAGCCCGCTTCCGGTCCCAGCGAAATGCCGGAGATGATGACCATTGCCGTACCGATTTCAATCGGAATCGTCACGTGAAACAAAAGATGCGAGGTTACGGTCAAAGCCGTCATCATCGCGACTAGCACGATTTCTCTGGCTTTCGGTTTGCGGCGCTCAAAAATCATAAAAAACGGAATCATCGCGTAAATGACGATCAAAAGCCCCGCGACCATGAATTTTGCGCTGCCCAAAAAGCGAAAGGTGATAAAAAGCGTCAGCGGCGCCGCGATAAACAGCAGCACTGCCGAAACCCGCTCGCGTTTTTTTTTCGCGTTTAAGCCTTGTTCGTTATAGCCTGTTCTGCCCAATGCGCTACCTCCTCCCAAGTGATTGCCTCCGGTGCCCACTGCCGCGCGACACGATTCGCGGCGGTCGTGTAGAAACTGTTGCCGGCAAAGAACTCGCGCGGCGTGCCGATGGAAGCGATGTCACCGTCAAAGAACATCGCGCAGCGATCCGCATGTTCCGCGCAAAATTCGATATCATGGGATACCATAAAAATAGTTACACCTGTCTCCTTTAATTTTTTAAAGATGCCCGCCAGCGTCAGCTTGAAAAAAGGATCAAGTCCCTTCGTCGGCTCATCCAGCAAGAGAATCTTCGGTTTAAGCAGCAGAATCTTGCCCAGCGCCAGACGCTGCTGCTCCCCGCCGGACAAATCATAAGGATGCGCCTTGCGCAGATGCTCGATTTCCATCAGCTGCAGCATCCGTTCGATGGCGTCCACCTTTTCCGCGTCGGTGCCGTCCTCATAATACAAGGCCTCCAGCAGCTCCTCCTCAACGGTGATTTCGGTAAAGAGGGCCTGCGGATTTTGCGGCAGCATGGCAAGCCGCCCTTCAAACAGCTGCTTCAGCCCTTCCTTCTTAACCTTGATGCCGTCAATCGTAACACTGCCGCTCTGCGGCTGCGCCATCCCGCTGAGAATCTTAAGAGTCGTCGATTTGCCGACACCGTTTCCCCCAAGCAGGCAAAAGAATTCTCCCGCTCTGACATCAAAGCTCAAGCCCCGCAGGACATCTCCGGATTCTCTGCTGTAGCGGAACCAGACATCCTGCACTGTAATGATATGCTCCGCGCTCTGTTTGCTCTCCACTTTTTGCGCTTTTTTGTCCGCACGGCTGCGCTGTCGTTCTGCATTTTTGTCGATAGCCCGCGTCTCCGGCTCGCCAAAAATCTGCTCGAGCCACAATCTGCCGTCGCGGATTGTCAGCGGCGCGATTTCCTTGCCTTCCCGCAGGAAGGTCGGCAGGCCCGCAGTCCTGCAATGCGAATAGAGCTTCATCACCGCAGGCAGCCCGTAGAACATCGGATGCCTTTGCGAGCTTGTGTCGCCCGCCAGGAAATTTCCGATTTTCCACGGTGTATCACAGGCGATCAGTTTGCCCTCGTCCATCACGAGAACCTTGTCCGCCATCGTAAACAGTTCTTCCAGACGGTGCTCGGAAATAATGACCGTCGTGCCCAGCTCACGGTTGATACGATAGACAACCTTGAGGAATTCACCTGCCGCGATCGGATCGAGTTGTGAGGTCGGTTCATCCAAAATCAATACCTTCGGCTGCATCGCCATGATGGAAGCCAGATTCAAAAGCTGCTTCTGCCCGCCGGACAGCTCGCTGACATTCTTGCGAAACCAGGTTTGAATATCAAAGAAGCTTGCCATTTCCGCCACGCGGCGCTTGATGGACTGGTTGTCCAAACCCAAACTTTCCAGCCCAAAGGCCAGCTCATGCCACACCTTGTCTGTCACCAGCTGATTATCCGGATTCTGCTGTACAAACCCAATCTCTGACGCGTTGACGCGATCAGAAAGCGCCGCGATCTCCGTACCGTTATACAGCGCAAAGCCGGAACGTTCACCATAGGGAATCAGGTTCTTTTTGAGCTGTCTGAGCAGCGTACTCTTACCGCAGCCGGACTTACCGCACAGGACGCAGAATTCCGATCGTTCGATCGCGAAGGAAACATCTCGCAGCGCCGGCTGATCCGCCGTTGGATATATAAAAGTTAAGTTCTTGACTTCAATCATTGCCATTTGCGTTCTCCCATCAAATCCAAAATGAGCGGCAGCGCCGCGAGTGCGCAGAAACTGAGCAGCGTCAGTACCATCAGCGGGTCCCAGACCGGCAGCATGATGGTAGGATAAAAGTAAATCGAGGTCTTGCCGAGCGCACAGCCCAGGGTCGTGACACCTCCCGTTATCAGAATCACCCCGAGCAGGAGCTTGTCGGTCCGCGACAGCTTAAACAGGTGAAAACTTGTCCGTCCGGGCAGTCCGTAGCCGCGGGCTTCCATGGAATCTGAAGTTTCAATGGAGGCTTCCAGCGACCATGAAATCAGGATCGATATTTCCTTACAGGTCTGCCGAAGCTTTGCCATAAATCCGCCCGTCAGATGTCTGCCCATACAGCGTTGCCCCATGGAAATCTCATGGTAACGAGCTTTTAACAGGGGGATGAAGCGAAAAACCATCGAAAGCGTCAGCCCGAGCACAGGTGCCGCCTTGCCGAAGAGATAAATCAACTTGTCCGCCGACATCACCAGATTGAACGACATGAACCAGATGACGATGGCTGACAGCATCGCCGCGGCTGCCAGACCATAACAGAAGGCTTCCAGCGTGATACGCAGGCCGTTGATGTAAAACAGCACTGTTCTACCGTTATGGGTAAACAGGGTATTGACCACTGCCATAATCAAAAAAAGCGGAATCGTAAACAATAAATTGCTTTTGATACCCGCCGTTCCCTTGAGCAGGACCGAATATGCCCATGAAAAGCAGAGTGTCGCCGCCAAAAAAACAGGCGACATGGAAAACATCGTAATACCGATCACGAACACGTAAAATATAAAGTTCACCATCGGGTGGCAGGCAGAGAATCGGCTGCTTTCCCCTAATCCGTCTCGCAATATCCGCACGCGTGTTTCTCCCTTCAACCGATTTCGTGATTGAGGATTCTGCGTGCCATCTCCAGGAGATCCTCGCTGACCGTATCATCCAGTTTAACGTCCTTGACCTCCGGCACTGCGCGCAAAATCGACTCTTTCACCACATCCTCCAGGGTTTCGGAGGAAGACATGCAGTTCGCACAGGCGCCGTGAAAACGAATCCATGCCACACCGTCTGCAAAATCCGAAAGCGAAGCGCTTCCGTTATGAGCGGCCAGCTGCGTATTCACAGTTTCCTCTAAGATTGTTTGTATTTTTTTTCTTATCTCTTCCATCTCTATCATCCTCTGTTCTGTCTGCGCCGGCTAAGCGGTTCCACCGCGGCGCATCCGCGGACATCACGATTCCGCGCGCGTCTCCGGCTCAAAAAAAGACCGCGTCGCAGCGGTCTTTCTCTCTGAATCACAGTTATTCCTGTTCGTCCATGATCTTGTCAAATTCGGCTGCAACGGCTTCAAATTCCGCGTCGTCGTCGATATCAACGATTTCAAATTCATCTTCTCCGACTTCCTTGTAACCGTAAATATAAACATCGTCGGTGCCGTCATCCGGAATCAAAGCAATATATTCTTTGCCGTTAAAATCAAAGACGCCCATGATCTCACATTCAACTTCTTCCCCTTCGTCGAATTCCAGGGTGATGATATCTACTTCTTCTTCCATATCCGGATTTTTCTTTTGATCTGCCATTCTTATTCCTCCCATTCAGTACGCGCCGCCCTGCGGCACGCATCATCAGTTACGACCATCTTACCACAAAAAACCGCGGCAATCAACCAAAATATTCTCGAATTGCCCGCGCGTTTTTTTCGGTGATGCCCGGTACACGCATCAACTCCGCGAGCTCCGCTTTTTTGATTTCCTCCACGCTCGCGAAGCTGCTCAAAAGCGCGTTGCGTTTGACCGGACCGATGCCATCGATGTGGTCGAGTACCGACCCGATGCTGTTCTTGTTGTGCAGCTTCCGATGGTAGTCGATCGCGAAGCGATGAACCTCCTCCTGGATTGCACCGCAAAACTGGAACAAAAGCGGATCGCCGCGCAAGATATATTCCTCTCCGCGGCCGTTGACCAGCTTTCCGTCTTGAACATCCAGAAAACCATAGACTTTGTTTCGCTTCATGGCTTTGATCATTCACAGTGACCTCCCGATGAAAAGGGGGCCGCCGGAAGCGGCTTCCGGCGGCGGGGACCTGTCCCTGTCCGCCGTCCATCAGAATCAGATCCGGCAGCGTACTGAAACCCGGATCGCCTTCTTTGGCTCTGTGAAATCTGCGGTAGAGCATTTCCTGCAGACTGCCGTAATCGTCCGGTCCCTCGATGGTCCGAATCTTAAAACGCCGATAATCCTTTTTGACCGGCTTCTGATTGCGAAAGACCACCATCGCCCCGACCGTATCAACGCCGTTGGTATTGGAAATATCGTAGGACTCCACGCGATAAGCCTCCTTCGGCTCCGTTTCGCCGAGCAGCTTGGCGATCGCTCCGCGTACCGCTTCTTCCTTTTCTCTGGCAGTCGCGGCTTTGACCTCAAGAGTCTTGGTCATTTCCACAACGTCGCGCCGCGCCAGATCCAAAAGCGCGCGTTTCTCACCCTTCTGCGGCATGAAGATCCGCACCTTGCGCCCCTCCCCGAGGCTTTCCAAATACTGCTCGATCAGCTGCGCCTCCTTGAGCGGCTTCGGTACGATGATTTCACCGGGCACGTTGGCCCACATGCTGTAATACTGCTTGATAAACTGCCCGATCAGCGCGTCGTAATCATCCTCGCCTTCCACCTGCATGTTGAAGGTATCCCTGCCGCTGAGCTTGCCGTCCCGCACGTTGAAAACCACCACCGAGGTCTGCTCTCCGCTTCCGACAGGCAGTACCATGTCCAAATCCTTGCCGGAAACCATCGTGACACGCTGCTTTTCGCCGAGCGCCCGAATGGACAGCAAATAGTCACGATAAACCGCGGCTTCCTCAAACTGCAGATTCTCGGAGGTCGCCTGCATCTTTGCCGTCAGCGCGTCGGTGATCGGCTTCGTCTTGCCGGAAAGGAAGGTCAGCACCTGCTCGATGACCTTGGCGTATTCCGCCTGCTTTACCTGTCCGGTGCAGATGCCGCGGCAATCCCGGATGTGATAGTTCAGGCAGGGCTTCCAGTCCTTTGGAAAACTTTTGGCCGCGCAGCGTTTCAAAGTAAAAATCTTATTCAGCAGGTCGATCGTCATATTAACCGCGCCTGCGTCACTGTAAGGGCCAAAATAGCGCGCGCCGTCTTTTTCAATCAAGCGCGTCTTAAGCACTCTCGGATAGTTTTCCTGCGTGGTGACCTTAATATACGGGTAGGTTTTATCATCGCGCAGCAGGACATTATACTTCGGCGCGTATTTTTTTATCAGATTGCACTCTAAAATCAGCGCTTCCATCTCCGTCTTGCAGGTGATGTACTCAAATTCCGTAATGTGCGACACCATTGCCCGTACCTTTGGGCTCTGATTTTTGGAGCTTTGAAAGTATTGCCGTACGCGGTTTCGGAGTGAAATCGCCTTGCCGACATAAATGACCTGTCCGAGCGCGTCCTTATGCATATAAACTCCCGGGGTGTCCGGGAGTTTTTTGAGATTTTCCTGAATATCAAACATCAATATGGCCAATTCCTTTGTTTCAAATCTTTTTCACGTTCCATCTGTCTGCGCGCGGCTTCCATGAGTCTGCGCTGTCTGGCCGCTTTACGCTTGCGTTTGTTGATGGTTCGCAGGACGAGAATCAAAATGCAAAACGCCAGAATCACGGCCAGCACGAAAAAAAGGATCACCGTCTGCAGATTGGTAATGCCAAAGCGGGATAAGAACCATCCCTCTTTGACATCCTCCGCCGCCGTCAAATCGATCTCCCGAATCTTTTCGTCCGCCAGATACACCGCTGCTTTGCCGATTACCTGACCTTTTTTGATCGGTGCCTGCAAATCCGCGTCAAAGCTTACCTGCGTCGTAACCAGAGAAGCCGATGCGCCCTCCGGCAGGTTGATCAGGCCGTCCGCGGAGGCTAACGCGTTCACCCGATTGGTCGCGCCGCCCTTCAGCTTCGCGCCTTCAAAGCTCTGTCCGCTTTCAAACGCCTTGTATGGCGATAAGGTTGCCTTCGCGTAATCCAGCAGTTTTTTGATATCCCGATACCGTTGCTGCAGCGTGGAGTCCAAGATGACCGCGTAAATATCAAATCCGTCAATTTTGCAGAGTACGACCATCGTGGTACGGTTCACATTCGTGGTTCCGGTCTTGCCCGCCACCATACCCTTGTATTTTTTGATCTTGATCTTACCGTTTCCGGTATCGGCTTCGCCGCCCTTGAGGAACAAATTGGTAGTCTTGAGCGTCACCGCGTCGGTCTTATTCGTCGCGGGTACTGTGTATTCCGCGACCTTCGCGATCCGCAGCACATCCGGATTCGCAAAAGCCGCTCTGGCGATCTTGACAATGTCTTCGGCGCTGGAATAATGGTTTTTGTTGTAGACACCGCTTGAGGTGACAAATCTGGTGTTTTTACAGCCGAGTTCTTTGGCTTTTTGGTTCATCAGCTTGACAAATTTTTTCTCGCTGCCGGAGACCGTAATCGCCAAGGCTTTGGCCGCGTCATTCGCTGAAGCGAGCAGTGCGGCATAGACCAGATCCTCGGCTTTGATTTTTTCACCCGCGTAGACAAAGGACTCGGTTTTGATGACCTCCGTCGCCGCCTGCGTGATCGTCACTTCTTCAGCGAGGTCCAGCTTCTCGGCCGCGAGCAGACAAGTCATCAGCTTGGTAATGCTCGCCAGATTGTATTGCTTTGACGCATTCTTCTTCCATAGAACTTCCTCGGTGGTCGCGCAGTAAACATAGGCCGCACTTCCTGTGATATCCGGTCCCGAAGATGCGGCAAAAGCCGCGGCCGGCCATGCGCCAATCAGAAGAAGTGTGATCAAAACAAGGGTCGTAAAAAATTTGAGTCTTTTTTTCATGCGTATCCTCTATCCGTTTCGTCCAAAAAATCTGTCCGCGAGAGTATAGCCTTCCTCGCAGTAGTTTCCGGATTCCGCCGCGGCGCGTTCATGAAACTGTTTCCGCGAGTCCGGCGCTGTTTCATACCTGCTGTCATAAAGCACATAAGGAACCGGATCTGCCGAATGGGTGCGAATCGCGAGCGGCGTTCTGTGATCCGGAATGATCAAAACGCGAAACGGCTCTCCTGCGGCGCGCAGATACTCGCAGAGCGGGCGTGCCACTCTGTCATCAATGTATTCAGCGCAGCGTATTTTCGCTTCCAAATTTCCCTGATGGGAGCATTCATCGGTGCCCTCGATGTGCATGTAGACAAAGTCTTGTCCGCTTTTGTAGGCCTCGATGGCGCGACGTACCTTTGCCTCATAGTCCGTATGGATGGTTCCGGTCGCGCCGGGAACCGGCGGTGTCTCCATCCCCGCGAAGATGCCGATGCCCTTAATCAGATCAACGGCCGAAATGACCGTCCCACGCACACCGTATTTTTGCTCGAAGCTTGGCAGCTCCGGACGCACGCCTTGTCCCCAGATCCAAATCGCGTTGGCCGGATTGAGGCCGCGCGCTTCGCGCTCCCTGTTGATCGGATGATCCTTGAGCAGCTCGTAGCTCCTGCGCATCATGTCGGTGAGGAAATCCGCATCCCTGCCCTGCGGCAGATACGCTCCGATCTGCCGGTCTAGGATATCATGCGGCGGCACGCAGAGATAATCCGTATGCCCCTGCGGATGCCTGCGGTTGATCAGCATGCAGTGCCGATAGCCGGTGCCCGGATAGAACTGCAGATTTTCCTGGCGGAACGCCTCTGCGATCACATCGAGCAGCACGCGGCAGTCCTCGGTTTCAATGTCACCGGCGGCATGGTCGCGCATGATAAAGTCTTCATAGCAGTCATGCCCCGCCGGATCAAGTGTCACAAAATTGACCCGAAAAGCGATGTCGTCTTCATTCATTTTGACACCGATCGCGGCCGCTTCCAGCGGCGAGCGTCCGGTCAGATAAATCCGCGGATCATAGCCCATGACCGCCAGGTTTGCGGAGTCGCTGCCGGGACTGATACCGTCCGGCACCGTCTTGCAAAAACCGATTTCACCTCTCGCGGCCAGCGCGTCGATATACGGAAGCGCGGCCGCTTCCAGCGGCGTTTTGCCGTTCAAGCTGTCGATCGGGTCATCCGCTGACCCGTCCGGCACGATAATGAGGTATTTCATATTACACGTTTCTCCTTATTTGTTTTCCTCTTCAAATTCTTTCATAAATTGAATCAGCGCTTCTACGCCCTCCTTCGGCATCGCGTTGTAAATGCTGGCTCTCATGCCGCCGATGGAGCGATGTCCCGCCAGATTGACCAGACCCTTTTCCTTCGCCTGCGCAACAAATTTTTTGTCAAGCTCCGCGTTTCCGGTCACGAACACGACATTCATCAGAGAGCGATCTTCCTTGGCAACCGGGCATTTGTAAAGGCTGCTGGCATCGATATAATCGTAGAGCATGCCCGCCTTTTCTTTGTTTCTTCTTTCCATTTCCTTGACGCCGCCGATGCGCTTCAAATATTTGAATACCTCACCAGCCACATAGATGGAGAAGCATGGCGGAGTGTTGTACATGGAGCCGTTATCCGCGTGAATCTTGTAATCCAGATAGGTCGGCACCTCCGCCGGCGCGTGACCGATCAGGTCTTCACGGATGATGGCGATGGTAACACCTGCCGGGGCAACGTTCTTCTGCGCGCCCGCCCAGATCATACCGAATTTCGTCACATCGACTTCCTCAGAAAGAATATTCGAGGACATGTCCGCGACCAGCGGAATATCACCGGTTTCCGGTACATAATTGTATTTTGTGCCGTAGATGGTATTGTTGGACGTGATATAAACATAGTCCGCGTCCGGACGGATATCCTCTTTGGTAATCTTTGGTACCCAGGAGAAGGTATCCTCCTCGGAGGAGGCGATCACCTTCACATCGCCGAACTTAGCCGCTTCCTTATAAGCTTTTTTTGCCCAGGTTCCGGTCAGCACATAGTCCGCTTTTTTTGATTTTGTCAAAAGATTCAGCGGAACCATCGCGAACTGCAGTGTACCGCCGCCCTGCAAAAACAGAACCTTGTAATTCTCCGGAATCCGCATCAGCTCTCTCAGATCTGCCTCTGCGTCATCGATAATCCGCTGGAACTCCTTGGAACGATGACTCATCTCCATGACGGACTGTCCGCTGCCTTGATAGTTCAGTAATTCTTTCTGTACATTCTCCAAAACCTCTACAGGAAGCATGGACGGGCCTGCAGAGAAGTTATAAACACGATTGTATTGCATCATTTTTTTGCCTCCAAATCATTAAAATAAAGATAATCTTATTTTATCACTTTACGCCTCATTCGTAAAGTGGTAGAATAATTCTATTCGATCATCTTTTTCGCTTTCTTCGCCGCGTGAACGCGGGAGAGCGAAGATGTACAGACGTGACATAGATAAGGAGGCTACATCATGTATCAGGTAAAGACATTAAATAAAATTTCTCCGGTCGGTCTCGCCCATCTGACGGAAAGCTACATATTGACAGACAAGACCGAGGACGCGGACGCCATTTTGGTGCGCAGTCAGGATATGCACGAAATGGAATTTTCGGAAAAGCTGGAGGCGATTGCCAGAGCTGGCGCGGGCGTCAACAACATTCCGCTGGATCGCTGCGCCAAGGCCGGCATCGTAGTATTCAACACACCGGGCGCCAACGCCAACGCGGTCAAGGAACTTGTGCTCTGCGGCATGTTGCTCGCGTCCAGAAACGTGCCTGCCGCTCTGACCTGGGCGAAGGGTCTGACCGAAGATGTCAGCAAGACCGTTGAAAAAGGAAAATCGCAGTTCGCGGGACATGAGATTTTGGGCAAAACGCTTGGCATCGTCGGTTTGGGTGCGATCGGCCGCAAGGTCGCGGAAGCCGCCAAAG
>ERZ779888.4035-NODE-4035-length-10236-cov-2.925548_pt1 | contig 10236 bp, 7 predicted proteins | sample MGYA00511245_ERZ779888 | MGnify/ENA primary metagenome ERZ779888 (study PRJEB29588, sample SAMEA2155255) | human gut metagenome | biome: human gut; feature: human-associated habitat; material: faeces | place: Denmark | collected 2008/2010 ... | reverse complement strand
GCATCTAATGTAGGTACGAGCATTCCTATTCCGTTTACAATTTTATCCATAGGAAGCTGAGCTCCTATTACACCTGTAGATGCAACTAATACGCTTTCCTTGTTAATCCCAAGCATTGCTGCTGTTTCCTGTGCCATTTCCTCTGCCGGCTGTTTCAGGGTCGTCAGGGACGGAGTCATATAGTTTCCGATCTTCACTCCATCAAATCCCACCAGGGAGATGTCTTCCGGAATGCGGAAGCCTGCATCCACCAGTGCTTTCTGTGCCCCGATCGCCATAATATCAGAGATCGCATACAGCGCCGAGCACGGGATCTTTTTCCTGATAAATTCTTCTGTGACTGCATACCCATTTTCCAGGGAGTAATCCTGGATTTCCGGTCTCATTGCCAGGATCAGCTCCTGCCGGATCGGTATCTGATGCTCCTTAAGCGCTCTCTTATAGCCCTCAAGCCGCAGGGTACTGATGGAAGCCCTTTCTGCCTTTTCACAGATAATGGCAATATCCCGATGACCTGCCTGGATCAGATAATTTACCAGCCTGTAGCTTTCTTTTTCATCATCCACGGATACGGAACAATACTTTACCTTTTTTTCATCCAGCGCAACTGCTCCTGCTGTACTCAGCACAAAGGGAACCTGCAGCTGGGAAAGCTTTTCTTCATTATGTACAAAACAGCCTCCCAGGAAAATAATGCCTTTCAGCCTTTTTTCTTTCACAAGCTGAAGCGCCACGTTCACCTCATCTTCACTGGATTTTACATGTCGCAGCACCATGGTGTATTTTTTCTTTTTGATCTCCTCTTCAATGTCGCGTATCATTTCATGGAAAAAGGAGTTGTCAATTCCCTTGACCAGAACGGCAATAGCCTTTGCCGTCTGTCGTTTTAAATTCCTGGCGCTGTTATTGGGAATGTAGTTATGTTCCTTAATGACCTGCATGACCATCTGCCGGGTCTCGGGACTGATATCCGGGTGATTGTTGATCGCCCTGGACACGGTACTGACTCCCACTCCGCAGATCTGCGCTACATCCCTGATCGTGATCTCTTCCATAGGGATAAACCTTTCCAAAACATAAGTCTAGCTTCTTCCGTACAACTTTGTCATATCCTTTATCTCTTCTGCAAGCTCCTTTGTAAAATCGTCTTTCTTCATCCTCCATCTCCAGTTGTTTCCAAGAGTAGACGGTGTGTTCATTCGAGCCTCAGATCCCAGTCCGAGATAATCCTGCATGGGGATAATAGCCGTATCTGCCACGCTGCTCATGGCGCATCTGATCATTTCCCAGTTGATCTGCACCTTTCTTCCCCGCAGATTAAGGTAGCTCTGGCAAAGCTTCTTATCCTTTTTGGAAATCGCCTGATACCAGCCTATTACCGTATCATTATCATGGGTTCCTGTATATACCACACAGTTCTTCACATAATTATGGGGCAGATAGTCGCTTTCCTCCCTAGAGTCAAAGGCAAATTGCAGCACCTTCATCCCCGGATATCCGGATCTTCTTACCAATTCTAACACAGATGGGGTTAAAAACCCAAGATCTTCTGCAATAACGGGCTTTTTCCCAAGTTTTTTCTTCATCACAGCAAAGAAATCATAGCCGGGGCCCTTCTCCCACTTTCCGTTCTCTGCCGTCTTTTCTCCGTAAGGGATCGAATAATACTCGTCAAAGCCCCTGAAATGGTCGATCCTGACCACATCATACCTTTCAAAGCAGGCCTTCATGCGCCTCATCCACCAGTCATAGCCTGTTTTCTTATGATAGTCCCACCGGTACAGCGGGTTTCCCCACAGCTGGCCTGTGGCGGCAAAGGAATCCGGTGGACAGCCGGAAACGGCAACAGGATTTCCTTCTTTATCAAATTGAAAAAGCTCCGGGTTTGCCCAGGCATCCGAACTGTCAAAGGCTACATAAATCGGAATATCTCCGATAATCTTTATTCCCTTTTTGTTGGCATAGCTTTTTAATTGCTTCCACTGTAGTTTAAAGATATATTGCTGAAACTGATAAAATAAAATGGTTTCCTGCAGCTTTTCTTTATACCTTTCAAGCGCCTCCGGTTCTCTTCTTTTAATATCCTCATCCCAGCCTGCCCAGCAGACATAGCCAAACAATTCCTTCAGCGCCATGTACAGCCCATAATCCTCAAGCCAGTAAGCATTCTCCTTAACAAATGCCTTAAACCCCGGATCCTCGCAGATCCCGCTCCTTTCATAGGCGATCCTGAGAAGGGAAAACCTGTTCCGGAAGAGCTTTTCGTAATCGATTTCCTGCTCCTTTTCTCCAAAATCAAAGCTTTTACATTCTTTTTCTGTCAGGTAGCCCCTTTCTATCAGATCCTCCAGGTCAATGAAATAAGGATTTCCCGCAAAGGTAGAAAAGGACTGGTAGGGGGAATCCCCATAGCTGGTAGGCCCAAGGGGCAGGATCTGCCAATAGGACTGTCCTGCCTGGCTTAATCTGTCAACAAACTCATACGCTTCTTTGGAAAAAGAGCCAATTCCATAATCAGAAGGCAGACTGGCTACAGGAAGCAAAATCCCGCTTTTTCTCATCATTGTCTGCTCCTTTCTTTTTAGCCCTTTACTGCACCTGCTACTACGCCTTCAATAATGTATTTCTGGCAGGCAAGATAAAAGATGATAATGGGAACAATGGACATGACCAGAATGGCCATCATAGCGCCCATATCCTTAGCTCCATAGGAGCCTACCAGATACTGTACCGCAACCGGGATCGTCTTATAGGGGGTGCTCAGTCCGATCACCAGATAAGGAAGCAGGTAGTCATTCCAGATCCACATAGCATTTAAGATGGAAACCGTAATTGCTGTTGGCTTTAAGATCGGCATCACCACTCCAAAGAAGGTCTGCAGCGGATTGCAGCCATCGATCATGGCAGCCTCCTCGATCTCAAGGGGAATGGACTTGATAAAGCCGCTGAACATAAACAGGGACTGTCCTGCTCCAAATCCCAGGTACAAGAATACAATTCCCACAGGATTATTTAAATGGGTAAGATTCGCCAGCTTGGACATGGAGAACATTACCATCTGGAACGGAACGATCATGGAAAAAACAAACATATAGTAAAGGATGCTGGTTACTCTGCCCTTCACTCTGATGATATAGTAAGCGGTCATAGAGGTAAAAAGCAGGATCGCCGCTACGGAGAAAACAGTGATAAATAAGGACCAGCCAAAAGCTCCAAAGAAGTTGGTCTTTTGAATGCCATTTATATAGTTGGTCAGTCTGGAAAAGGTTTCTGCCGTAGGAAGCGCAAAGGGGTTATCGCTGATGTAAAGCTTCCCCTTAAAGGAGTTCATTACTACGAAGTAAACAGGGGTAATAAATAAAACAACCAGAACACACAGGATCACAAATATAATTGCATCTGATATTTTCTTTGCCTTCATTACTGCTCCACCTCCTTACTTCTGGTAATCAGCAGCTGCGTAAGCGCAATGGCTGCTACAATGATAAAGAACAGAACTGCCTTTGCCTGGCCTACGCCTTCAAATCCGGTTCTTCCATAGAAGGTGCTGTAAATATCAAGGGCCAGCATTGCTGTTTTCTTGCTGGGCGCTCCAGCCGTCAGGGCCAGGTTCTGGTCAAAGAGCTTAAAGCTGTTGGAAATCGTCATAAATAAGCATATTGTTATCGACGGCATTACCATCGGTATTTTCACTTTAAATAAGGTCTGAAGGCTGGTAGCTCCGTCAATCTCAGCTGCCTCGATCAGATCTGTAGGTACGTTTTGGAGACCTGCAATGTAAATGATCATCATATATCCGATCATCTGCCAGTTCATCAAGATCACCAATCCCCAAAATCCATAGGTTGCGTTAGCCACCAGGGTGGTCTCATACTTCAGCAGCACTGCATTGATCATCTGCTGCCAGATATAACCTAAAATAATACCGCCGATCAGGTTCGGGATAAAAAATACGGTACGGAAAAGGTTGGTTCCCTTGATCTTTCTTGTCAACGCAAGGGCAAGCACAAAGGCAAACAGATTTACGGTAATGATCGATACTGCCGAAAATTTCAAGGTAAATAAGAATGCGTTGATAAAATCCTTATCAGCAAATATTTTAATGTAATTGTCAAATCCGATAAACTTTGCGTTTGTTATGGTTTTAAATTTGCAAAATGACAGATATACGCCCATAACAAACGGAATGATAAATGCAAACGCAAATGCACAAAGAGTTGGTAAAACAAAGATCGGGAAATATCGTTTTAATGTCTTTTGCATAAACTCTCTCCTATCAAGAAACCGGGGCAGTGGAGAAGACTCCACTGCCCCACATTTTCATCTTTTTATTCGGCTTCCTTCAAAGCTGCTTTTTCAGCTGCCCATCTTTCTACTACAAGGTTCTTAACATCGTCCCAGGTAATGCTTCCTGATGTATACTCAAGAAGTGCTGCTCCGAAGTCATCCTTAAACTGCTGGCTGGGGAAGGATGTAAAGTTCCAGGATACACTTGTCTTGGAAGTATCAGCCATATAACGGATTACTTCCTGTGCAAGAGGATCGGTAGGCTTTTCGTCATCAGCAAAGGTATCAAAAGGTGCGATGAAACCAAGGTCATTGGTAACGGCTGCCTTTCCTTTATCAGAGTTGAAGAGCCATTCTACAAAGGCAATGGATGCTGCCTGATCCTCTGCGGATGCCTGGCTGTTAATGGAGAAGAAGTTCTCGGTACCAGTACAAAGTCCCTGGCTTTCCTCACCTGCTACTCCTGTGTAAATAGGAAGGAATTTCACATCTTCTGCATTTACAACGTTTCCTTCCACGCCGGAGATCTGTCCCCATGCCCAGTTACCGTTCTGTACCATTGCTGCCTTGCCCAGTGCAAACTCTGCCATGGAGTCATCTACGGACTTACTGCCTAAAAGGCCGGGTGCTGTACAGGAGTTGTTAATGTAAAGATCAAAGATATTCTTGTAGTTGTCGGAATATGTAAACTCAAGGTTATCTGTATCTGTAATTCCCTTATCCTTGTACTCATAGTATACAGGGATGTTAGCAAGGTGTGTCTGCCATCTCCAGTCTTCACCGGGTGTTAAAGAAGTGGAAGCAAATACGCCTTCAATGCCAAGCTCATCTTTTCTTGCCTGCATATCCTCTACAACAGCCTTTAAGGTATCAAAGTTATTGATCTCATCCATGGAAGCTGCCTTTGCTCCATCCAGTGCAAAATACTTCTCCATAATAGCGTTGTTATAAATAATGCCGTATCCTTCTACTACATAAGGAATACCATATACGCCGCCGTCTTCTCCGGTTACTGCAAGGCTCTTATCCAGAAGCCAGCTGTAAAGATCCGTATCCTTCAGGTCTGCACAGTAATCCTTCCAGTTTTGATAACCGATAGGGCCGTTGATCTGGAACAGGGTCGGTGCCTCTGCATTTGCGATCTCGGACATTAAGGTCTGCTCATAGGTTCCGCTTGCTGCAGTCACTACCTTAACAGGAACTCCTGTCTCTGCAGTATATTCCTCTGCTAACTTCTGCCATACCTCATCAACCTCGGGTTTAAAGTTTAAGTAGTAAACCTGGCCGCTTGCTCCGTCTGCCTCGGCAGGCTGTGAAGCCTCTGCTTCTGTCTCGGTCTCTGCAGGAGCTGCCTCCTCTGTCTGTGCTGCGTCTTCCGCTGCTCCTGTTTCTGCGGGAGCCTCACTGGAATTTCCGCATCCAGCTAATAAAGAGGCTACCATACCTGCACAAAGTAATGTGCTGATCAATTTCTTCTTCATAATTTCTACCTCCATAAATTTGAGAAGTTTCCACTTGTTGGAAACGTTGTCGGAAACGTTATCGGTAACGGTTGCGGTAACGTTTCCAATTAAGTTAATTGGATAATATCATACTGCCAGATAATGTGCAAGAGGTTTTCTTATTTTCCTGTAAGTTTGGATATAATAGGCAAATAGTAAGGGTACGTTTTGTCTATATTACACAAAACGTACCCTTATAGTCATCTTATCTTCCCAGAATTCTTATCTGAATACAATCTCTCCCGTATCTGCATTCATGCTTTCCACAATGGCTAAGGACTCCACTCTCACGCCCTTATCCCGAAGGAGCTTTCCGCCTGTCTGAAAGCCTTTTTCCACGGCGATGCCCACGCCCTCAATGGAAGCGCCTGCGCTGTGGACAAGATCGATCAGCCCTGCCACTGCACAGCCATTTGCAAGAAAGTCGTCAATGATCAGCACATGATCCTGCTCATTTAAAAATTTCTTTGCTACGATCACATCATAAACTCTTTTATGAGTAAAGGATTCTATTTTGGTGGTGTATTGCTCTCCATCCAGATTAATGCTTTGGGATTTCTTGGCAAAAACCACCGGAACCTGAAAATACTGCGCTGCAATACATGCAATACCGATCCCGGATGCTTCAATGGTCAGGATCTTATTGATCTCCTTGCTCGGAAACAGACGTCTGAACTCCTTTCCCATTTCATTAAACAGCTCTACATCCATCTGATGATTTAAAAAGCTGTCTACCTTCAGTACATTTCCCGGCTTTACGGTACCGTCCCTGCGGATTCTCTCTTCCAAAAGCTGCACGTCGGTCTCCTCCTTATGTGTTATGTGTCTTCTATATTATTGTACTACTCTTCCTCTACCTTTATCAACTGCTTTCTGCTCCATTTTCCGGTAGCATACCTGCAAAAGGAAATCAGAAAGTTTGCCGTCCATCCAAGAGGCACTGCATACCAGACTGCCGCCACGCCCAGTTTTTGTGCAAAGAGAAAGGCAAACGCAACGCGGATGCTTAAATTGGCCAGATTAGCCAGGGTAAACACAAACACATCCCCCGCTCCCCGAAGCACTCCGTCCGTGATGGCTTTCAGGCCGATCATGACAAAGAAGAAGGCGATGAAAGACAGATAGGCATTCCCTGTATCGAAGGCTGCTCTTTCGCTTTCTGCCTCCAGAAACGCTGCAATGATCTGCCTATGGAAAAGGGTCAGCAGAACGCAGATCACGATCGCAAAGGAGACCACCAGCCTTACCGCAGCATGATACCCCTTTTTCACCCGGTCAGGCGCTCCTGCGCCCAGATTTTGGGCTGAAAAGGTAGACATGGCATTTCCCACTGCGATCATGGGGACAATACACACGGACTCGATCCGCATCCCCGCCGTATAGCCAGCCAGCACAGAAGATCCAAATCCATTGACAACAGACTGTACCAGAAGCATTCCTATGGATACGATAGACTGCTGAAGCATGGATGGGATTGCAACGGTTATCATCCCCTTCAGCATGGCCGGATCATAAAGCTTTCCCTTTTCCTCCTGCGCCTGAAATCCTCTCATAGCCCTGCGAAGAAGCAGCAGGAAGATCACCGCCGACAGGCCCTGGGAAAACACGGTGGCCACTGCCGCTCCTGCCACTCCCCGTTTCATCCCCCCTACTAAAAACAGATCCGTAAGGATATTGAGGAAGGAGGAAAAGATCAGCAGATACAGCGGTGTTTTGGAGTCTCCCAGTGCATTAAAAACGGAGGACAAAATATTATAAAGGAACAAAAACGGCAAGCCCACAAAATAAATGTCCAGATAGAGCACGGCGTCCTTGAGAATGTTGGCCGGCGTGCTCAGCGCAGACAGGATCCTATGGGAAAAGAAAAATCCAAAGGCTCCCAGCAGAAAGCTCAGCACAAAAAAGCTGATCAGCGCCGTGCTGATCGAAGTTTTCAGCTTCTGCAGCATCCCCGCCCCCAGATACTGGGCGGTGAACAGCTGCCGCCGGTCCATGGGCAGGGACTGCATCAGCCAGAGGCTTTTGCCCTCCAGCGAGACCGACGGCGTGTCCATATTGTTCATCGTCGCAATCAGGCAGATTGCCGTGCACAGCAGCACCGTCGTGCAGCCGTCCTTTGCGCCGAAGAAAGCATTCATCGTGCCCAACCATTCGTTTCCGCGAACGAGGAGCAGTACGCCGCACACCGGCAGAAACAGCACGCCCATGCCGCAGTTGAGCATATAGCTGGGACTGGATAGGAAGTGCCGCAGCTCACGTTGAAGGAGTGCAGCCGGAACGCTTCTGGCCTGCGCCTTGCCCGCGCGGTAAACCTTGCGGGACATTCGCCCGTTGGAGGTTGCGATGCGCAGGAAGCTGCGCGAAATGCCCCGCCAGACCAGCACAAACATCGCTGCGACTACCGCCGTCACGACCAGCATCGAAGCCCAGTCCCCCGCGCCAACGCTGCCAAAGGCATAAAGCGGGTAGGCCTTATTTTTGATCTGCGCGCCATAAACCGCGACATTTTCCACCAGATCGGATATCCAGCTCTGCGCCTTGAAATAGACAAAATAATACGCCGCAAAGGACAGCAGTGAAACCAGAACCGTGATCACGCTCTTGTTTTTCAGCTTCAGGCTGATTTTTGCCACCGCCCACCCCAGCAGGCAGGAGAGAATCATCACGATCAGGGACACGAGCAGTACCAGCAGCACAGAGCCTACGATTTTGCCTACGCTGAGCGGCGCAAAGATCCAGTAGATGATCACTGCGGGGACGATGACCACGGCAGAATACATTAATCCCATCAGGTACACGCTGAGTAGGCGCGAAGCCATGATGCAGCGCACCGGAATGGGCATGGCCAGCAAAAGATCGTTATCCTTCGCCAGATACAGGCTGGAATAGGTGTTGAACACGCTGCCGAAGGCCCCGATGAACACCGCCATCAGCCCCATCAGTGCAAAATAGAGCCAATCCATTCCCGCCTGCAAAAACGGCCCGCAGATGCCGACGGCGATGAAGGAAAACATGCCGCCCATCACGCCCACCATCAGCAGGACGTACATCACAATCAGCCCGATGGTCGATCCTTTGGAGCGGCGCCTGTTCTTCTTTGCGTCGTAGAAATAGCTCCGAAAAATCTCTCTCAGCTGCTTTTTCAAGAGGACTTTCAGCATTCTTCTTCGCCCTCCAGTTCCAGAAAGACGTCCTCGAGGGAATCGTCGCCCTTGACTTCCTCCATCGTGCCGAAACGAATCAGTCTGCCCGCTTTAATGATTGCGATTTTATCACAGAGCTTTTCTGCAACCTCCAACACATGGGTCGAGAAGAAAATCGCGCCGCCCTGGTCGCAAATCTCACGCATCATGCCCTTGAGCAGATGCGCCGCCTTGGGGTCCAGACCCACAAACGGTTCGTCCATCACAATCAGCTTGGGCTGATGAATCCATGCGGCGATGATGGCAAGCTTTTGCTTCATGCCATGAGAATAGGCGGCGATGGACTGCGTCAGATCATCCGTCAGCTCAAAGCGATCGGCATAGTTGCGAATCCGCTCCTGCCGTTCTTGCACACTGATGCCGAAGATATCTGCAATGAAATTCAGGAACTGAATGCCGGTCAAGTATTCATACAAATCGGGATTATCCGGAATATACGCCAACTGCTTTTTACATGCCAGCGGGTCTTTCTGCATCGACACGCCGCCGACGAAAATTTCTCCTTGGTCAAACTGCTGGATGCCGACCACGGATTTGAGCGTTGTGGTCTTTCCCGCCCCGTTGTGCCCGATAAAGCCGTAGATCTCCCCCGGCGCAATGTGCAGGCTGAGGTCATCCACGGCTTTTTTCTCCCCATAGCTCTTGGTTAAATGTTCTATTTTGAGCATGATGTTCTCCTCTTCTCCCTTTTTATTATTCTTTTTTCCGTCACCTCTCTGCGCCAGCAGCATCCATTGCGGCAGCAGGCTGATTCCTCCCGCGGCAAGCGGCAGCGCAACCACGCGCATCACCACCAGCCCCGGCTCCAACAAATTCATCTTATGACGAAATCGCTTCTCATAACAAACGTCGTTTTTTGCCTAAATGTTTCTTTCCATAAATAAAATCATTCGTTGCGCATCATCTGTCATGATAGCACGATTTACACCGCCCTGTCAAGCCGATCAGAGCCCGCTTCAGCCGCTTCTTCGCAGAATGAACAAAAAAAGAGAAAGGCGCGATTACCTTTCTCTTTGCAAAATGGTTTTGAGCATGCCTATAAGCCGAGTTCTGTCTTGGATGACCATCTATCTAGTCTGCCCGTTGCCGGACAGCTCCAGCGATTACCCGGGAACGTGACGGGCCGCCACATGTGTTCCACAATCAATCTTGCATCGGGTGGGGTTTACATAGCCGGCAAGTCGCCATGCCGCTGGTGAGCTCTTACCTCGCCTTTCCATCCTTGCGGGCGCTTTCGCGCTTTC
>ERZ779888.4031-NODE-4031-length-10246-cov-3.165048_pt1 | contig 10246 bp, 10 predicted proteins | sample MGYA00511245_ERZ779888 | MGnify/ENA primary metagenome ERZ779888 (study PRJEB29588, sample SAMEA2155255) | human gut metagenome | biome: human gut; feature: human-associated habitat; material: faeces | place: Denmark | collected 2008/2010 ... | reverse complement strand
TACAGGAAGCCGATGCCCTTCGGGCCATTCAGTTTGTGGCCGCTGGCCGAAAGCATATCGATGTGCATGGCCTCCACATCGATCGGTACCTGGCCATAGGCCTGTACCGCGTCCGTGTGGAAGATTACGCCGTGCTCACGGGCAATCTTGCCGATCTCGGCAATCGGTTCGATTGTGCCAATCTCGTTGTTCGCAAACATAATGCTCACAAGGATGGTGTCCGGGCGGATCGCCGCCTCTACCGCCGCGGGCGATACCATGCCGTATTCATCCACATCCAGATAGGTCACTTCAAACCCGCGTTCCTCCAGATACTGGCAGGTGTGCAGGATCGCATGGTGCTCGATCTTGGAAGTGTTCCGTCACCGCCGCAGACGGCCTGCTTTTGCCTGCCGCTTCTCGTCTGCCGGATGGCAAATCTTCGCCGAACGGCGCGGGCAGCGGCGTTTGCGGGGCTTTATTTTCTGTGCGTGCTTGTTTGGGGCGGGGAGCATGCGGGCTGGACGCTGGGCGTGCTGGCGGGCGCGGTTCTCTCATGTCTGCTCCCCGGCTTTGCGCTGCCGGATACGCGGCGGGACGCACCTGCCGCGGCAAGCACGCTCGTGCAGACGGCGGACGTTTTGCAGCAGATGGAGACAAAGCTGTCCCTGTCCTGCCCGCAGACGCAGACGGCCCCGGCGCTGATCTTCGACAGTGCAGCGGACGACGTCTGCCGCAGCTGCGTCAAGCGCCAGCAATGCTGGCAGGAACGTGCGGACGATACCTGCCGCCTGCTTTCGGCCTGCGCCGGGACAATCATGCGGCAGGGGCAAGCAAATGCGGGCGATCTTCCCGCAGGTTTCTGCGCGGTCTGCATCCGGGAGGAGGCGTTCCGCGCGGCCGTTAACCGGGCGCTGCGCGCGCAGGAATCGCAGCTGCTGGCGCTCCAACGCAGCGAGGAAGCACGAGAGATCTCCCGCGCGCTGCTCGGTCAGCTTGCACGGTTTCTGCGTGCGGCAGGACAGAAGCGCCCCGATAAAGGCCTTCCGCGCTACCAGCTCTCGCTTGGCGTCCGGGCGGTCGGGCTGCGGGGCGATACGCTCTGCGGCGACTGCGGAACAAGCTTTCAGTGCGGCGCGACCCAGTATGTTCTGCTCTGCGACGGCATGGGCACCGGCTCCGGCGCACAGTCCGACGCGCAGGAGGCAATTTCCGTGCTGCGGTCGCTTCTGACGCTCGGCTTTGACGCGATGGACGCGGCGGCGATGCTGAACGAACTGTATGTGCTGCGGGGCGACGGGTGCTTTTCCACGATTGATCTGCTGGAGGTGGATCTTTGTACGGGCGAAGGCGCGCTTTATAAATGGGGCGCGGCGCCGTCCTATCTTAAAAAGGGGGGAACAGTCAAAAAAATAGGGACAGCCTCGCCTCCGCCGGGGCTTGGTGTGGGAGAGGAACACCGGGCCGAGCGTGTGGGGCTGTCCTTACAGAGAGGAGAGCAGCTGGTGCTTACCACCGACGGCGTGCCGGAGGCTGCGTGTGAGCAGTACCTGCGCACCTGCGGAGCGCTGTCTCCGCGGGAGCTTGCCGCCGGGGTCGTCGCATGCGCCAGCGAGTCAGAGCCTGATGACCGGACTGCAGTGATCGTGCAGCTTGATCCGGCCTCCATGCAGCCTCACCATACCACACGCCGCGCGCGAAGTGTGTCGAAATCGGGCGCGGAACCCCACATTTAGGAAATATTTTCTGTCGAAGCACAAAATACCGGCTCGAAGCCCGCCATTTCCTGCGGATCGTGCGAAGAAAAGGCCCCACCTTCCCATGCTGGAAGGCGGGGCCTTGGGTTTTAAATCTCAGCCCAGCTTGCGCCACGCGTTCATAACCGTGACGACAGCCTGCTCGCGCGTAATCTGCGCGCGGGGCGCGAAGGAGCCGTTCGCGTGTCCGTTCATCAGACCGATGGCCGTTGCGAACGAAACGCCGTCCTTTGCGTAATCGCTGATCTGCGCGGCGTCGGTAAAGGTCTGGCCGCTTCCGGCCGCCTGCACGTCAAACAGTCCCGCCAGACGCTTGAGCATGATCGCCGCGTCCTGCCGGGCGATGGCTGCGTCGGGACGGAAGGTGCCGTCCGGGTAGCCGGTCACAACGCCGGTCGCCGCAATCAGGCGGATGTCCGCGTCGGCGGTATCCGAGAACGAGGCGGAAGCCGGGTCAATGCCCCGGTTCCGGCAGAACTCCGCCGCGCTCACACCGCTTCTGGCCGCGAGGTATCCGGAGAGCAGACGGCAGAACTCGCCGCGCGTGATCGCGGTCTGGTAGCTGCTTTGCAAAGACTGCGGCAAAATGCCGAGCTGCGCTGCCTGCTCCACGTCGGCCTGCGCCCAGGAAGAGACGCTGCTCTGCGCGGGCTTTGCGGCGGGTACATCGTCGCCTGCATCGTCCAGAACGGCCAGAATGCTTGCCATTTCGCGGCCCGCGGGATAGAGTGTTCTGCCGTTTGCATACAGCATGGAGGACGCGCCGCCGTCGAGCGTCATGGCGTCCTGCACACCCATCTGCACAAGGCTCTGGGCAATGGCACGGTAAGAACTTGTAACGGTTGCCAGCATCAGCCGTCCGTCGGCAGTAATGGCCGCGAAGGAGCGGACGCTCACAGTATCGGGATCCTGATCGTCGGCAGTGACGTTCGGATTGTTGTCAACAGCGCTCACGCCGTGCTCCACGATCATACCAGTGCCGCCGATGATGTTTTTCATGTTTTCCATATCCGAATCGCCGTCGGTCACGCAGAAGCCATATTCCGCGCGCATACCCACACGGGCCATCCCGCGGACATAGCAGCCGCTGTTGAGGACCATTGCAACCGCGCCGGACGGCGTGCGGAAATTCGCACAGCCGCTCTGTACATCCTCGACGGTTCCGTCACGGACAATTACGATCTCGGAACTTTCCGGGATATCCACGCCCAGCGCCAACTCGTCCGTCAGGATGTAGCAGGCCTGCGGGTCGCTGTTCGAGGTGTTGACGCACCATGCGACAATCCGTGTTCTGCCGAGCGTCAAGGTGCCCTTAATTGTCGCGCGGGCAATTTTCATCGAGCCGTCTGACGCAATACCGAGCGCAACAGATGCGCCGCTGTTGAGCATTTTACCGTCCGTGACAATCGCGCCGTAGATACGCGGGTAGTTGTTTTCCATCACGCTCAGGGGCTTGTTCCGGTCGTACCAGCAGTTGTAGAAGTTGCCGTTGATAGCAGCAACGATTTTCTTGCCCTCCCGGGCAATGACGGCTTCCGCCTCTGCGGTCGTGCCAAGCTGGCCGTTGGCGATGATGGCGCGGATTTCGGTGTTCGCACTAGGCGTCACATAGACGACCTGCGCCGCCGCACCGCCGATGGTCTCGGCCGCAGTTGTGACAGTTGCGGCAAGCGCTGCCGTGCTCAGCAGCAGGACAAGCGCAAGCAGCAGCGCTGCTTTTTGAATGATTTTCATACTTTCTTCCTCCGTTTTCCTCTGTTTCTTATTTTTAGCAAGCATTATGCGAACAAAAGCAGCCGGCAGAACAGACTCAGCCGGCTGCTTGGATGCGCAGTGCTTGCGGAAAGACTGAAGCGATGCAGCAGAACGGTATGCAGGTATCAGAACGTTGCGACGTTCTGTTCGGCAGGCTCGGCGGGCTGCACATTCACAGCTGTCAGGATGGGGCCGACGCCCTTGTAAAGCGTGTGGAACTTGACCTCGACGGTCGCTGTCACCCAGACCCAGCTTCTGGCCGCAAGACCGGAGGCAGCCGCAAATTTGCATGGCAGACCCATGAACGTGATATCCGCCTCACAGCAGGTCATGACGAACCGGCCAGGGGCAAACATGCCCTCCTTTTCCCGGCGCAGGCGCGCGACCTGACCCTTGAATTTCACGGTCTTGCCCGCGTATTTCTTGGGTTCCTCCGTGATATCGCGGTAGAACAGGGCGTAATCCTCGTCCTTGATCTCGATCACAGGCGCGTTCAGGTCAAACGGCAGCGGATCTTCAATGTCGTCATAGTGGGTCGATCCGTCGGTATATTCATACAGAATATCGATCTTCCGGTTCACGGCCCGGGCGATCTTGTGATACGGCATCACGTCCGTGCCGGGGGCCATGCGGTTGAGAACCAGCATCTCCGCGCCTGCCAGCTTGTCCACGACAAGCTGGCGCATATTGGCGTTATAGCTGAGGAAGGTCGAAGCGTCGGCAAACATGACTTCCTGCGCGATCTTCCAGTGATCCGGCGTCTTGAGATAGAAATCCGCCGCAAGGTGCATGCCATTCAACTCAACGACTACACGCTCGGCCCGGTATTTCTTTTGCAGATCGGTCAGCATTTCCGGGCTCAGGTCTTCATAGTCCAGAACCTGCTCGTAGACCTCCTTGTGGGGATAGGTTGAGACGTCGTATTCCTCCTCACCCTCCTCGAAAACCAGCAGGAGCGTCCGCTCACCGGTGTTGAAACGCTCGTCCTCGAGCGTTTCCTGAATGAACTTCGTCTTGCCGGACTCCAGAAAGCCGGTAAAGACGTACATGGGGATATCGGGCATAGCCATAGAGAAAACTCCTTACTGCTTTTCCACGCCGAAGAGCGCTGCGACAGCCTCTTCGTTCAGCTTCGATCCGATCACGCAGATGCGGCCCGTGACCATCGCGCCGCCGTCGCGGATATCAGGCTCACCGGGAACGTAGTCGAAGTGAATCCACTTTTCTCCCTCGGCGTTTGCGACATAGCCCTTCGCGCGCAGGACGATGCCATAGGTATCCGCGTCCTCGAGCGCTTTCAGGATGCGTTCGATCTCGGCCTTCGTGAATTTCTTATGCGTTTCCTCGCCCCAGCTGATGAAAACCTCGTCGGCGTCATGGCCGTGGTGGTGATGGTGATGATGGTGGTGCGCATGCTCGTCCTCATCCTCGTCGTCATGATGGTGATGGCAGGCGCAGTCCGGGTCGTCGCACTCCTCATCCTCGTCGTCATCATGGTGGTGATGGTGATGCTCATGCCCGTCTTCCTCTTCGTCGTCATCGTGATGATGGTGATGATGATGCGCATGTTCATCCTCATCTTCCTCATCGTCGTGGTGATGATGGTGGCAGGCGCAGTTGGGATCGTCGCATTCGTCGTCATCGTCATGGTCATGATGATGGTGCGCCTCTTCCTCCAGCTTTGCCAGTTCGATGGCGATGGTGCTGCGCTGCTCCATCGCCTCCATCAGCTGCTCGCCGGTCAGCTCCGGCCACGGGGTCGTAACGATCACGGCGTCCTTGTTGTGTTCGCGGATCATGTTGACGCACTGGCCGAGCTTTTCCTCCGTCATGCCGTCGGTGCGGCTGAGGATGATGGTGTTGGCCGTCTCGATCTGGTTATTGTAGAACTCGCCGAAGTTCTTCATATACATCTTGCACTTCGTCGCGTCCGCCACGGTCACGAAATTGCCGAGCTGCACGTCGTCGGACGTGACCTTGCGCACGGCGCCGATGACGTCGGACAGCTTGCCGACGCCGGACGGCTCGATCAGAATACGATCCGGTGCATAGTCTGCAATGACCTTCTTGAGCGCGCGGCCGAAATCGCCCACCAGCGAGCAGCAGATGCAGCCGGAGTTCATCTCCGTGATCTGAATGCCCGCCTCCTGCAGAAAGCCGCCGTCAATGCCGATCTCACCGAATTCGTTCTCAATGAGGACAATTTTCTGGCCGTGATAGGCTTCCTTGATCATCTTTTTGATAAGCGTTGTCTTGCCAGCGCCAAGGAAACCGGAATAAATATCAATTTTTGTCATACAGGAACACCTTCCAGTTGCATTATTTTATTGAATTAGTATAGCACTTTCCCATGGGAACATCAAGGTTTCTTCCTAAAATATTCATCGGTTTCTGCAAAAGGAATTGACAAACCTGCCTGGATATGATAAGATGATTCACGGCTTTGGAGGCCGGCATTCGGAGAGATGTCCGAGCGGTTTAAGGAGCTGGTCTTGAAAACCAGTGACACAGCAATGTGCCGTGGGTTCGAATCCCACTCTCTCCGCCATTTTCTTTCCTTCATATCGGCTCAACCGACCTGCGGAAGTACCCAAGTGGCCGAAGGGGCTCCCCTGCTAAGGGAGTAGGCGTCTAAAAAGCGCGCGAGAGTTCGAATCTCTCCTTCCGCGCCATGGAAAAGACCTTGAAAACACTACGTTTTCGAGGTTTTTTCTTTGCCCAAACGCGCAGTTTTCCCCTATGTTTTCCCCTTACAGGCTGGAAGCTGCCTTTTTTGTGCTCTGAAACAGGGCTTCCATGCGGTTCGCAGAATCCCGTTTCATGCGCTCTGTCGCGTGGGCGTAAACGTCCAGCGTGAACGCCGCTGTCGCGTGACCGAGGTTTTCCTGCACGGTCTTCGGGTTGTCGCCCGCCTGCAGAGAATTGACGGCGAACGAATGACGAAGGTCATGAAAACGCGCTTCCGGTATGCCGATGCTCTCCACGACTTTCTTGAAATGCTTGCGCACGGTCACATGGGACAGATGGTGTCCCAGCTCATCCGTAAATACCAGACCGGAATCTTCCCAAAACTCCCCGGCTTTCAATCTCCATTCCGTCTGTACCCGCCGCTGCTCTCTGAGCGCCTTCATCACCGAAGGTGCCGGGGTCAGCAGGCGGGTTTTGTCGTTTTTCAGAGAGCCGAAGAAATACGTGCCGCCCTTTTCCTTGGATTTGAGAAGCTGCTGCGCGACGGTCACCGTCCCGGCATCGAAGTCCACGTCTTTCCATCGCAAACCGAGAAGCTCCCCTTGCCGCAATCCCGTCAGCAAATCGACGATAAACAGCCGCTCGAACGGCTGCCCGTGGATCGCGTTCAGGAAGGCGGCGGTCTGTGCTTCGTCCAGCGGCTTGATCTCTGCCCGCTCCACGCGCGGCAGCTTACAGGCATCGGAAGGATTGATCCGCAGATAGCCGACCTCGACGGCCTGTCCCAGCGCCCGGTGCAGAATGCCGTAAATATCTTTGACAGTCTTTGCAGAAAGCGGCTTGCGCCCGCTCGTGCCGCGCTGGAGGTCGTTAAGCATTTTCTGGATCTGCGGCGCTTTGAGCCTTTGCAGCTTGACAGCGCCGAGCGCGGGCTTGATCGCGCTTTCCACCTTGTTCTTGTAGGTCGAGCGGGTCAGCGGCTTCAGACCGCCTGTGTACTCCGTAAGCCAGATGTCGAGCCAGTCGGACACGGTCAGCTTCGTCGGCTCCTGATAGGTTGAGTCGTTGACCGCCACGGCTGCGCTCTGCATCTTCTCACGGACTTCCCTTTGCGACGCGCCTGAGAAGCTGCGACGGATCTGCTTGCCGGTGCCAGGATCAACGCCGACCGTCAATCGCGCTTCCCAATACGTGTATTCCCGAGCGTCCCGAAGGACGGTCTTTTTTCGTATGCTGCCCGCTCCAGCGGCGTTCCGTTTTGCCATATCAGTCTGCCTCCGATTTGGAGCTGTCTGCAAGTTCTTCATGCAGAACGTCGGTTACATGGGAAGGATCAGTTTCTGCTGTTTTCTTCGCAATGTCCTCCAGCAGCTTTTCTAACGTGCTGGTAATCCGTTCTGAAAACAGGCACATCGCCAGGCGATCCGGGACAGTGACAACATATCCGTGCTGTCCCAGTACCGCGCTGAACTTTTTGTATTCCTCGGTCGTGGAATACAGCAGCGAACATGGGGTATTTACTAGACGGATATACTCTGCACACCAAGACAAAACTGATTCAAAATCCCGCGATTCGAGCATTGCCGACAGAACAGAAATCGGGAAATATCTCTTTTCAGCTTCTGAAACGTTGCTGTCTCTCCGCAAAACAGTCAGGCCGCGCAAATACGAAACGGCATCTGGAGACAGTCCCAGTTCATCTACAGCAGCCGGCGTTCTTTCCGGTGCATCTGTCAATCCGAGCAGCCAGTCAGCGGAGACACCGAAAAACTCAGACAGCTTTGTTAGATACTCTGTTTTCAGATCGCGTGTACCATTTTCCCATTGTGTGATGGTCTCCCGGCGAACGACCAAACCGAGCTTTGCAAGTTCATCAGACAGATCTCTTTGTGATAACCCCCGTGCCTCTCGCAGTACAGTGATCCGCTCACCGACCTGTTCTCGCAATGTGTTAGGCATAATTATCTCCTTCCGATTTTTGTACCCGTTTCAATTATGAGGGTACAAAACTATTGACATACTGATTTTTTGTGGTATAGTGTAATTATGATTTGTTACATACTATCACATTCAGGTACAAAAATCAATAGATTGGAAGGTGAAAAAGATGCCCGACAATGTGAAAAGAAGCCAGAACTTCATGTCGTTCAATGAGGCAGCAAAGCAGCCGACGTGTCCGTTCACTGCAAACCGTCTGCGCACAATGCAGAAGCGCGGGGAGCTGCCCGGCATCTGGAGCGGGAGCCGTTTTCTTGTCAACTATCCGCTCTTGATGCAGCAGCTTGAAGATTTAAGCCGAAAAGCTGTCCGAGCGGGAGAGGGGGACGACGAAGATGGAACAAACACGTGAGAAGCTGACGTTGTCCGTTGCAGAAGCTGCGCAGATGCTCGGCATTTCCGCGCCGAAAGCCTATGAGCTTACGCACCGTGCGGACTTCCCGGCGTTCCGGATCGGAAACCGGACATTGGTGAGCCGCCGCCTGCTGGCAGAATGGGTTGACGCGCAGGTGAGCGGGGGCAAAGGTGGAACATATGGCTGAGAGAAGGATGTTTGCGCGGTCAGTCGTTGACAGCGACGCATTTCTTGAAATGCCGCTTTCGGCGCAGGCTCTTTATTTCCATCTCAATATGCGTGCCGATGACGATGGCTTTGTGAACAATGCAAAGAGCATCACAAACTACGTGAGCGCAACACCGGACGATCTGAGCATTCTGATTGCCAAACGCTTTGTGATCTGCTTTAACTCTGGCGTGATCGTCATCAAACACTGGAAGATTCACAATACGCTGAAAAGCGACCGCTACCACCCGACGGACTTCCAAGAAGAATTAGCCAAGCTCTGCGTTAAGCCAAACAAAGCTTACGCAGAGCGGCTTCCGGCAGCTACTCCCGCTCGATAGCTCTTGGAACCAGAACGGAACCAATCTGGAACCAACTTGGAACCACAGGTAAGAGTAGTAGAGGATAGTATAGGTTTAGGCAAGTCTAGTTTAGATAAGCCTAGTAAAGGATTATCTGCGCCGACCTTTTCACCTGAAAAGGATCGCCGCGCACAATGTGCGCACATTGTGCGATAGAGATAGAGACTAGAGATAGAGACTAGAGACAAGACACAAGAGAAAGAGACAGAAAGATTGTGCAGAGCCGGCAAACCGTCTCTGCACAATTCGTCAGTCATACTTGTGTATGGTCAGCATTCAAAGGGAGGGCTTGTTTTGTCAACGGGTAAAAGAATCTACTGGATGAAGCTCAGGGAGAGCTTTATGACTTCGGACACGGTTGATTATCTCATGTCGCTTCCGAATGGCTCTGACTATGTCATTCTCTATCAGATGCTCTGTCTCAAGACCATCAGCACCGGCGGTCGATTATCCCGCAAGATCGGTGAAGTCGTAATCAAATACGACGTTCCGAAGATCCAGCGCGATCTCAAATGGTTTTCTGCTGACACGATTCGCACAGCGCTTGAATGCTTCAAATCGCTTGGTCTGGTCTACGAAGAAGACGATGGTATTATTGTGCTTTCTGGGCACGATGATCTCATTGACAGTGAAACCGACTATGCTGCACAGAAAAGAGCGCAGCAAAAGAGTTCGACCGCAAGAGAAAAATGAGAGAACAATGTATGGAATATGGTGTGGAAATTTTCCACACAGAGATAGAGTATAGAGAAAGAGATAAAGAGATTAGAGATAGAAATTAGAGAAAGATAGTTTAAACAATCCTTTTCTGACGAAAAGTATTGTTCCTCCGCGCCGCCTTGCTGACCACACGCAGAAGCGTTCCTACAGCTTTCGAGCAATCAATCAATGGTGGCTGGGCATTGTGCAATGAGACCGCTATGGCAGCTGAAAAAGGTACTGCCGAGGCCACCCCCTATCTGCTGCGGGCTCGACGACCCCATTTTGATTTCAGTTTACCTTGCAAAAAATCAACAATTTCGTTACGATTATTTTGTGTCAGCCGTAGGAATCCATAGCAAAGGAGATTTTTATGGACATTTCAACACTGAACGCACATTTTGACAAGCTTCGGCGGCTCGCACAGAGCCGGGAGGCGCTGGACG
>ERZ779888.4025-NODE-4025-length-10264-cov-3.871094_pt1 | contig 10264 bp, 8 predicted proteins | sample MGYA00511245_ERZ779888 | MGnify/ENA primary metagenome ERZ779888 (study PRJEB29588, sample SAMEA2155255) | human gut metagenome | biome: human gut; feature: human-associated habitat; material: faeces | place: Denmark | collected 2008/2010 ... | reverse complement strand
CTTATAACCGATAGTATTTTAGATGATGCTTATGTTAAGACTACTAATAATTATCAATTTTCTAAGATGTTTAAGTATGTTTATGAATATATTAAAGATTATGATTTGAAGTATTATAATCAAGAAACACCAATTAGTGGTAGTGGTTTGGGGTATTCAGGTATTATTTGTTATAATACTCCTAGTAATTTTGCTATAGATATGATGAATATGGGGTTTAATATGATAAGTCTTGCAACGAATCATGTTATGGATGGTAGACTAGTTATTAAGAATGAAAATGATTATTATTGTGATAAGAATGAGGAAGGTATTATAAATAATATTAATTTTTTTAAGAGATTCGATAAGGTTTATACTTCGGGAATATATGATAGTAATGAAGACAGGGATAAGATAGTTATTAAAAAGAAGAATGGAATTTCTTATACTTTTTTAAATTATACTTATGGTACTAATATGGATGGTATTATTAATTATGAGCCTTATTTAGTAAATGTATATTCTAATGAAAAAGCAAGGAAAGATATTGAAAAAGTGCGTGATAAGGTAGATGTGATTTTCGTGGCTATGCATTGGGGACAGGAAAATAATCCTATTCCGACAGAAGAACAGAAGAAAATAGCATCTTATTTATCTAAATTAGGAGTAAATGTTATAATAGGAACACATCCTCATGTAGTTCAACCTATTGAATGGATTGATAATACTTTGGTAATATATTCTTTGGGTAATTTAATTACCGCTCAGAGTGAAGAATATGATTATAGTAGATTGGTTGGTATGATGGTTGATTTAAAAATTAGTAAGAAGGGTAATAAGATAATTATTAGTAATCCTAGATGTGAACTTACATATAGTTATTTTAATGTTGTTAATAATAAAAAAACTAATTTTGAAGTTATACCTTATAGTTATATGAAAGAAGGTAACAGTGAGTATCTTAGATTATATGAAAAAGTCAGTAAAATTATTAGATTGTATGATAAAGGTATAGAAATAAATAAACTGTGTACTAAGAGTGTTGATACTGAAATAAATTAAAAGAAGGATTATTACCTTCTTATCCGCATTCACAGTTAATATTTTTATACTTTTCTCTTTGTTCTTCTGTGTATTTTAATACTTCTTCCCAGTTACTGTCATATTCGTAGTCATATTGATACTCTTTTTCATCACTTTTGGCTACGTTTTTATTATTTGAATTAAAGTGATTAAATATGACTCCTGTAATAGCACCGACTAATAAGACGGGGAAAGTACATAGTAACACTACTTTTGATTTTCCTTTTGTTTTTTTATCTAATTCTTTTTTTAAAGCCATATCATTTCCTCCTATAATTGATTTAATTATATTACTTAATAAAAGAATTGTCAATCATAAAAATTAATGATATAATTGTTTATAGTAAAGGGTGTCAAATATGAGAAATATTAAAATGTTATGTTTTTTGCTTTTTGTTATAGGTGTTTCTTTTGTTATTTGTGTTTTTTACTGTAAAAAAGATATCAATATATGTAATAAACCCACTATAATAGAGGGGATGATACCAGTTTACTATGATAATGTAAATAAGGTGTGGAGAAAAGCAAATGAGAACAATAATGGTAACAAGTGGTATGATTATAATCAAGGTAAATGGGCTAATATTGTTTTAGTTAATGAGAATAGGCAGGATAAGAAACTTTCTAAATCTAGATATGACTATGTTAATGCTAAAGATGATACCGTAATATTATATAGTGATATTTTGGCTTTCTATGTGTGGATACCAAGGTATAAATACGAATTATTTAATGTTAATTTTGATAAAATTGATGAGACAGTTATTAATATAAAATTTGAAAATGGTACTAGTTCTACTGGTGATGTAAAATGTATAAGTAATGAAGATGGGGTAGAGGAGTGTCAAAATAAAAATAATGGAAATTGGTATACACATCCAGCATTTACTTTTGGAGATGTTGAGTTAAAAGGAATTTGGGTAGGAAAGTTTGAAACAACTGGTAGTGAGGATAAACCTACAATTTTGCCTAATATGGTTACTTTAACTAATCAAAGTGTTTTACAACAGTTTGATACTTCAAAAATATTTTCTTCTTATGTAGATTCTAATTATGTTGATAGTCATGTGGCTAAAAATATAGAATGGGGTGCTGTGGCATATTTATCACAGTCAAAATATGGTAGATGTTTGGATGAATGTAATGAGATTTATCAAAATAATAGTATGGGAATTACTGGTAGGAGTAAAGGTGATGTGGCTACAGGTCAAGGTGAAGAGGATAATCCTTATTTAACTACATTTGGTAATTATACTTATGATGATCGTATTGTAAGTGAGGATGGTATTGTTTTAGGCTATACCAATAATAATTTGGGAAGCAAGGCCTCGACGACAGGAAATATTACGGGAATATATGATATGAGTGGAGGTTCTAATGAGTATGCAATGGGAACTACGATAAGATTAAGTAATATTGATAGAAAGTATTATGATTTATATCCTAGTAGTACTTCAAATGAAAGTTTTGAGAGATCTAAGTTAGGTGATGCTACGGGAGAAGTTAGAGGATTTTATGGCGACAAGGAATGTTTAGTAGATGATAATATGTCTTGGTCTAAAAGAGGATGTTCTTCAATTGGAGGGGAGAAATCTGGTTTATTTTACTTTTGTGGTATAGACGGAAATGCTTATAATCATATATCTTTTAGAAGTGTGATGGTGGTTAATAATGAATAGATATATTAAGATGTGTTTGATAGTGTTTATAATTATAGTAATTGTTGGAATGTCTATTTTTAAAAAAATTGAAGGTGATAGGAAGTATGATAATTTTCCTAAATATAGAGATTTAGAAAAGGCAAAAGAGTTAAATCCTGATACGGTAGGTTGGATATATATACCAAAGACTAATATAAATTATCCTATTATGTATCATGATGACAATTATTATTTAAATTATGGTTTTGAGCGAGAGAAGGCAATTGCTGGGGCAATTTATACTATTACTGGTTCAAAAAAACAAAATGTAGTTATTACTGGCCACAATTCTCGGGTTAGTGTTGCTAGATTATATTGGTTACATAATATTCGTGATGTAAATTTGGGTTTAACAAATAGTTGTTATGAAAAGAATGATTTGTCTTTGAGTAAAGAGGTAATGCCTAATTTTGATAATACGGAAGAGAGAATTTGGTATGTTTCAATATATGGCATTACAGGTAAGTGGGAAGTATTTTCAATGTATGAAACCGATGTAGATGAGTCAACGGAAACAATATACTATAATACTTGGGGTAAGTGTTATGATTTTAAAGATAGTAATAGTATTTATGAATGGATTAATAATCAAGTTAAAAGAAGTGATTATGATTTTGAGACTATGCCTAATGTTGATGATCAGTTTTTAACTATTTATACTTGTAGTTGTAAATATTATGATGAGGAGAATGAGTCAAGACTTTATTTCTTTTTAAGAAAAATATGATTAGGAGGATTTTTATGAAGAATAAAAAATTAATTATTATTACTGGGTTAATTGTTATAATGATTTTAATAATATTATTTTGCTTTTGTAAAAAAAGTAGAAATTTATCTATGTTAGCGGGTGGTAATGCTCTTGTAAGTAATATTGTTATGGGTGATGCTTATGTAGTGAGTGAAAATACTTATGATTTTTCTAGTATGTTAAGTTATTTAAAGGAATATATAAAGCCTTATGATTTAAAATTTTATAGTCAAGAATCACCAATAATGGGTTCTAAGTATAAATTTGCTGGGGCTATTTGTTATAATACACCATATAATTTTGCTGTTGATATGATACATACTGGTTTTAATATGGTGAATTTAGCTACGGATCATACTTTAGAGGGTGAAATTACTTTGAATGAAGAATCAAATGAGTTTTATTGCAAGTATCAAAGTGATAGTGTAGATAATTCGTTGTCTTTTTGGGATAATTATTCTAATGTTTATACTGCTGGAAGTTACAAAAATAGCAATGATCGAGATAATATTAATGTTTATGAAAAGAATGGTATTAAGTATGTAATGCTTTCTTATACAACTAGTATAAATAATGAGGAAATATATAATAAAAATAATTATTTTGTTAATTTATATGATAGGGCTCAAGTAAAAAAAGATATTGATAAGATAAAAGATAAAACTGATTTAATTATTGTTTCAATACATTTTGATAATAGCAATGATTTTATTCCTAGTAATTATCAAAAGGAAGAAGCTAAATATTTGGCATCTTTAGGTGTTAATATAGTGTTAGGTCATGGTCCCAATGTAATTCAACCAATTGAGAAAATCAATGACACTGTGGTAATTTATTCTTTAGGTAATTTGCTTTATAGTTACTCTTTAAATGATTTTACTGATTACAATATTGGACAACTTGCTCAAATAAATGTAGAGAAGAATGGTAATAAAGTTAGAATTACTTCTGTTAAGAGTGAGCTTATATATAATTATCATGATGCTAATTATCAAAATATAAAGATTATTCCATTTAGTAAAATGAATAAAAATTATAATGGGAATTATTTAGATTTGTATGATAAATATGCTAAGGTTATTAAGTTATATGATAAAAGTATTGAAGTGAATGCTCCATCTTTAGAAGAGGTAGAAGAATTGACTGATGCTTTTAAAAATAAGAGTGATCGCACATTTAAATTTATAAAAGAAGATAAAACTTGTGAGAATAAGAGTTTATTGGCATCAATTAGGACAATACTTACTGGTTATAATATAGATTTAAAAGAGGTAGAGAATAATAATTGTAATATTGATGTATGTAAGATATTTGATAATAATTTTGTTAATTGTGAAGGTGTAGATAAATTAAATGAAGATGGAATTATTAAAGCAATTGAAACCCACAAACAAATAATTTTACATACTTATCAAAGTGATAATGAATGTTATTTAGAAGATAAGTATATAACTATTTTAGATTATGATAAAGATAAGGGTATATATGTATATGGAGCTTCTAATAAAAAGGAATGCAATGGATGGCAAAGTATTGATTTAATTAAAGATATTAATGCTGGTGGATATATTACTTCTTAAACAAAGGATAATTATATGAAAAGAATTTTTTACTATATATGTGGGTGTGGAATTTTTGTAGTGGTTTTATTGATTTTTTTAAATGATGAGAAGTCTTATGAAGATAATGATTATGAAGATAATGAATCGGTTAATGAGGTATGTAGTAATTATAGTAAATATTATGATGAGGAATTATCTCTGAGGATAGTAAATGAAGCTAAGAAATATGTAGGTATACCTTATTTATTTGGTAGTGAAATTAAAGATAATAAGGCAATTAATCCAGTAGATAGATATAGGGCAATAGACTGTTCTGATTTTGTTGAGGCTGTTTTAGAGAGTGTATTTAATAAAGATTATGAAACTACTTCTGCTGAAATAGCGTATCAGTTAAAGGATAATTGTGTTTCTTTAGAAGATATAAAACCAGGTGATATTTTGCTATGGAATGATTTTATTAGTAAAAGAGTAATTCATAGTTATGGAAGAATATTCCATGTTGGTATATATTTAGGTAATAATAGAGTTATTGAATCTACAAGGACAGATAGTTATGGTTTATCTGGAGTTGTTTATAGTGATTTATATCGCTACCGTGGAGGTAATTTAGCAATGATAGCAAGAGCTTATTAGGAGATTTTTATGAAAACTAAAATAAAATTTGTTTTGATAACGTTAATTTTGTTATGTACAAGTTGTAAGCAGAAAACTGTGGATAAGTTAGAAATAAACATTAATAGTATTAAAGGTGATATTAATATTAATAATGGATATTTAGTGATAGAACAAGGGGGAGTTTATACATTAAGGGGTTTAATTAATAATGGTAGTGTTGTTATAAGAACTAAGGAAGATGTTAAACTAATTTTAGATGGGATTAAAGTAAAAAGTGATTCTAATGGTGCCATTGTTTTAGAAGAAAAAGCTAATTTAATAATTGAGAGTGAAAAGAATAGTAATAATTATTTAGAGGATTCTAATAAACGTGGTGATGGTACTAAGAATTATAATGCTACGATATATTCTAAGGGAAAATTGACATTACAAGGTGAAGGATATTTAGAAGTTAGAGGTAATTATAATGATGGTATAAATTGTAAAAAGAGTGTTAGTATCAAAAGTGGTAATTATAAGGTAGTTAGTAAACAAGATGGTATTCAGGCTAGTAATGATATAATTATTGAAAATGGTAATTTTGAAATAAATACAATTGGTTATGAAAAGATAGATTCTTCTAATTATGCTTTTGGTGGTTATGATAAAACAAGTGATGGTAGTAAAAAAGGACTTAAGACTGATGAAAATATTTATATTAATGATGGGATGTTTGTTTTTTATACAATAGATGATGCAATTTATAGTAAAAGGGAGATAAGTGTTATTGTAGCCAAAATGAATATTAATACATATGATGATGCTATTCATGCTGATAATAAGATTACGATTGAGAATGGTGAATATGTTATTGAGCGATGTTATGAAGGTATTGAGGCTGTTGATATTGTTATAGAAAATGGTAGTTATAGGATAAATGCTATGGATGATGGAATTAATGCTAATTCTAAATATAAAGAGGAAAAGTCTTTAGAAGATATTCGTTATAGTGAATTAGTAATTCATGATGGTGATTTTATTATTAGTGCTTATGGGGATGGTATTGATTCTAATGGAAATATAACTATTAATATGGGTAATTTTGTTATTGATTGTACTGAGGATGTACTTGATTATGATAATGAAATTAATGTATTTGATATAAATTTAATAGGTTTTTCTACTGAGTTTTTATTACTACCTAATAATTTTAATACTTCTACTAATATGGTAATATTTAATTTTAATAAGCAAGTGGGTAAGAATTCTAAAATAAATATTATTGGTAGTGATACTAATCTTAGTTATGTTAATAGAATAAATGCTTTTAGTATTTTAATAATCAACAGTGGCTTAAAGAATAATTATGATTATTATATCGAGGTAAATGATGAGAAAGTTTTAGATTTTAGTATAAATCAAGAGTTAATGTATTTTGGTAGAGAAAGAGGGTAGATTATGAAAAAGAAAACGTATTTATTATTTGGAATGTTAGTTTTATTAATTATAGTTGTTATTTTATACAATAATAAAAAAGAGTTAAATAATATTAAGATACTGTCTTTTTATAAATTGAATGGTGAAGAAGATAATTTGTTTTTAGTAGAATATGAAAAAGAAGAAGAGGCAAAAGAATATAAAGTTGAAATTATAGATAATAATAATAAGGTTGTTTTTAGTAATAGTACTACAGAAGATTTATTGGTTTTTAGAAGTGATAAAATAGATAATTCTAGTAAATATAAGGTAAAAGTGTGTAGTAATTTTAATTGCGATGAGAAGATGTTCAATAAAATAGATAGTTTTATAAATAATGATTATGTGTGTAGTAATATTCTTGATGCTAATACTTATAATGAAGAGATGGGTAATAAGATAGTTGCTACGGCTAAGGAATATTTGGGGATACCATTTCATTTTAATAATTTGATAAAGGATCCAAATGCTAAAATTCCTAAGGAAAAATTTGCCGGTATAGATTGTTGTGGTTTTGCTAATGCGGTGTATGAGAGTGTATTTAATAGAAATGTAGGAAAGAAACCCGCTGATATGGCTTCGGAAACAAAAGATAAATGTGTACGTGTTCAAGATGTAAGACCCGGTGATATGGTGTTTTGGATAGATTTTAATAACGAAAGGGAATTTTTAAAATTTGGGAGAGTTTTTCATATTGGAATTTATGTTGGGAATAATAGAGTAATCGAGGCTACTAGAAATTCTGATTATGGTTATACTGGTGTTACTTATAGTGATCTTTATAGATTAAGAGGCAATACGTTTTTAGCAATGATTACAAGACCATATGCATAAATGTTGCAATAATTTCTTTTTGTGTTATAATTTATATGAAGGATAAAAGGAGAGTCAAAATGAATAAGAAGAAAATAATTATTATTTTATCTAGTGTATTTTTAGTTGCTTTAGTAGTGGTTTTATTATTTGTTTTTAAAAAAGATACTAAAAAAGAAGATAATAGTGTGGTGGTATTGGATATTGAAGATAAAACTGGGAAGTCTTATAAAAATGAAATTGTTGTTGATGCAAATAATACAATGGAAATGGATATTACAATAAGCAATAAACATGAAAGTGAGATTTATAATTATGGATTATATTATACTTATTTTGATAATGAGAATCATGGTATTGTGATAGGTCAAGTTGCTGATTTAAAGGATATAAAAACTGAAGGTAGTATTTCAACGGATAAAATTGTAATACCTATAAAAATTACTAATATTAGTAATGTAACAAAAAAGATAGTATTAGGAGTAAAATATTCTAAAATTGATATTAAATATAATGATAATGAGAATAAAATAGATGTATATAATAGTGATGTTCCTAATGAACCTAATTTAGTTAAGGGAATGATTCCAATCACTTATAATGAATTTAAAAAAGTATGGGAGAAAGCAGATTATAGTAATTGGTATGATTATGAAAATAAAAAATGGGCAAATGCTGTAATGGTTACTGATACTAGTAGAGATAATTATATGAATGCTGATGCTGGTGCTTTAGTTAAAGAAGAGGATATACTTACATATTTAGTGTGGATACCAAGATATAGATATAAGTTATTTAATACTTCTTTTAAGGAAATAAATCCTTTAGAGATAGAGATTTTATTTGAAAGTAAAAATTATCCTAAGAGTAGTGGTACTAAAGATGGAGAGTGGCTAACACATCCAGCATTTACTTTTGGTGATGAGGAATTAACTGGTATTTGGGTAGGTAAATTTGAAACTACTGGTACTAGTGATATGCCTACGATTAAACCTAATTTGGTATCTTTGACTAACCAAGATGTTGCTAGTCAGTTTGAGACTTCTAGGAAGATTAATTATGTTTTAGATAGTGAAATTGCTAAGATAGATGCTCATGTTGCTAAGAATATGGAGTGGGGGGCAATTAATTATTTATCACATAGTAAGTATGGTACTTGTGTTGATGGTGTATGTAAAAATGTAAGGAACAATAATGTAAATACTTCTAGTAATAGTAATGGACCATCGATTACAGGATGCGCTTCTTCAAATGCTAATGGTGCGATGGTGGTAAGTAATACTTGTAATACTGATAGTTCAAGGCCTTATAATGATAATGAATATGGTGTTTTAGCATCATCTACTTCTAGTATATATGGTGTTTATGATATGGCGGGTGGTTCTTGGGAAATAGTTATGGCCGTTATGAAGAGTGAAGATGGAAGTAATATTATAAGCGGTAGAAATGATAATAAGAATTCTGGTTATACAGGAATATTATTTGATAAAGATAGAAACATAAGTAAAACCTTTAGTGGTAAGAGTTTACCTGATGCTAAATATTATGATGTTTATAATTATAATATAAATATTGATTCTGTTGATAAGTCTCATTTGGGAGATGCAACAGGGGAAACAGTTGGCTGGTATGGGGATTTTAGAAATTTTTTGGATAATCCTAAATCATGGTTGATGCGTGGAGGTCTTTATAATCATGAAGGTCTTGATGGTGTATTTGCTTATGGTGGTGTAGATGGGCGTGCTTCAATTTTGAGAAGTTTTAGAACAGTAATTGTTAATATTAAATAAAAGGGTAAGATATTTACCTTTTTACTTTAGGAAAGTAGGAGTGTTTGTGAATAGAAAAAATTTTTTGATTATAGTTGGTATTTTACTTTTAACTGTTTTACATGCTATGTTTTATAAAAATAATGATGATAAATTTAGGGTTGCTAATGCTCCAGTACTTTCTTCAGGTATGGTACCGGTTATTTATGATGGAAATAATTGGATAAAAGTTGATAGTAAAAATACTGATTATAAATGGTATAATTATGAGAATGGTAAATGGGCTAATGTTGTTTTAGTTAATGATTATGAAAAGTATGATAATTTGAATGTAGGAGCAACGATAAATAATGATGATATTATAGCATTCTATGTATGGATACCAAGGTATAAATATAGAGTATTTAATATTAATAAGCAAAATGGGTATGAATATTATAGTGCTTTGGAAAATGGAATTGATATAGTATTTGAAAGTGGTATAGAAAAAACTGGAAAAGTGAAATGTAATTATTATTATAAGAAGAAAATATTTAA
>ERZ779888.4023-NODE-4023-length-10270-cov-4.941067_pt1 | contig 10270 bp, 8 predicted proteins | sample MGYA00511245_ERZ779888 | MGnify/ENA primary metagenome ERZ779888 (study PRJEB29588, sample SAMEA2155255) | human gut metagenome | biome: human gut; feature: human-associated habitat; material: faeces | place: Denmark | collected 2008/2010 ... | reverse complement strand
GGGGGCGACCGGCGGATGCATCGGGATCAGATCGCGCGGCGCCAAAGGCTCCTCGCCACGCTCGACGACGATGCCGGCGAAGAACTTGTTCAGCGCCTCGGTCTCCGGGCTGTCCGGATCGATAGCAGCCTTGCCGGAGAAGATGCCACGCAGCATCCAGCGCGGGCCGTCCACACCAACGATGCGCGTGTTCACGGTCTTGCCGCCCTTGACATTGACCGGCAGCTTCAGTTCGGTGCCGAACACACCGTCCACTTCAGAAGCGGCCTTGTTGGCTTCAAGCAGGTCACCGCGAACGTCATCCCACAGTCCCAAGGTCTTGGGTGCGGCAAAGGCTTCGATCTCCAGGCTGGAGGAGCCGAAGGTGATGGTGGAACCAAGCACTTGCTGGGTGGCGCGGTTGGCCTTGATACGCAGTTGGATGCCCCGGAGGAAGGGCAGGTAGTAGGCGCCCAGATCCAGATAATCGTCATAATCGGGCACGTCCTCATCATTGACGTCCCACGGGCCTCGCTCTTCTCCGCGGCCCTGGTATTCGCTGGCCGGTTCGGCGAGCACGGTCTCCGCGCTCTCGGCCTTTGCGGCAGCGTTCGCTTCTGCGGCAGCCACCTTGTCTTCATCGACAGGCTCAACGGCCGGCTCGGCTTCCTTCTTGCTCTTCTTCTTGCCGAATCCGAACAGTCCCATAATTCCTCGTTTCATGTAACGGTTGCAACCTTGCTAACACTAGCACTCAGGCTTAGAGAAAGCTGAGTCACACGTCGTATGTGATGGTAAGTGGCGCGTGGTCGGACCAACGCAACTCGTATGTGGGGGCCTTGTCGATCACAAAGCCGCGCGCGGTCTCCGCCAGCTCGGGCGTGGCGAACTGGTAGTCGATGCGCCAGCCGACATTGTTGTCGAAAGCGCGCCCGCGCTGGCTCCACCACGTGTACGGACCCTGAATATCACCGGCGAGCGAACGCATCACATCCACAAACTCATATTCATCCAGCCACTTGTCCACGTAGGCGCGCTCCTCGGGCAGGAAGCCGGCGTGCTTTTCGTTGGCCTTGGCGTTCTTGATGTCGAGCGGCGTGTGCGCGATGTTGAAATCGCCGCACAATACCGCCTGCTTGCCGCCGTGCGCGGCCTCGTCGCGCAACTCGCCCATGCGAGTGAGCATCGTGTCCAGAAAACGGTACTTCTGTTCCATCTTGGTCGAATCATCGGTGTTGCCGGCGTGCACGTACACGCAGGCCACGGTGATCGTGTATCCCTGCGGCGTCTTGACATCGGTCTCAATCCAACGGCCGGAATCCACATCCTCGCTCAAGCCCGGAAGTCCATAGCGTTTATCGGTCACCTCAAGATCGGTGAGGAGCCCGACTCCGGCACGACCCTTGACACGGCAGACCTCGTTCAGCGAATGCAGGTCAGAGGGTGAGGCGATCTTGCCGGCGGTGGCATACTCGAAACCGAATTCGCCGAAAATCGAATCGACATCCTCTTGCGGGGCGCGCACTTCCTGCATACACCAGACATCCGGAGCATGTTTGCCGGCCCAGTCCTCGATGCCCTTGCGCTTTGCCGCGCGAATGCCGTTGACGTTCGATGTGGTGATGGTGATGGTCATGCAGCCATACTATTTTGGCCTCTCTACCAGTACCGCACTCACGATTACATTGAGGTATAAAAAATTAGCTCCCTCATAAGAGGGAGCTAATTTAGAATGTCCTATCAGTCCAAACCGAGCTGGAGCTTGCCGCCGGGGATGGCGTCGAGCAGGTCTCGGGTGTACTGCTTCTGCGGGTGGTCGAAGACCTCGTCGGTGGTGGCATGCTCCACGAGCTTGCCGTGCTGCATCACCACAACCTCGTCGGCGATCTGACGAACCACGGCCAGATCGTGGGTGATGAACAGGTAGCTCAGGCCCTTTTCGGCCTGCAGATCGTTGAGCAGGCGCAACACCTGGTCCTGCACCAGCACGTCCAAAGCGGACACGGCCTCATCGCACACGATGACGTCCGGGTCCAGAGCCATGGCTCGTGCGATGGCGATGCGCTGGCGCTGGCCACCAGAGAGCTCGTTCGGGTAACGGCCCATCACGGAAGCCGGCATCTCGACCATGTCCAGCAGTTCCTTGACACGGTTGGCACGCCACTTCTTGTCGCCGATCTTGTGGATGCGCAGCGGCTCCTCAATGGAACGGAAGATGGAGTACATCGGGTCGAGCGAACCGTAGGGGTTCTGGAACACCGGCTGCACGTGGCGGCGGAAGCCCAGAAGGTCCTTGGACTTGAACGTGGAGGTGTCGCGACCTTCATAGAACACTTTGCCGGAGGTGGGCTTCAGGAGGTGAAGCACCATGTTCGCCACGGTGGACTTGCCGGAACCGGATTCGCCCACAATGGCCAGTGTGGTGCCACGCTTGACGGAGAAGGACACGTCATCGACGGCCTTGAACATCTCCTTCTTGCGGGGCAGCTTGAATTCCTTGGTCAGGTGGTCGACGGTGATGATGTGCTCGCTCTTTTCGAGCGTGCTTTCGCCGGCGATGTGGTGATCGAGCAGAGCGTCCGCATCCTCACCACGCTCCTTGGCGGAGATGATGCGCTGGGAGGCCAGCGACGGGGCAGCGGCCACCAGTCGCTTGGTGTACGGGTGCTGCGGGTGCTGGAGCACTTCAAGGGATGGGCCGGATTCGACGACCTGACCCTTGTACATCACGACAATGTGCTGGGCGCGCTCAGCGGCAAGGCCCAGATCGTGGGTGATGAACAGCACGGCGGTGCCCAACGAGTCGGTGAGCATGTGCAGGTGGTCGAGGATGCGCTTCTGCACGGTCACGTCGAGCGCGGAGGTCGGCTCGTCGGCGATCAGCAGATCGGGGCGGCAGGCCAAGCCGATGGCGATGAGCGCGCGCTGGCGCATACCACCGGAGAACTCGTGCGGGAACTGACGGGCACGGGTAGCGGCGTCGGGCAGACCGGCCTCGGACAGCAGACCCGCGATACGGTCATCCATTGTGGAGCCGGTGACGTACTTCTTAGCCAGATACCAGGCCTGGTCGTCGGCCACGCCGGCCTTGATGAGGTCGTCGGCCACGCGCCAACGGGTTTCGGAGCCCGGAACCCATTCGTTGGTGAAGCGGGCGACGGCCTTGTCGAAGGCCTCGCCGGACACGCCGGCTTCAGTCAAAGCCTTCTTGGCCTCGGTCATGAGCTCGGGCAGTTCCTTGGCGCCGAGGAAGGTCTCGTCGTCGTTGCCCTTGACTTCGACCTCGTCGCCGGCCAGAGCCTTGGCAAGGGCGGAGCGCTTTTCGTGAGCCACGTCCATGTTGTTGGCCTTCAGTGCTTCCTTGACCTGGGTGCCGATACGCCACACCGGGTTGAGGTTGCTCATCGGGTCCTGAGGCACGAGACCCATCTTGGTGCCGCGCAGCTTGTCGAACTCGCTCTGCTTGGCGCCGGCGATTTCCTCGCCGTCGAGCTTGATGGAGCCGTTGACCACGTGACCGGTGCCGGGCAGCAGACCCAGCACGGCCATGGCGGAGGTGGACTTGCCGGAACCGGACTCGCCCACGATGGCCACCCACTGGCCAGGGTAGACGGTGAAGTTGGCATCGCGCACCGCGTGCACCGGCTTGCCGGTGTCAGTGGTGAAGTCGATGGCCAGATCCTTGACCTCGAGCAGCGGACCATGCTCTTTCTGCATAGCCAGCATCTTGGCGTTGGTGTTGTCAGTCATAATGTTTCTCCACTCCCCTCGCTCAGGCCGTACGGCTCTTCGGATCGAGGGCGTCCTTGACGGCGTCGCCCATCATGATGAACGCAAGCACGGTGATGGCCAGTGCGGCGGACGGGTAGAACAGCACCAGCGGATCAGTCTGCAGGTTGGTCTGTGCGCTGGAGATATCGCCACCCCAGCTCACCGTGGTGGTCGGCAGGCCGACGCCAAGGAAGCTTAGGGTTGCTTCGGCCACGATGTAGGAGGCCAGCGAAGTGGTGGCGATGACGATGATCGGGGCCAGGGAGTTCGGCAGGATGTGGCGGAACAGATTCCTGGCAGGCGTGGAGCCGAGGGCCGTGGAGGCGGTGTTGAATTCGAGGTTCTTCGATTTCAGCACGGCGCTTCGGGCGATACGGCATACGCCGACCCAGCCGAAGAGCGTCAACACCAGCACGATCTTCCAAATGGACTTGGAGGTCTTGAACATCTGGAGCACCACGATGGCGCCGAGCAGCATAGGCAGGGCGAAGAAGATGTCGGTGATACGGCTCAGCACCGCGTCAATCCAGCCGCCGAAGAAGCCGGCGACGGCACCGATCAGGGTACCGACGATCACGACCAGCAGCGTGGAGAGCACGCCGACAGACAGTGAGGTACGGGTGCCGTAGACCACGCGGGTGTACACGTCGCAGCCCTGCAGGTCGTAGCCGAAGGGGTGTCCGGCGGAGGCGGGGCTCAAGGAGTTGCCCAGATCGCAGGCGTTCGGATCCTGCTTGGTGAACAGACCGGGGGCGATGGCCACCACGATGATGAACAGGATCAGCAAGCCGGAGATGATGAACAGCGGGTTGCGGCGCAGGGTTCGCCATGCGTCGGCCCACATGCTGGTGGCCGGAGCGGATTCGTCGACGGAATCGACGTCCTGCAACGGGGTCTCGTCGAGAGGAGCTACGTAACGGTCCTGACCGGGCAGGGTTTCCATGAAGTATTCGGTTCCTGGCTCGCCGGTCTGGTTGAGCTCGTTTTCAGTGGTTTCGTTTGCCATGTGACTCACTCCTCCCTATCACGCGTAACGGATACGCGGATCGAGGGCCGCGTACAGCATGTCGACAACGAGGTTGCACACTACGAAAATCAGCATGAGCAACGTGACGATGGACACTACCAGGTTCGCCTCGCCCTTCAGAATGGACTGGTAGGTGAGGAAGCCGATGCCGTGGATGTTGAAGATCTGCTCGGTGATCATGGCACCACCCATCAGGGCGCCGATGTCCTGGCCGAGGTAAGTGACGACTGGAATCAGGGAGTTACGCAGCACGTGGCGCAGCATGACCTGACCGTTCGACATGCCCTTGGCGCGTGCGGTGCGCACGTAATCCTCGGCGATGTTGGAGGAGATTTCGGAGCGGGTCAGTCGGATGATATAGGCCATCGACACCGAACCGAGCACCATGGCCGGCATGAGCAGATCAAGGAAGCCGGGGTCGGCGCCCGCCGTCACCGGCAATATCGCCCACTGAATACCAAAGACATATTGCATGACGAAGCCGGTGACGAAGGTCGGCACGGAAATAAGCAGCAGAGAGACGATCAGGATAACGGTGTCGTACCACTTGCCCTTCTTGAGGCCCGAGATAATGCCGAAGACCACACCGAAAATCGCCTCGAACACGAACGCCATCAAGCCTAGCCTGATGGTGACCGGGAAGGCGCGGGTGATTTCGTCGAGAACGGGCTGGCCGGCGAAGGTATCGCCGAAGTTCAGGGTCAGTGCATTCTTCAGGTAGATAAAGTACTGAACGATGAACGGCTGGTCGAGATGGTATTCTGCGCGGATCTGGGCTGCGACGGCCTCATTGACGGGCTTGTCTCCGAACATGGCCTTGACGGGGTCGCCCGGCAGGGCGAATACAAGGGCATATACCAGAAGAGTCGTACCGAGAACCACGGGAATCATCTGCAGAATGCGTCGCAGAAGATACTTACCCATACGGTTGCTCCTTATTTCCTAGACCGGCCAGAAAGGGTATAGTACGCCCCCACCGGTCGATAAATACTCCGACAGTTTACCGCATGCCCGGACTGTGATATGTAAATTTGCGTTAACGCAAGGTTTGAGATTGGGCAATGCTGGTGGATATGTCCATGGTTGCGGTCGGATAGTGGATACTTTAACTTGGTTCCCGCTGGCGGGAGCAAGCACCCCTCACACAACAAAAAGGGCGGGGATCTTGCGATCCTCGCCCTTTATTTCCGAACTACCTAACGGTATCCGTTCAGTGAGTCAGACTCACTTCTTGGACATCTCGGCGTAGGTCGGGAGGTTCTGCCAATCGAAGGCGTAGCCGGACTTCACGTTGAGGGAAGCCACACCGGAGGCGTTGGAGTAGTACAGCGGGATGGCCGGAAGGTCGTTGAGGAGGATTTCCTCAGCCTGCTGGTACAGCTTGTTGGCGTCATCGACGGACTTGGCGGCAGCGGCCTGCTTGCACATGTCGTCGAAGGCCGGGTTCTTGTAGTCACCATCGTTGGAGCCGTTGCCATCAGCAGCAGCGGTGGAGTACAGCTGCCACAGGTAGTTCTCGGCGGACGGGTAGTCAGGCTGCCAGCCGGTACGGAAGGCGCCCTTCATCTGACGGTTGGTGACCGCGTCACGGAATTCCTGGAAGGTCGGGATCGGGTTGGTGGCCGCGTCGATGCCCAGGTTGTTCTTGAGCTGGTTCACGACGGCGTCGTAAAGCGGCTTGGCACCACCATCGGCGTTGTAGGAGAAGGTGAGCTGGCCGTCGTACTTGGAGATGGCGTCAGCCTTGGCCCACAGTTCCTTGGCCTTGGAGGCGTTGAACTTCAGGTTGTCGGCACCCTTGAGGGAGTCGGAGTAGCCCGGGGTCTTCGGGGAGGTGAACTCGGTGGCGGCGGTGGCGTTGCCGTTGAGCACCTTGTCGATGAGCTGGTCACGGTTGATGGCCATGGAGATGGCCTGACGACGCAGCTGGCCTTCCTCGTCGTTCTTGAAGTGGTCAAGGGAGGACGGGATGGTGAAGGTCTGGATGACGGAGCCGGCCTCGGAGTAAGCCTGGACCTTCTTGTCGGTCTTGAAGGTCTTGGTGAAGGCGGCCGGGACGGATTCCATCACGTCGAGGTTGCCGGCCTGAATGTCGCGGTAGGCGGCGGAGTCGTCGGTGTAGACCTTGAAGGTCACGCCATCGTTCTTGACGTCCTCGTTGCCCTTGTAGTCGGGGTTCTTGACGAGGGCGATTTCCTTGTTGTGGTCCCACTTGGAGAACTTGTACGGGCCGTTGCCCACAGGAGCCTCGCCGAAGGCCTTCGGGTCCTTGTAGAAGGACTCGGGCAGCGGGGCGAAGGCCGAGTAGCCGACCTTAATCGGGAACACGGAGTCGGACTGGTTCAGGTCGACGGTGAAGGTGGTGTCGTCCACGACCTTGAGGCCGGAGAGCTGCTCGTCACCCTTGAGGCCATCCTTCTGCAGATCGTCATAGCCGGCGATGGCGGAGAAGAAGGAGGAGCACTTCTGGGCGTTCTTGGCGTTGGCCACGTAGGACCAGGCCTTGGTGAAGGACTCAGCGGTCACCGGAGTGCCGTCGGTGAACTTCCAGCCAGACTTGATCTTGATGGTGTACTGGGTGGCGTCATCGTTCGGGGTGATGGACTCGGCCACTTCGTTGGAAGCCTTGCCGTCCTTGTCGAAGGAGACCAGACGGGAGAACAGCAGGTCGACCGGCTTGCCGCCGCCGGTTTCGTTGGTGTTGCCCGGGATCAGCGGGTTCTGCGGTTCGGAGTTGTACGCAGTGATGATGTTGGAGCCAGCGGTGTCACCGGAGGCAGCGTTGCTGTTGGAGCCGCCGCAGGCGCTCAGCAGCATGGCCACGGAGCAAGCCATGGCAGCGAAAGCAAGAGCTTTCTTCTTCATATGTTTTCTCCTATTCATTAGGTTGCAGGACGTCTCAGCCCCGCCTCATGCGAACGGGGTCGGATTTCCTCATCGTCGGGACACTTACGCTTCCCGCCGCTTCGGACACCCAACCCCGTTGCTGTTACCTGTCATTTTTGCGCACTTGGGAGACAAGCAGTGTATTTTTTGTTACACCCATGTAAAATTCAGGGGTTCTTGCCGGCTAGGTTCAGTCTTTGCTGAGTTTGTTAACCAATGTCCACATAGTGGTCATGCCCGCGGAAAGGCCTGTCCGTAACGGTTCTTGAGCTGCTCGATGGAGACGTGCGTATAGCGTTGTGTAGTTTTCAAGGAGGAATGCCCGAGCATCTCCTGCACCTCCCTCAGATCGGCGCCGCCATCCAGCATGTGCGTGGCCGCGGAATGCCGCAAGGCGTGGGGACTGATATCCGGCACTCCGGCCTCTCGGGCCGCTCTGTGCACGATGTCACGGGCTATGCGTTGGTCGATACGGCCGCCTCGTGCGCCGAGGAACAGGGCGTTGGCAGCACGGGACTTGACTGCATCCGTTGCCGTACGGGCCAGTACCGGCCGCCCCTGTTCCAGCCAAGTCTCCAGCGCACGCTGGGCGGGTAGTCCGAACGGCACCACGCGTTGCTTGTTGCCTTTGCCGGTGACTTTGATGGTGCGATTGGAGAAGTCGATGTCGGCGATATCCATCGACACCAGTTCGGCGACACGGATGCCGGTGGCATACAGTAGTTCGAGAATCGCGGCGTTGCGCTGCGATTCGGCGGTGACTCGGGCGTTGTCGCGCTTGTCTGCACGGGCGGGTGCCTCGTTGCGGTTTACGGTATCGGCCGACTTATCAGCTGTCTTGCCAGCTGCCTTGCCGCTGCCGGGCGCGGCTGCCGCTCCCCCATCGTCCTTGTACTGGTTTGTTGCAACGGCATGTTCAGCGACATCCAATAATTGCTCGGCCTGGGATTCGGTGAGCACCGCGGGCAGCGTGCTGGGAATCGAGGGAGTCATCAGTGTGGCGGCCGGGTCGGTGGTGGTCAGCCCATGCTCATAGGCCCACGCGAAGAACCCGCGCACGGCCACGGTTTTGCGGGCCATGCTGCTGCGGGCGTGATCGCGCGATTCCACCGCCATCCAGCTGCGCAGATCATCCAGCGTGATCTCGTTCAGATCGGTCACGCCGCGCAGCTCGAACAGGTGCAGGCATGCCGTGAGATCCGCGCGATACGCTTTGAGCGTATTCGCTGACAGGCCGCGGTTGGACTTCAGATAGGAGACGAAGGAGTCGATATCGCCGTCGAACTGCGTAGATGACACTCTCGTTCTCCTCCGAATTCTTTATGGCCTTGGGTTACGGCCGGGGTGGCGTGTTACGCCGCTCCGGCACGGGTTTCAATGTGGCAATCTGTTCCTGATGGATGGTCACGTTCTGGGCCGGGCGCGAACCATTGGCGGCGGCGTCACGCACCATCTCCAACGTGTATCCATCCCAGGAAACCACATGCCCCACATAGTCGCGGAACTTCATACGGTGGTCGACCGGGTCAATGCCGTCGGTGATGCGCACCACCACGCGGGCACCGGCCGGAATCTGCCTTGGTAACGTCATACGTCATCATCCCCTTAACCATCCACCGCATCAACTTCGATGCGTTTCCCGAAAAACGGTACAGACTACCTTACTCCTTTGGGTCTTTCGAACAGCGGAGCCACACGGTCTTCTCACGAAAACAAGCGGGAACTTCATCCCCCTCGCGTAGCCTTCTTCGTGACGGGCGGCGAGGGGAACCTGCACACGGGCCTACATGGCGGTACGCAGTTACATGGCGGGGCGCAGTTGGACGATGGCCTGACGCGGATGGATGAAACCGGTGATGGCTTCTCCCCGGCGTGCGGAGAACAGCAAGGTCTGCTGCCAGCCGGCTTCGGGGACGGCGAGCTCGCGTTCCGGGAATCCGGCGGCAGTTGTGCCGGCTTGCTGCGCGGTGGCCGTACCAGCTTGTGCAGCGGTGATGCCGGCTCGCGTCACGGCGGCCTTGTACCGGCGGAAGGGGTCGCCTTCGGCGAAGAATCCCATCACATCCTGCTCGCCGTCGGCACCAGCGTGCAGTTGGTCGGCCATATCGGTCAGACGTGCCGCCATGCGGCGCAGCAGCGCATTGACGAGCTGAACAACCAGCTGGAAGAGATGCGATTGACGGCTGCCGCGCTGGAAAGCGCCTTGGAATTCAGCAAGACTGATGCCTACATCGAGCGCGTGGCACGCGGGGAACTGGGGTACGTCAAGCGGGGCGAAATCAAGTTTGTCGAAAGCGAGGACGGTGCTGCACAGGGCAGCACTGCGGAGCCCGCCGCATCTGTCGAACCGACGGCGACAACGGAGCCTGCGGCGCAACCGGACGACATGAAGGAACCGCAGCAGACGGATGATCCCAATCCGGAGGGAAACAACTGAGCCGCAGCCCGAAAGGGAAGCGGCTTTTTCATGCAAAGGAGAGAAAAATGCGCAATTTGGCGGTGATCGATATCGGCAGCAACTCTGTGCGGCTTTTGCTGCGTGCGGACGGAGCGGAAAAGCAGATGCTGGAAACGACGCGGCTCGGCCAGGGCGTGGCGGAGCGGATG
>ERZ779888.4022-NODE-4022-length-10272-cov-2.175785_pt1 | contig 10272 bp, 8 predicted proteins | sample MGYA00511245_ERZ779888 | MGnify/ENA primary metagenome ERZ779888 (study PRJEB29588, sample SAMEA2155255) | human gut metagenome | biome: human gut; feature: human-associated habitat; material: faeces | place: Denmark | collected 2008/2010 ... | reverse complement strand
TGTTGGCTTACCGTTTGGCCCTGATTGATGCCTCTTCCAGTGATTATGCCCAAAACAATTATGAGATTCAGCAGCTTCAGACAAAGCTTCAACAGGCCCAGGCGGAATGCAGTCAGTATTATGTTTCCGATGCGGAGCTGAATGACGCTCGACAGGATGTTTCTGATTTGGAAGCGGATTTTGAGGAAATAAAGAGTCTCGACGAAAAAATATCTGAAGGGCCGCTTTACTTACTATACCGTTCTGTATTCAGCAAAATCAGTGTCGTATTGACCACCAAACTGTCAGACAACTATGTATGGGATAAAGAAGATGACATCGCGATAAAAGCAGGACGTTTGTCGGGCATCATCAAAGAATTAAAGGCACTATCCGACCAGTCTATTGAAGAGATACGCTCTTCGGAAATAGAGGCGATTGTAGCGGAGTGCACCAATATACCTATCGGAAAAATACAAGCCCGCGAGAAGGATCGACTTTTGAGCATCGAGAGCAAATTGCAAGAACGGGTCAAAGGACAGAACCGGGCTATTACGACTTTATCAGATGCCATTATAGAATCACGCAGCGGACTGAGTGACCCCAAGAAGCCTATAGGTTCATTCTTCTTCCTTGGCCCTACCGGAACGGGAAAAACAGAACTCACAAAATCACTGGCCGAGTTACTGTTTGATGACGAATCAGCCATGATCAGATTTGACATGTCCGAGTTCAAGGAAGAACATTCGGCTGCATTGCTGTATGGTGCACCTCCGGGATATGTAGGATATGAGGAAGGTGGTTTACTGGTCACTCAAATCAGACAGAAACCTTATTCGGTAGTGTTATTCGATGAGATTGAGAAAGCCCACAGCAGCGTTTATGATGTTTTCCTGCAAATGATGGATGAAGGCAAAATACATGATAAACTGGGCCGGGAAGGAGATTTTTCAAATTCCATAATCATTTTCACCTCCAATATCGGAAGCCAGTGGATTGTGGAACAAATACAATCCGGACATATTCCTGATTCCGGAAAGCTCATCGAGGTTATGGCACAGTATTTCCGACCTGAATTTTTGGGACGTCTCACCGAAGTGGTTCCGTTTGCGCCAATAGATGAAAATGTTGCCAAACAGATATTCAACCTCCATTTTGGAAGATTGCAAGAACAACTGATGAAACAGAAAAATATCCAGTTGAATTTGTCGGATGAAGCATTGCAACATCTGGCAAACAAAGGGTATTCTCCCAAATACGGCGCACGTCCGATTGCTGGAGTCATAAGAACTTATATCAAGAAGTCCGTATCTCGTCTGATTGTCTCAGAACAAATCAGGCCGGGTGACGACATCGTCATAAACTATCGAAACGGTGAACTGATATGGGAACAATGTTAGCGCAAAAGAAACCCTTGGAAAGCATCCAACGAAGTCAGGCAATAAACTTTGTCGCAGAAATCTTTTATGATGAACTTCAGTTTATTCTTGACCGGCGGCTGTTGGACCATACTATGGTTAATTGCCATGGTATGAACAGTCGTGTGAAATCCAGAGATGTATTAAGCGTTTCGGTACAGCATATCGCAACGACAAATGCCGACAAAGAATATATATTGCTGAATCTGGCAAGAAACAGCATCTACCATCAATTGCCGGAATTACTATTTCATCCATTGGTGCTTAGCACACCGGGCATGAGCAACAAGGAGATAGTTGAAGCCATCCGAGCCAATGAAAAACAGGATAAAGAGCTTATACAATTCTTTGCACCCTTTGATACAGAGTTTTTCAAAGAAAAGGTCCGTATCAATAACCGCCATCTGAATTTCTTTTCAGACCCGGACTCCAAGAAGAACTTCATCAAGATGATTGAAGTAATGGAAAATGTCGAACTATCCATTACTTCCCATCAGAAATATAAGCTGTTCCTATTCCTCTGCAATGCAGAACGGTATAAAGAGAACCTGCCTGCTATCGAGCAACTGCTTCTTATCGTTTTGGGATTGAAGGTGAAACTGCGACTGGAAGTCCATGAGATTAATGAAACGGTTTACCTTTCCGTCGGTTCCGGATGTGTCGGACAGACATTAGGCCTTAATGGTCTAATGATAAGTGAAACCGATGATTTGACGGCGACAATCATCCTTGATACTCCGACAGATGACTATGAGGAGGTAAAAACGCATCTATCCAATGTCCGCCGGATACTTGAATTTTTCATCCTTTCAACAAGAAATATCGAAGTTGATTATCTGGTACATGGAGAAACGGATTTTATACTCGGAGAAAACCGATTAGGATATAATATGAACTTATGAAAAATCTAATAATATGAAGATATTGCTATATTTCTTTGCACGTTATTTATTGGCTCCATTATTTGTAGCCGTGATGATATTTGTCTTGACCGGAATAAAAACGATCAAGAGCAAACTTAGCCTGAAGAAATTAATCATATTCATTCTTCTGGCTTCCATTGCTGTCTCTTTACCCAGCCTGTTCGGTTTCCTAAAAAACGAATACGTCTGGGGAGGCTTGACATTCACGATATTGTCCTATATCCTCCTTGGAGCATTGTTCTGCAAACTGTCAACCTCCGATTTGTTCGGAGCAATCGGTATTGGCAGTTCCCGAACAGCGGTCATTCTCACTCTAACCACAATATGCGCTTTAGGCGGATGGTGCTACTATCTGCTGTTTGAACTGATAAGCAAGCTACCTTATTCGCTATGGAACACAACAAATATCCTGTGGTTTGCAATCCCGTATCTGATTATGTACAGCAGAACCCTGTTCCTGGACATCCCGCATCCGATATATACCCCATGGGAATTGAGCTATGGTACCTTTGACCGGAAATATTGGGACAACATAGACAACTTCGGCTTCCGAACGGTCAAAGTCAAGATCAAACGGAATATAAAAGACCCGACATACGCTTCGTTGGTTGTCCGCCTACCCAATGAAATATCCCTTGGGAATTGGTTCAATTGGGTTATCGAAGACCAAAACAGGCGTTTCCCCCAAAACAAGATTGAAACAGAGAAGGAAGATATGCAAATCGGATGGATGTTCTATACCTCAAAATGGTTTAACTTCCCGTTGTTCATAAGAATACTTGACCCCACTCTGACGAGTGAGGGCAATAAGATTAAGAATAATCAAACGATATATATCCGGCGTGTACAAGTAGAAACAAAAACATCATAATATATGAAAACACTAACATATTTGCCTGTAAACTGGGTCAATGGTCTGAAGCTGACCAGCCAGCATTTCTTTGCAAACCAATATTGCCAAACGGAAGCTCTCAACCGCGAAGCAGGAAGGAGTCTGACCAGTTATAACTATGGTCTTGGAGAGGTCCTTGAAGGGATAGGTGACAATCTTGAAATAGAGATTTCAGGTGATACCATGTCCACTCTCTGTGTCCGCCTGAAAAGCTGCAACGCAATCACCAAAGGCGGTCTGCCCATCGTTTATTACGACGGTTTATACGGGGATGAGAAACCCTGTGCAACCATTTCAGAATCCGGTCTGCAAACCGAGGACAGCGAGTATATGGTACTAATATCCGTAGATCCGTATCACTTGATACCTGTCGGTGAACCGGACCCGGAAGAGGTGCCTTTGCATCACCCGTATGTCTTGCCGAGTATAAAACTCCATATCGTTCCCAAAAACCAAGTCAACAAATCTTTCTACAGCCAGAATTTTTTGCTGGTGGCAGAGGTATGCAGACAAGGGAATACCTATAAAATCAATCATCAATATATTCCACCGGTACAACATTCCGCTTGCCACGATGGGATTAAAACATTCATTTCCCAATTGGCACGTACCCTACAGTCGATAAAAGAAGACGTGAAACTCATTTACAGCAGGAATGTTGCTGACAAGCGTAGAGATACGCTTGCCAATAATACATTTGAGCTGTGTAAGGCTTTCTCGGCCTTTTACAACTCAAGAATCTTCTTTATCGAACAAATCGCCTTAGAGCAACCGCCGATATATCTTGTGCAGGCCGTGAATGAGCTTGCAAACGGTCTGAACTCCGCTCTTCAAAGTCTTTCCGAAACGGAAAGAGAACAATTGCTCCAATATTTCTATGAGTGGACCAATGTCACACCCTCTGAATTTATCACGAAGATAGAGAGCGTAACCAAGCTTATGTATGACCATACCAATATAAACCAATCATTGCAGACGGCAGGGGCATTTGTGACACTGCTCAGCAATATGTTCCACAAAATGAGTGAACTGGAATACATCGGAATGGTTCGTGAGAATATTATAGTAGGAGACGAAAGTCACGAAACAATAGAGGCTCAAAAGAAACGATCATGGTCGTTTATAGGTTGAGCGATTAAATCATAGCAAGTATGGAAGCAGAAAACAAAATAGCTCGTTTGAAAGCGAAACTCCGATTTACTTTGGTATTCGCTATCGCACTGATTGTGACCACAACCGGAGGTATCGTAACGATTGTGACTGCACAAAAGGGAATATCCCTTCTTGAAAGCAAGAAGGCCGAATATGACAATGTGTTCAAGAAACAGGCAGAACTTAACTTCCAGATAGAAGAATTGTTCCGGGACTTGAACAATCTGAAGACCAAGCGGCGAAATTCGAGTGAACACAAGCACATGCAAAAATTGATAACCAAAAAACGGTTATTAATGGAAAATGACATTGCGATGCAGGCCGATAAAAGCAAGTACGAAGTGTATAAAGCTATGCTTGAACAGATCCGTGTCATCCAATCATCAATGGATGACCTTGACCGCGAAAGCAAAAAGCGTGAAAGCAACATGGAGCAACTTGAAAAGTGTAGAATCAAATATCAGGAATTAACCAAGAATAAACTGACGAAGCCATGACAAAAGACGAAATGCTATGGGGAAACATCCGTTTCCTCCTGCTGCTGATTTTCTCAGTAGCCGCAATTTATATCATACTTTGCCGGTATATACTCAACGTACCGACAGAGGACAGTTCGGAGTTGATAAACGAAATCAACCATTCCGAACGCATTTTTGAAATCCAGCATACACATATGCAGCAAGCGCAGAACATCTGGAATGAGATTGACTCTCTGGACTTCAACATTCATCAGGTACAAAAGATGGACGAGGTGAAGGATGGGATTTACCAATTGCAGCATATATACAAGGAAAACAATATGAATACGAAATTCCTTTTCGGCGTGTTGTCCTCCAGAATGCTTAAATGCCAATTCGACATAAAAGAGGAATTGAACAGTCTGGTACATAACAATGCACTGATTGAACGGGATTTGGAAGAATGTAAAGCCAATTTATAAAACATTCGCGATGGATAATAAGAAAACTATAACAATCATCATATTGGGACTGGTTGCCATAGCAGGTATCCTTTTGTTTTTGTTCCTGCCTTCGAAGTCGCACCTTGCCAATATTGACTTTTATGTGTATGACACCAATGATAATTTTCATTATGAGGTCAATGAGCGGTTGGAGCTATTAGTCAACGATACGGCAGCGATTAAAGGCAAGCGGCTCATATGGGAAATGGGAAACGGTGATACACTGATGAGAAATACGGATGTGTCATACACTTACCGTAAGGCCGGCAAATATCTTATTACTTTGAAAATAGACGGAAAACACTCCGTAAACAAGTATATCAAAGTTATCTCAGGGCTGGAGCATGAGGCCATTGATTCCATACCCCGTATAAATGGAGTGTCAGAGGGTTATCAAGGCGAAGAACTGGTCTTTTCGGCAGAAGGCTATGGTATGGACACATGGCTATGGGAATTTGGAGAAAGCGGCACTGTGGACGCATACGAGCAGCAAGTCGTGTATTCGTATGATATTCCGGGAGAATACACCATCTCATTACAAACCAATACGACGAAATATCCGGTGAAGCACCGTATAACCATTCTCCCACGCTTTGAAAAAGCAGAGGAACTGGTCACGGTAGATTCGTTGGTACTGGTACAGAATGATATTAAAAAACACCTGATGCCAAAGTCTCACAAAGGTCGGTCTATTACGAACATACGAATTATATCCGTAACAAATATTTTTGCATTGATGCAGACCAGGTAGTGGTCGTCATCAATGATGAAAAATACAATGACTTCAACGGCTATTGCCAAGGACTGCATTTTCTTGAAAGCAACAGGAAAAAGCGTGTGAGTATTGATGATGTGAAAATTGACGATTTGAATTGCGTCAAGTCCATCCATGTGACACAAAGTTATATTGAAAAATGAAACAACTGAATCTCATACGAAATCTGTTTTCTGTGGCCGTGATGATTACTCTTGCGTGCAACGTATCTGCCCAAGTGTCCATCCGCGACAGAATACAAATAATGGATAGGGATATATTCAATTATCCGGAATCAACAGAAGCTCCTGTCAAAACAAAGAAAAGCAAGACAAACAGAATTGTCTATTCGGACAGGACCGGAAATCAAAGTTATGAAGACCCGTATTTCCAGCGTAAGCGGTCTTCACACGGGATTGGCACACCCTATTACATAGTAGGTGAAAAGAACGGAACCTACAAGCTCGTTCAGGCTGACCCAGACATTACAGGCAAGCCCAAGTCGATAATAGGCTTCCTGTATAACAGCAAGAGACACTTTAAGGAACCCCGTAAAGTCAATTATGCCGGATGGATACCATCGGAAAATGTACTGATGTACGACCATGCCCGTATCAATCCCCGCAACAACCAGCCGATAAGGTACCGTATAGGCATAAACAGCATTAACAAGCTGTTCGATATCCATCAATTCTTCAATGGAGATACCCTGAAAATATATGGAGAGCCGTTTTTGAAAACAACAACGGATGCGGTAGTTGTCAGCGGAGAGGTTGTTTACCTATACAAGTTGGACAAGAGCGGCAAATCCGCATTGATTTCCAATGTTCCCGCATTATCAGACAGTACCAAACGCTTTTTAGGGTGGGTTCCCGCTGACCTTCTTGCAGAAGTCGGCCAAAATGAGGTGTATCATATTGATTATTCACGATACCGTGATTCTTTGTTGTGTGCTGTCAACCTAATGTATCCCGATACGTTGGCATTACATAATGCGAATATTCAGGGTACGATGTTGTTCAACCTGGATGGAAACCCGGCAGGGCCTATAACGAATGGGAATATCCGGCTGAACTATCCTTTGTCCGTCTGGGACAAGAACTGGAATAAGATCATCAATATCAAAGGCGGAGACATCATGGTTTCCGATGTTCGAAAGATGGAAGCGGAAAACAAAAACGTGAACATACATGTACTGTTCAATGATGCCGACCTGCCTTATCTATCTCCATATATCAATGTACTACAGAATCTAAAGCTGAAAATGAAGCCCGGATATGACTACACTTTCTCAGCAACTTGCATATCCTCCAACGGAGAAAACAGACATTTGGCCCCAACCAAGGACTTTTCAGCCTGGCTCGACTATATCAAACAATCCATTTCTTCCAAACGGAAAAACGAGCAAGAGGAACAATCATCGTTTTACGGTTTTGGCGGGGCTATCAAACAAATCTCCCGTTATGATGACGAAAGCCGTTTCAGCAACAATGTATTTGTCATTTTAGGGTCAAAGCAAACTTTATCCTTGCACGAGCAACAACTCTCGTGGCTGGCAACCCAACCGGCAAGGCTTCTGTTTGCCCAGATAGACAGAGCATCAGGCACTTCTTATCAGGACTTCCTATTGCAGGCCAAATCCATTCTGGACAGCCATTCTACGAAATACATAGACCATATATCCAATTATATCGCAGACAGCAGACTGGTAAAGACGGAGCTGTTCAAGAACATAGAAGCTACGGATGCCAACTTATACCTGTATGATGCTCCATACAACAGCCTTACGGTAGGAGGAATCTTATTCCCTAAAGGTAGAAACAGACTGGAAAGCAACGCTTTGGAAACAGCCTTGGATTCCGTATTATGGCAATCTTTCGAGACGGACAGCCTACTGTTGCACTCACTTAAAGATTATGAGCGAAATATAGGTGTCCTAAGAAGCCGTCCCACATCCGAACTGACGCATATATTCCATCATACGGAAAATCCTGACAGTATGAGCCTTGACGATATAGATAGAAACAGCGTGAATGACACCTACTATATAAAGGCCTCCGTAGCGGACAGTATAATGGATGGGTACGAATATGGATATCTACTCGATGACAAGGAAGTGATGGAACTGTTGCAAAGCTACAGGGGACTGCTCCCGGAGTTCTCAGATAACATAGGGAAAAAGGAGCTAAGAGTGCTTCGCAAGCAATTTAACCGGCAAAAGAAAAGCATAAACAGAAGTTTCTATCGAAAAGTATTGCCCAGAAATCCATATTTGGCTCAAATCTTCTATTGTAAGACGGGAGTCATGGCCAATGACAGCCTTTTAAATTCAACAAAGGTGAAGAAACTAAAGAAAAGAAAGGTTGAACTGACGGACTTTAATAGTGGCTATACAGCCCTAATTTCAAAGATGAAGAGACTGGAAGACATGTATCAACGCAACCTTTTCAGACCTGTATTCATCGCCGGCAAGAAATATTATTTTATTCCGAAACAATTAATACTGTAAATAAAATGGAACCAACAAGAGAACAACTACAGGCAGAGATTCTTGAAATCCTATATCAGAAGTGCCTCCAGAAGCCAATATGGGTATCTTGTGCAGAAATATTTTGGAGCATCAGCAACCTCAAGGTATCAGAACGGAGTGTCAAGGACGTTCTTGACTGGCTGGTAAAAAACGACCTTGTAATTTATCAAGCGGATAAATACCAGATTGCCAAGCGCGAATTTATGGATATATCAAGACGTAAGGCTCTTGAGAAAAAAGAGACCGAAGAAAATGCCGAAGTCCGGACTGTAGAGTATGGAACATCCATTCCGCCTCACACGATGAAGCATCATCCATGGCTTGAACGAGAGTACCAACAACCTGTCGCGAAATCATCAAACACAATGTTTGCCATCATAGCATTAATAGCCTTTCTGATCAGCGGCACACTTGTTGGCATACTCCTGTTCAACAGCTTCGCAACGGAACGGCGCAATAATGCAGAACTGACATACCTTCCGGACAGCATACAAGTTCCCTCGTTACAGGTAAGCACGCCCGGATATATCCGTGACGCATATACGACCAACCGCAACTTCAAGAACATCCAAACTTCGCTGGAGACACAGCAACGGATTAATGCTGAACTTATGGATATCTGCAAGGCACAACAATCCCAGATTAATATACTGACAACTTGCTCCAAACAACAAGCGGCGGACATCGGACATTTGGAAAAGGAACGGAAGATCTACACATGGATGATTGCCCTTGCACTCCTGGTATTAAGTTCATTGCTCATCTGCCGATACGGGCGTAAGAATTAGGACATCCGCAAACATTCAGACTGCATAGTCAATCTGCTAACGGTATCTGCCACTTTCATGCGGTGGATACCGTTTTTCTGCATTCCGGCAGCAGTTTACTTTCCGACGGTTTCGTCCGTTCCTGATGAAACTTCTTCTACAAGTGTTATTGTACAATGCCAGGAATCAATTTAATAGCGACACATCATCAACGGGGCGTGTTTCTAATCATATAGGACAGTGGCTTTATACACGAACATTAGTTTAAAACGTGTTAAAATGAAAACAACAGCAAAAAAACGCGCTAAAAAATTTGGAAAAATGAATATAAGCACTTATATTTGCTCACATCAAAGATGATGTTTTATTTTCTTCTCTTTTTCCCACAATAAAACTGAGTCATCCGGAGGCTGAGAGGAAATTTCAAAAAATCGTTTTTGAGGTTTTCTCTTTTTTGCATCTATACCGGTTAGGGCGCAAGGACGGAGAAACCGAAGTAAAATAATTAAGTTTAACCCATTAAATCCAAGTATTATGGCATTTAGAGCATCATTGGAACTTAACAACAAGGAATTTGACGTCCTTTATTCAAACTATGAGTTTAGTCGTAACACAGACTCTAAAGGTATGCCCTCTTCAAGCGTATTGGGCGGTAGAGTAAAAGCAACCATCGAATCAACAGAAGACACTTCGGTCATCGAAGCGATGTTGAACAGCCCTTTTAAACCTGTAGAAGGAAAGATTATCTACAAAAAAACGGAGGAAGATGCCAAGATGAAGGAGATCCAGTTCAAGAACGCATACATCGTTCACTACTCGGAAACTCTGGACGCGAACAACGATGTGCCTATGACAATCACCATTACGTTCTCTGCTGAAGAAATCATCGTCGGCAG
>ERZ779888.4017-NODE-4017-length-10281-cov-5.819969_pt1 | contig 10281 bp, 9 predicted proteins | sample MGYA00511245_ERZ779888 | MGnify/ENA primary metagenome ERZ779888 (study PRJEB29588, sample SAMEA2155255) | human gut metagenome | biome: human gut; feature: human-associated habitat; material: faeces | place: Denmark | collected 2008/2010 ... | reverse complement strand
GAAGAATGCGGAAACAACCTTTGTTCCGGGAGCTGTCTTGATTGTTTGGAGAGAAGAACGCATAACTTCAGCCGTTGCGTGAACAGCGCCGGCAACCATGCCGTCGGCTCTGCCTGTTTTAACAAGCATGCAACCGAAGTACAGAACGTTCTTAACTGTGTTAAGCGCCTGGTCGGGCAGCATACCCTTTTTCTTTCTCAACTCGTAAAGACCGTTGCCCAGCTCCTCGGTGACGATGACGGCCACCCGGTTGCCGGCAGCGCGGGCCAGCAGGCTGTGAAAGCCCACGTCCAGCTCCACGAAGCGGTGGGCGTCGGCCAAGGCCTCCTCCGCCTGGATGAGGCAGTCCCGCAGGGCGGACAGGTCGTCCTCCGTGCGGCGCTGGGCGGCCCAGGCGGCGATCGTACCGTCGTTGCTCTCCCGGTATTCGCCCAGCTCCTCCAGGGAGATCTGGTTGACCTGGAGCATGGCGGCCAGCGGCTCTTCCACACCGTCGATGGTCAGCTCCTGCACCACCGCGCCGCTTGCGCCATGGGTGGAGGCCACATAGCCACCCTGCTCCAGCATACGCAGCGCCTCGCGGATGGTGGGGCGGGAGCGCTGAAGCTGCTCCATCATGGCCCGCTCGGAGGGCAGACGGTCGCCGGGCTTCAGCGCCCCGGAGGTGATAAGATCCCGGAGCTGGGCGTAGATGTCCTCGCTGGCGCGCCTGGCCTTGATGGGCTGCCAGTCGATATGAACGGCGTTATGCACGGCGGACGGCCTCCTTTCTGCGGTTTGGCGGGTCGGAACGAGAACACCCGGAGGAGCTGCTCCTCCGGGCGTTCCCGTTTGTGGGAGGGGAAGAATGATGACAAAACTCAGGCCTTGAGGGCCTTCATCTCCTCGATCATCATGGGAACTACCTTGAACAGGTCGCCGCAGATGCCGTAGTCCGCCACCTCAAAGATGGGAGCAACGTCGCTCTTGTTGACGGCGATGATGCACTCGGAGTCCTGCATACCGGCCTTGTGCTGGATCGCGCCGGAGATACCCAGCGCCACATAGATGCGGGGATGGACGGTCTTGCCGGTCTGACCCACCTGATGGTCGGCGGTCATCCAGCCGGAGTCCACCACGGCGCGGGACGCGCCCACCACGCCGCCCATGAGAGCGGCCAGCTCCTCGGCCAGGGCGATGCCCTTCTCCACGTCCTTGGCGATGCCGCGGCCCACGGAGACGACCACCTCAGCGCCGGTCAGGTCTACCATGGCGCGGGCGGCCTTGACGATCTCCAGCACCTTGGTGTGGATGTCGGCCTCGGTCAGGGCGAAATCGGGGTGGATGAGCTCCACCTTCTCCACGCCGTTCCCGTCAAACTCGCGCTTCTTCATCACGCCGGGGCGCACGGTGGCCATGGCGGGGCGGAAGCGAGGGCAGACGATGGTGGCCATCAGGTGGCCGCCGAAGGCGGGACGGGTCATCTTCAGGTTGGTGTTCACGTCAAAGAGCTTCGTCTCGAAGTTCATGGAGTCCACATCCAGGGAAGAGCCGGTGCGGAGGAAGTTGATGTAGCCGTTCAGGTCCACGTCCAGATGGGTGCAGTCGGCGCACAGGCCGGTGTGCAGACGGGCGGCGCAGCGGGGCGCCAGGTCGCGGCCAATATGGGACGCGCCGAACAGCAATATCTCGGGCTTGAACTCATGCACCGCGTCGCTGATGACCTTGGTATAGGCATCGGTGGTGTAGTCCTTCAGCAGGGGGCTGTTGTAGACGTAGACCTTGTCCGCGCCGTAGCCGCCCAGCTCCTTGGCGATGCCGTCCACGTTGTCGCCCAGCAGGATGCCGCTGAGCTGCACGCCCAGCTCGTCGGCCAGCTTGCGGCCCTCGGAGATCAGCTCGAAGGTGGTGGGCATCATCTTGCCCTGGCGCTGCTCACAAAAGACCCACACGCCGGAGAACGCCTTGGGGTCGGTATTCATAAAAGTAGACATATCGTTTCTCCCTTCTCAGATGATGTGCTTGGTGGTCAGGATGCCAAAGAGCTGCTCCACAGTCTCCTTGCCGCTGCCCTCCAGCATCATGCCGCTGCCCTTGCGGGGAGGCGTAAAGCTCTTGTAGATATTGGTGGGAGAGCCCTTCAGGCCGATGGTGTCCACCTCGATGAGGGGATCGTCCTTCAGCGCGTTGTAGTCCAGCACGGTGACGGGCTCTTTGTCGCAGTCCAGGATGCCCCGGATGGACATATAGCGGGGGGTGTTCAGCTCCTTGATGCAGGTGAGCAGGCAGGGAGTCTGCACCTGGACGGTCATGTAGCCATCCTCCAGCATACGCTTGACGGTGATGGTGTCGCCGTCCTTCTTGATGTCCGCCACGTAGGACACCTGGGGGATCTCCAGCTTCTCAGCGATCTGCGGGCCGACCTGAGCGGTGTCGCCGTCGATGGCCTGGCGGCCACAGAAGATGATGTCGTCCTTATCCACGCCCAGGTTCTTGATGGCCGCAGCCAAAATCTGGGAGGTGGCGAAGGTATCAGAGCCGCCGAACTCACGGGCGGACACCAGCACGGCCTTGTCCACGCCCATGGCCTTCAGCTCCAGCAGCATACCGGCGGCGGGAGGAGGGCCCATGGACACGGCGATGACGGGGCAGCCCAGCTGATCCTTCAGGGTCAGGGCGGCCTCCACGGCGTTCATATCGTCGGGGTTGATGATGGTCTGCATGGAGGCACGGTCCAGCGTACCGTCGGCGTTGACGGCCACCTTGCCGGAGGTATCGGGAACTTGCTTGACACAAACGATGATCTTCATTCTTTTCTTGCTCCTTTCCGCTTACTTCAGCAAATTGCCGGAGATGACCATCTGCTGCACCTGAGAAGTGCCCTCGTAGATGGTGAACACGCGGCAGTCGCGGTACTTGCGCTCGACGGGGTACTCCTTGATATACCCGTAGCCGCCGTGGATCTGCACCGCCTTGGCGGCGATCTCGTTGCAGGTCTCCGAGGCGAAGTACTTGGCCATGGAGCAATACATGGAGGCGTTGGGGTCATTCTTGTCCTTCATCTGAGCGGCCATATAGACCAGCTCCTTGGCGGCGGTGAGCTTGGTGGCCATGTCCGCCAGCATAAAGGCGATGGCCTGGTTCTTGCAGATGGGCTTGCCGAACTGGACGCGCTCCTTGGAGTACTTGATGGCCTCATCCAGGCAGCCCTGGGCCAGGCCGATGGACTGGGCGGACACGCCCAGGCGGCCACCGTCCAGCGTCTTCATGGCGTTGATGAAGCCCATGTTCTCCTTGCCCAGCATATCGCTCTTGTGGACGCGGACATCCTCCAGCACCACGTCGGAGGTGGCGTAGCCCACCAGGCCCATCTTGGCCTCGTGCTTGCCGCAGGACACGCCGGGGGCTTTCATGTCCACGATGAAGGCGGAAATGCCCTTGTTGCCCTTCGTCATGTCGGTCTTGGCATAGACGATGCAGTAGTCGGCCAGAGGCGCGCCGGAGATGAAGCACTTGCGGCCATTGAGGATGTAGTAGTCGCTGTCCTTCACGGCGGTGGTGACCATGCCGCTGGCATCAGAGCCCGCGCCGGGCTCGGTGAGGCCGAACACGATCTTCACCTTGTTCTCCACGGAGGGGCGGAGATACTTCTCCAGCTGCTCCGGCGTGCCGGCCTGCATCAGCGGGCCGCCGCCCAGGGAGTTGGGGGTGTTGGCGTACAGGCTGGCCACGGCGGAGACACGGGCGATCTCCTCGATCATGATGATGTAGGCCAGGGTATCCGCGCCTGCGCCACCGTACTCGCGGGGGATCTTCAGGCCCAGGAAGCCGCATTTGGCCATCTTTTCCACGATCTCCTCGGGGAACTCGCCGGTCTCCTCCACCTTGTCCAGGATCTCGGTGGTCAGCTCGGTCTCGGCAAACTGGCGCACCAGCTTGCGGATCATTTCATGCTTTGCGTCGAAAATCATAGTTTTCCTCCTGTTAAGTTTGACTGCTGGTCGTTCAGCAGGGGATCTCGTGCTTGGACTTGCCGTCCGTCAGGATCTCGTAGATGCTGTTCACACCGCACTCGGCCATCTGCTCGGCGGCCTCCTCGGTGAAGAACGCCATGTGGGGGGTGTGGTACACGTTGACGAAGGAGCGCAGGTACTTCAGCTTGAGGTAGGGCATACCGGGGGTGCGGATGATGTCCTCATCGTGGGGGACGTGGATGATGCCGGTCTCGCCGGGGAAGGCATCCATGAACAGAGCGCCGAACTTGCCAGACTCCACAGCCTCAGTGATGGCACCGATGTCCACCAGCTCACCGCGGGCGTTGTCGATGAACACCACGCCATCCTTCATCTTGGCGATGGCCTCGCGGTTGATCATGCCGGTGGTCTCCGGCAGCAGCGGGGTGTGGATGGTGATGATGTCGCTCTCGCGGTACAGGGTGTCCAAATCCACGTACTCGGCGTACTCGCGGACGGCGTCGTTCTGATACACGTCGTTGGCCAGGATACGGCAGCCGAAGCCGCTGAGGCACTTGATGACGGTGAAGCCGATCTTGCCCGTGCCCATAACGCCTACGGTCATGGTACGCAGCTCGCGGCCCATCTTGCCCTTCAGGGTGAAGTCGTTGTCGTTGGTGTTGTAGAGCGCCTTCTTGAACTTGCGGATGCACATCAGGATGGCCATGACGGTGTACTCCGCCACGCCATTGGGGGCGTAAGCGCCGTTGCACAGGCGGAAGCCCAGGGAGCGGGCATAGTCGCAGTTCATGTGGTTGTAGCCCACGCAGCGGCTGGCCAGCACCTTGACGCCGTAGCCCTTCAGCTCGTCCAGCACCGCGTTGCAGTAGTCGGACTGGCCCAGGGTGGTAACGCCATCGCAGCCGGCGGCCATATTGGCGGTGGTCTTATCCAGGTTGGCGGGGGTGGAGATCAGCTCGATACCGTATTTCTTGCACAGGCCCTCGATAACGGGCTTCTCGTCGGGACGCACTTCGTAAGCAGCGATCTTCATAGTTTTTCTCCTCTCAATATTCGGGCGGGGCGGCGCACCTCCTCAAGCGCACCGCGCCCTTATGTCAGCTTTTCCTCAAATCATCAGGGCGTTCGCTTCCGATAGCCTCCGCACACGGCGGAGAGATTTTTCGTTCTGCCGATGGCAAACCGGAAAAGATCCCGCCGTCAGTCTTTCAGAGCAGGATCCATGGGCACTGCCTCGCCGGCAGCGATCATGGCGGCGATCTGCTCGTCGGAGTAGCCCAGGTTCTTCAGCACCAGCTCGGTCTGCTCGCCCAGGTACGGCCCGCGGTTGTAGGGGGGCAGCTCCGTCTCCTCGAAGATGACGGGAGGACGGACCATGGTGCGCTTGTTGCCGTTGGAGTACTCCATCTCGTAGAAGCAGCCGGAGGCCCATGCCTGCTTATCCACCAGCAGCTGATCCCAGGTCTGGGCCACGGCGTAGGGCAGGTCGTTGGCGTCCATCAGCTTGCACCACTCGTCCAGGGTGCGCTTCGCCATCTCGGCCACCAGGAAGTCGTAGAACTCCTCGATGTTGGCCTGGAGATTGGTCTGGGGGAAGTAGCGGGGATCGTCCGCCAGCTCGGGGTGGCCGATGGCGGTCATGAAGATGGGATAGTGGCGGTTGTACTGGGGCATGGCGATCTGAAGCCACTTGTTGTCCTTGGTCTTGTGGCACACCACCAGGGGATTGGGCAGGGTGCGGCGGGACAGAGGATACTGGGTGGTGGGGTCGCCGTACTGGCTGGCCTGCAGCAGCAGGGACACGTCCCAAATGGCGCTGTGGAACAGGGAGACCACCACACGGTCGCCGATGCCGGTCTCGCGGGCGCGGTACAGGGCCGCCAGCACGCCGGAGGCCAGGTACATACCCACCTGGTGATCGCCAAAGCCGGCGATGGTCAGCATGGGCAGCGCGTCCTTGTCAAACAGTGTGCCCAAAATGCCGCCGCGGGCGAAGAAGGCGGTGAAATCGAAGCCGGGCAGATCCTTGTCGGGGCCCTTCTCGCCGTAGCCGGACACGAAGCCGTAGACCAGCTTGGGATACTTGGCGTGGAGCGTATCATAGTCCAGACCCGCCTTCTTCAGGGGGTTCTGACGCCAGTTGGTGATGAAGATGTCCGCCTCGGCGATGAGCTTTTCCAGGGCGGCGCGGCCAGCCTCGGTCTTGGTGTTCAGGCAGACGCAGGTCTTGCCGGCGTTCTCCAGGTCGTAGGAGGTGTTCTCCTTCTGATCCTGAGGACGGCCCTCGTTGACGGCGGTGTAGCGCAGGGGATCACCGGCGGGTGCTTCCACCTTGATGACCTCCGCGCCCAGGTCGGCCAGGAAACGGGCGCAGCAGGGGGCGGCAATGAACGTGGCCAGCTCCAGAACTTTTACCCCTTCCAGGGGGCGCTTGACTTCACTCATGTTGTTCCTCCATGTATGTTATTGGTAAGTGGTTACATTTTCAGCAGGTCGCGGAAGGTCTCCAGGTTGGTGCGTACCTGCTCGAAGCGGACCATCTGACGGTCCACCTCCACCAGCGTCAGGGGCAGGTCGGCGGCCTCGCAGGCCTTCTTGATCATCACGTAGTCGAACTCCTCCGGGTCGCAGAACTTGGTCAGCACCACCAGCACGCCCTTGGCGTTCCGGGCCTTGGCGGTGTCCACGATCCATTTGACGCGGGGCTTATCCTGGTTATACAGCACGGAGCAGTTGTCCATGGCGGCGAACTTTTCCGCCAGGGCGTTGAGGGCATCGGCACGCTCCGGCGCGTCGGTGCGGTACTGGCGGGACTGGGCGGCCACGTCATCGGCCACGATGTGCAGGCCCATCTCGTCGAGGATGGCGTTCAGGGCCGGGGCATCCGTCAGGATACCGCTGATGACGATGGGCAGCTTCTCCGCGGCGGGAGTCTGGGCCTCCAGCTTCCCGATGAGGGCTTCCACCAGCTCGGTGTGTTCCTCCTTGGTCATGAAGAAGGCGCTCTTGAAGATGTCGCTGCGCTGGGTGGCGGTGATCTCCGGGTGCTTGGCCAGCGCCTCGTCGATCTTCCGCATGGCGGCGTTGTGGCGGTTGTAGACCTTGATGGAATCCAGCAGCTTCTCCTCGGAGAACGTGCCGCCCAGCTTCTCCAGGTCGCGGATGACCCGCTCGTACCCGGCCTTGGTGTAGGCCACGCCGTAGGCGGGCTTGCGGTTCTGGGGATAGGTCATGGGGATGAACGGGATGGACGGCACAGCGTACTTCCAGTTCTCGCCCACGGTCTTCAGGGTGTCGCACAGAGAGGGGATGACGATGGCGGAAGCGCCGTCATACGCGCCGTTGATGCCCAGCTCCAGCATGGACTGGACGATGGCGCACAGGAAAGCGGGGCAGTATTCCTTGGCACGGTTCAGCGCCACATCGCCGCCCCACGCGCCCATGGGGACGAAGCCCATGGAGTGGATGATCTCCTCCGGCGTATACACAGGGCCGCACAGGACGACCTTCTTGCCGTCGGCCAGGTAGCGCTCCATCTGCGCCTTGGGAGAGACGGCGATCTCATGAAAACGGTTCAGAATGTCGTTCATGGTTTACTCTCCTTTCGCAGCCTTGTTGGCTTCCATGATCTCCGTCAGGCCCTGGACGCGGGTGTCGTACTGGGCCTCGGAGAAGTTGCGGGGGTCGGCCTGGTCGCCGTCAAAGCTGACCACGGGGATGTTGCATTCCTTGCCGATCTGACGGCTCATCTCGTACATGAAGCCGCTCCACAGCTTGCAGGAGCGGTTGGTGTGGACCAGCATACCCTCCACATGGTTGTCCTTGCACAGCTTGATGCGCTTGTCGCGGCTCATCTCCAGGTTGATGGCGTTGGGCACCTTGCAGTAGGCGCGGATCATCTCGTCGAAGGTGTTGTAGTCAAAACCGAAGGCGTCGGCGTAGATCGTCGTGACCATGTTGATGCCCCGGGACTTCAGGCCGGTGCTGGTGGCGCGCAGGTACGGCCAGCAGGCGATGCCCTCGAACATGATGCGGTACTTCTCCTCCGTGCGGAAGGTGGACGTGCCGTTCTTGTGGTTTTCCTCGTACTCCTTCAGCAGCGTCTCCATAGCGTCGGCGGCGGTGGACTTGCCGCGGGCCGTGACCATGACGGCCATGTGGTTCAGCAGGTCGAAGCCGTTGAAGGGAGAGGGCACGTACTTGGCGCAGCCGGTGGCGGCCAGCCATGCACGGGAGGCGCGGCAGCTGAAGCCGGTGACCTCCTGGAACTTATCGTCGTCCCACTTCAGGTTGAACAGGCTCTCCAGCTGATGAACAGCGTCCCAGAACTGGGCGGAGACATATTCCACCTGTGCGTCGGACACATCGTAGTCGGGGTTGAAGGGAATATCCAGCATGATCATGGGGATATTCAGCTCCTGGGCCAGATTCTCGTACCACTTGATCATGCAGTTGCAGATGTTGTTGCAGCACAGCACCACATCGGGCATGGCCACATCCTGCTCGGGACAGGATCTCAGCTTGGCGTAGGCCAGAGAGATACGGGCGTAGGCGCAGATGTCGTTGGAATAGCCGTCGGCCTCCGCCACGTTGCACATGCGCTCGCCGGCGCCGCGGGCGGCGATACCGGCTGCCTGATTCTCAGGATATACGGTGGCGATGCCCAGCGTCTCAGGGATCTCGACGGGGAAATTGCTGGAGACCCATGCCACAGGGATGCCCTTCTTCTTGGCCTCGATGGCGTCCACAAAGGCGTCAGCGGCGATCTTGCCCAGTTTGTACTTGGCGGAATTGGGGTCCACCGGACGAGGGGCCTTTTTCACTTCTTCTGCCATGTTTTTTCCTCCTTGTTCTTTCCTCATACATATATAAATTGTATTTACTCACTTACTTGTTGGCCTGTTTCCATGCGTACAGCGCCGCGCCGATGGCACCGAAATACTGGGCCAGCGGGTCGTAGGAGATCTCCGCGTCCAGCGCCTGGGCCATATAGCGGCGCACTGCCTCGTTGCGGGCCACGCCGCCGGACATGCACACACGCTCCACGATACCGGCACGGCGGGCCAGAGACGCCACGCGGGTGGCCACGCTCTGACAGATACCGGCCACCAGATCAGGCCGCTTTGTGCCGTTGGCCAGCTGGCTGATGACCTCCGATTCGGCAAACACCGTGCAGGTGCTGGAGATGGCGGCGGGGGAATCGCTCTGGTCGGCAATAGCACCCAGATCGTCGATGTCCAGCCGCAGGATGTTGGCCATGACCTCCAGAAACCGGCCGGTTCCGGCGGCGCACTTGTCATTCATGATGAAGTTGCTCATGCGGCCGTCCGGGGTCAGGGAGATGATCTTGGCGTCCTGGCCGCCCAGCTCGATGGCGGTGCCCACATCCTCATACTTGGAGCGCAGGGCGATGGAGTTGGCCACAACCTCCTGAATATAGCAGCAGCCAAGGGCTTCAGCCAGATGCTTGGCACCGGAGCCTGTCAGGGCCAGACGGATACGGGCATTTGGAAAGTTGCTCTCAAAAAAGGTCAGGGCATTCTGAAGGCTCTGAGCCTGTGCGGCATTGTGACGTTTATAATTGGATAATAAAATTTCATGCTTTTCGGGATTGATGGCAACGATTTTGGTGGTTGTGGAACCTACATCAATACCAACGAAAAGCTGTGTATCATTTGTAGTAAGATTAGACATGATAAGACTCCTATATTTTTTAACTTTCGGGATCCATTTGCGAATCCTGGTGTGGAATCAGATTCTGCTGGACGCGGGTCAAAAGCGTGAGCAGGATTTTTTTCTCATTTTCAGAGAGGCCTTCTGACATATGGTCGAAGACATGCGTCATATGGGCTTCTGCATTGCAGCAAATATTCTTTCCTGCCACAGTTAATGCAACAATTTTGATGCGCTTGTCATCAATGCTTTGGGTGCAGGTGACAAAATCTTTCTTCTGCAGCCGTTTAACAAGACCGACGGTGGTGGACTGTCCAATCTGCAGCTGTTTTTCAAGTGCTTTAAGTGTAAGTGTGTGCGTACCATCAGGGGCATGATTCAGCGCCTGGAGCAGATAAATCTGAGAAACCGTCAGGTCCATTTCACGGAGCTTGTTGTTGGCTTCTTTTTCCATAGCACAGTGAATATGTCGAATCAGGGGGACACATTGTTCTGTATAAGTCATAGGATTTTCCTTTTTTCATCGAGATTGCGAAACTTCAGGGATTTTGAAAACCATCCTGATTAACCGTTCGCAGCAGGTGCTTCATTGCTGGCCGGTACTTAGGTGGTGTCCTTTAGCACCTTATGTACCGCTGCCAAGCAATGGCAGTCC
>ERZ779888.4014-NODE-4014-length-10285-cov-12.119159_pt1 | contig 10285 bp, 9 predicted proteins | sample MGYA00511245_ERZ779888 | MGnify/ENA primary metagenome ERZ779888 (study PRJEB29588, sample SAMEA2155255) | human gut metagenome | biome: human gut; feature: human-associated habitat; material: faeces | place: Denmark | collected 2008/2010 ... | reverse complement strand
TCAGACGTCCGGACGCCGACATCGGAATCGGTCGGGTGGCTTTTGCTGCTTTTCGCCACCGAAAAGCAGGGAAAAAAGTTTTTTGGCACTTTTCTGAAAAGAGGAAAGGACTTCGGGGGCTTTTGCTGCTTTTCGCCGCTGAAAAGCAGAGAAAAAAGTTTTTCAGAACTGAATGTTCGCGAGATTTTCGGAAAGTCACACCCGGCCGCCGGGTGTTCACAGTATGTTCCAACCTAAAACAACCCGTTATGAGAACCAAAACACTCCTTCTGTCGTTGCTGCTGCTTTTCTGCGGCTTCGCTGCCCATGCGCAGCAAGAGATTTTCCCGGTAGACTGGAAAGAGATTCGCTCCATTGTCAAAAAGGACCCCGAACGGGTTCGTGAGCTGGTGCGGAGGCTCTCCGCCCCTGAACGCGATACGACCCTGACCGTGCAGGAGAAGATCGTCGCCTTTTTCGGGCAGTCGCTGCTGACCAACGACTGCGAGGAGCCCAAGGTTCATGATATGTACGAGGCCTATCGCGCGGGGCGCTATGCCGAGGCGCTGGCGCTGGCCGAGGAGGTGCTGGCGATCAATCCGGTGCATGCCGAGGCACTTTTCAAGGCGGCATACGCCATTGCCGGCATGCTCGAGTCGGGCGACGAGTCCCGCACGCGCGACGAAGGGCAGCTCTTCTACAACCGGGGAATCCGGGCGCTGGGGGCGATTGCCTGGACGGGAAACGGCAGCGAGGAACACCCGTTCTGCGTGACGAAGGTCAGCGACGAATACTGCTTCATGCGCTATTACCTCGAGCTGTGGCGGTACGACGCCCAGCGTCTGGTCGGTACGTGCGACGTCTTTGATCTGACCGAGGGCAGCGAATATTACACCGCTCCGCAGATCTGGTTCGACGCCTCGCGGCCGCTGGAGATTACCTCTGCGCTGTTCGGCGGAAAGTAGCGCGGCCGACCGGCGGGGTGGGGCACGCGGCCCGGGTTCAGAATTGCAGCAGGTGCGAAGCCGAGGTGTTTCGGATAAAGATCAGACAGTCGAACGCTTCGGAGATGCCCGTGTGGTAGAATACCTCGGGCGTGGCGCCGATCTCGCGGAACGACAGCGCGTCGAGCCATTGCAGCTGGGGCGCCTGCTCCTGTCGCATCCGTTTCAGGTCGAGCAGGAAGATCGGCTCGTCGAGTTGCCCGAGCACATGCTCCAGCGTGCCGGGTGCCGGAGTCGGGAGTTCAAAGGCCCGGAGGCCGTTTTTCCAGGCCGTATAGGTGCCCTGGCCGGTTACGAAGCCGACGGAGAGGTAGCCGTCCCCGAATTGCTCCTTGAGGTAGTATCCGGTCGGACGAATCAGCCTTGTCGTTCCCTCGCGCTGGTTGATGTGCTGGTTGTGTGCCCAGAGAACCGCCCGCGACTCCGGGTGGAGGGCCATGATCCACGCCATGGTCCCGGCCATGCCCCGGTCCCGCCACGAAGGGTCGCGGTACTGGCTCAGAAAGGCGCGCAGCATGTCGATGTATCCTCCGATCTCGGTGCGTTTCTCCCCGGACAGCGATGCCAGGTCGCTGTCGGCGGCCAGCGCATCCAGCTCGGGTTCGAGTTTCCGGGCCAGTTCGATATCCGGTTGGTAGGTCTGCGTGTAGATATGTTGCAGCTGCTCCGCCAGCGCGGCAGCGCGGCGTGCGGCCGATCCCGATGCGGGCAGCAGCCGCTGCAACGCAGCCATCAGCGTGGTGGGCATCTGCAGATCGACCCCCGTGAAGGTGATGCGGGGCTCCGGCGTGTTGACGGTCTTCATCCACTCGACCATCGTCAGCATCTCGTCGGTCATCCAGGGCCAGACGTACATCCCCCGGATCAGCTGTTTCGGGTCGCCCTCCCCGCGGATCGTGTAGTCGTTTACCCGCTCTGCCTCGGGCAGATTGGCCTCCAGCGCGAAGATGCCGAATCCGTGGCGGTCTGTCAGGTAGCGGACTATGCGGTCCTTCATGGCAAACACCTCGCCGGTGCCGTGCGTGTTCTCACCCAGCCCGACGATCCGGCATCCGGCCGCCGCCTGTCCGAGGGCGTCGAGGTCGTCCGTGTCCGGAGCCGTCGGGTCCCAGGTCGCGAGCGGATGGACGTAGCGCAGCAGCGCCTGCCGGTCGGCGGGCGACAGTTTGTCGACGAGCGGAATCTCCCGTTCGGCGATTCGTTTGCCGTCGATGCGGATCTCCAGATCGTCGAACCAGACGCTCCCCACACCCGAGGCAAAGCCGGCGATCATGACGCTGGTCGCGGCGCTGTCGATCTTCATCCGGGTCGTGCAGCGCGTCCAGTCGGAGGTGCCCCGGACGCCGCCCGTCGTGTCGATCCGCGACAGGAAATCTATCGGGGTACGGTCGGGCACGAAGGGGAAAATGCCGAATCCGGCACGCAGGTTCACGCTGTCGCGGGTTTTGATCCAGCCGCTGATCTCGACCTCCCGACCTGCGGCCTGCCCGGCGGGGAGGAAGGTCTGGAATCCGCCCCAGCTGCCCGGCAGGGTCGTTCGTCCGCTCCATCGGGCCCGGAGACTCGCCGCGCCGTGATGTACGGTCTGTCGGTCGAGCGCATACTCGTAGCCGGTGAGCGACGTGTTGCGCAGCGTCCATTGCGCCGGCACGCTGTCGTTTAGGGCGTACTCGAAATCCAGATTGTATTCCGTGGAGTAGGTCGGATAGGTCTCCGTGCATCCGCTGCATGCGCCTGCGAGTGCAAGGCTCAGGAGCCAAAGGTAGGGTCTCTTCATTTTTCGGTCGTTTTTTTTCTGCGTCGGGATGCCTGCCTTGCGGGCGTATGCTCCGCGGTCGGCGGCGAGTCGGGACGCGCATGGCAAATATACAAAAAAAGAGCGGATGTTCGGTCCATCCGCTCCTTCTGTCGTGTGTGGTTGCAGCCCTATTTCTGCTGTTTGTAGGCTGCCAGTCCGCTTTGGAGGAACTCGACGAAGCCCTCGACCGAGAGGTCGTAGCCGCGCGGTGCGACAAGCGGCCGTCCGTCGGCTCCCTGCAGCACGTAGTAGGGCTGGGCATTCACGCCGTAGGTCTTCAGCGCGTAGTAGGAGTTGATCTTGCCGAGCCCCTTGAGAATCTTGCCGGCGTCGGTGGTGACCCATTCGCTCTCGGGCAGCACCTTCTTGTCGTCCGAATAGAGCGCGCAGATCACGTAGTCGTTGCGCAGGATGTCGAGCACCTGCGGGTCGGACCATACGCGGGCCTCCATTTCGCGGCAGTTGACGCAGCCGTGGCCCGTGAAGTCGATGAAGAGCGGCTTGCCGACCTTTGCGGCGTAAGCCTCGGCCTCCTTGAGGTCGAAGAAGCCCTCGAGTCCGTGCGGCAGGTGGAGAAAGTCGCTGTACTTGGGCTGCTTTCCCTCCACGGTCAGCAGGGTGTGGCTTCCGCTCGCCGACGTGCCGGCCGGGACGGCGGCGGTGTGCTGCCCGAGGACGAAGTCCTGCGTCGTGAGCGGCGGCAGGTAGCCCGAGAGGGCCTTGAGCGGGGCGCCCCACATGCCGGGGATCATGTAGACGACGAACGAGAAGACGATGATGGCCAGCGTGAGGCGTCCGACACCCACGTAGGGCAGGTCGCTGTCGTGTGCGAACCTGATCTTGCCCAGCAGGTAGAAGCCCAGCAGCGCAAAGACGACGATCCAGACGGCCAGATAGACCTCACGGTCGAGCAGCCCCCAGTGGTAGGTCTGGTCGGCCACGGAGAGGAACTTCATGCCGAGGGCCACCTCGATGAAGCCGATGACCACCTTCACGGAGTTGAGCCATCCGCCGCTCTTCGGGAGCTTCTTCAGCACCGAGGGGAAGAGCGCAAAGAGGGTGAACGGCAGGGCGAAGGCTACGGAGAAGGCCAGCATGGTGATGATCGGTGTCCAGAACTCGCCCGAGGTGGACTTGATGAGCACCGAGCCGACGATCGGTCCCGTGCAGGAGAACGAGACGAGCACGAGGGTCAGGGCCAGGAAGAAGATGCCGCCGATTCCCTTCGTATCGGCCTTCGAGTCGGTCTTGTTGACCATCCACGAGGGCATGGTGATCTCGAACGCCCCGAAGAACGAGGCGGCGAAGACCATGAAGACGAGGAAGAAGATGATGTTGGGCAGCCAGTGCGTGGCGAGCCAGTTGAAGATGTCGGCCGTCACGGCGTCACCGCCCACGATGCGCGTGATGAGGATGATGGCGGCGATGGGCACCGTATAGAGCAGCACGATGAAGAGGCCGTAGAGCGAGGCGCGCAGGCGTCCCATGGCGGCACCGCCCTCCCCCTTGAGGAAGTACGAGACGGTCATCGGCACCATCGGGAAGACGCAGGGGGTCAGCAGGGCGGCGAAGCCCCAGAGGATCGCCTCGATGATCAGCGCCCAGAGGCCCTTGCTGCCGGCGGCATCCTTGACCGGTGCGGCCTCGGCGGCAGGCTCCGTTTGCTCCCCGGCCGGTGCAACAGTCGCCGGAGCGGTCTCCTGTGCAGGCTCCTGCTCGGCGGATTCCGCCGTCTGTGCCGTCGCGGCTGCGGGGGTAGTTTCCGCTTTGGCCGGGGTTGTCTTGACGGGCGCCGTTGCGGCCGGTGCGCTCTGGACCGCTTCACCCTTGGCCGGTGCGGCCGGTGCGGCGGAGGCGGCAATCTCGATGGTCAGCTCCGTTTCGTCGGGCGGCATGCAGCTCGAATCGTTGCAGATCATCCATTCGAGCTGGGCCGTGACGGTGCCCTTTGCCGTGGCGAGGTGCACCTTCTGTGCGAAGCGCGGCTTGCCCGAGAGGGTGCCGATCTGCATTCCGAACAGTTCGTCGTAGTAGGTGTGGGCTTTCGTAAGCTGCTCGACCGGCCCGTCGAGTTGAACGCCCTCGCCCGGCGTCAGGACGATGGCCGTGGCGGTCGGACCGCCCTCGTAGGGCCCCATGTCGTACATGTGGTAGCCTGCGGGGATGGCGGCCTCCAGCACGATGCGGTAGGCGTCGCCGCCGAGCGGCTCCACGCTGCTTTTCCACGTGACGCTCTGCGCGGCGGCCAGCGCGGCCGTCAGCAGCGCCGTGAGGGTCAGCAGGCTGTGGCGTAGGAGTTTGTGCATAGTCATGTGGTTTTTGGTTCTTTCCCCGCAAAGATAGCGGTTTTTACGGATAATTTGCTATATTCGCATAATGATTCGTCTTTCGCTCATCATCGCGACGCACAATCGTGCGGCGCAGCTTCTTGTGACCCTGGAGTCCGTCGTGCGGCAGGATCTGCCCGCTGCGGAGTGGGAGTGCATTGTCGTGAACAACAACTCGACGGACGATACGCCGGCGCGTTTCGAGGCCTTCGCCGCGGCGCACCCCGCGTGCCGGCTCCGTCTTGTCGACGAATTCCGTCCCGGGGTCTCGCCCGCCCGCAACCGCGGTGTGGCCGAGGCCGCGGCACCCGTCGTGGCGATCATCGACGACGACGAGCGGATCAATCCCGGGTACATGCGGGCCTACGTCGACTTTTTCGATGCGCATCCCGAGGCGCTGGTCGCCGGGGGGCGCATCATCGCCGAGTATCCTGCCGGACGCCCGGTGTGGATGTCGAAGTATACCGAAAAGCCGATCGCCAATCCGATGGATTTCGGCCCCGACGTGCGGCCCTATCCCCGCGGAAAGATTCCCGGAGGCGGGAACATGGCCTTCCGTCGTTCGGAGGTGGCCCGTTACGGAGGATTCGACCCCTCGCTCGGGCGCACGAACGACCGTCCGATCGGCGGTGAGGAGACCGATTTCTTTGCACGGCTTGTGCGGGGCGGCGTGACGCTGTGGTATGTCCCCGATGCCGTAATCTGGCATATCATCCCGCCCGAGAAGCTCACCGAAGGGTATTTCCGGCGCCTGTGCTACAATGTCGGTGTCAGCCAGCGCATGCAGGCCTGCAAACGGTGCCGCTATGTGGGGGCACTGCTGTCGGAGGCGGCGAAGTGGGGTGTTACACTGCTGCTTGCTCTGACCATGTCGCCGCGCAAGGCGCGGTGGCTGCTGCTGATGCGGCGCGAGATCAGCTACGGACTGCTCGGAGACTGTTTGCGCGGCAAATCGAAGGTATAGGAGCCTTGCTGTAGGGTAGTATTCTTTGTTGATTGTTTTTTCTTGTATAGGTGGCGAGAAGCCGCCGGATGTCCTTTTGTTCTTTGCAGAAAAACGCCTGAAAAACTTTGCTTTTCGGTGGCGAAAAGCAGCAAAAAGCCTCTCGACGTCCTTTTTCGGCTTCCGGAGAAAACGTCTGAAAAAACTTTTTTCTCTGCTTTTCGGTGTCGAAAAGCAGCAAAAGCCACCCGACCGATTCCGATGTCGGCGTCCGGACGTCTGAAAGCGGCGTCGGGCGACTGCGCGGGTTTGCAAGCAAACCGTCCCCGCCGCTGGCGCTTTCAGCCTTCCGTCCGCTTTCCCGCCATCGGAACCAAGTCGGGGATCGCCTTGCGGAAAAAAGAGAGACGCGCTGCCGGATGGAGATTTCAGGAAAAGTTAGTTGATACAGGCTTCCGGGGCGCATTGCCATATATAAACAATGCCGCCTATGGCGGCACAATAAATCCGCACTCTCGTTTGACGCGGAGAAAGAGGGTGCGGGCTGCGGCGCGTTCGTCACGGGGTAGCGCATAGGCTTGATCTTGCGCGCCCCGTGCAGCGCCGCGGTTCGCGCACTCCCGCGGAAAACGACGTGCGGAGGCTTTTGGTACTTTTGGCCCCAAAAGTACATGAAAAACTCTTTTTTATTTTAACTGCTTTTCGGTGTCGAAAAGCAGCAAAAGCCACCCGACCGATTCCGATGTCGGCGTCCGGACGTCTGAAAGCGGCGTCGGGCGACTATTCGCGGGTTTGCAAGCAAACCGTCCCCGCCGCTGTCGCTTTCAGCCTTCCGTCCGCTCTTTCGCCATCGGAACCAAGTCGGGAATCGCCTTGCGGGGTAAAAAGAATGCCGGGGCACATGACCAATATGAACAATGCCGCCGTTGGCGGCACAACAATTCCGCACTCTCGTTTGACGCGGAAAAAGAGGGTGCGGGCTGCGGCGCGCCTGCCACGGGGTGGCGCTAAGGCCTGATCTTGCGCGCCCCGTGCAGCGCCGCGGCTCGCGCAATCCCACGGAAAACGACGTGCGGAGGCTTTTGGTACTTTTGGCCCCAAAAGGCACAGAAAAAAGAGAGGAATTTCCATACGGAAATTCCTCTCTTTTAGTACATTGATAAAATCCTACCAGCGGAACTGGATAAAGGCGCGGAAGCCCGACGTCTTGATCTTGCTGGCCGAGAAGTCGAGATCGCCCGAGAAGGTCTTGTAGGTGCAGCTGCCCAGACGAGCCTCGATGCCGACGCCGATCTTGCCGTAGGCTACCGAGGCTCCTGTGACGAACATCGAAGCGTAGTTGCCCGCGAAGGTCTCGTCCACGTAGAGGCACGAGAAGGTCGGCGCGTAGCGGAAGTAGGCTGCTACGGTGAGCTTCTGACCCGGGGTGATCGTGATCGAGGGACCTACCTGGAAGCTGTACTCCATCTTGTGGAAGTCCATTTTGTCGTTGAGATCGTCGGCATCGAAGTCCTCGAGTTCGCCCAGATCCAGGTCCGAAGCGCCCAGGTCGTTGAACGACGCCGTGTAGTTCGAGTAGCTGACATCGAAGAAGCTGGCGTCGATGCCGATGCTGATCAGGCGGGCGATGGGCTTCTTGTGGAGCATGTAGCTGCGGCCGCGCGTCAGCGAGATACCCCAGTTGTTCTTGATGCCGATGTTCTTGTCGTTGGCGATACCCTCAACCTCGTCGAAGGCGTTGTTCAGGCCGATGTTGCCCTCCGAGAACTTGATCTTGTCGGAGAGGTAGCTGATGTTGAAGAACTTTTTGCGGACGTTCTTCACGTTTTCGGCTTCGGCGGTCTCATCCTGCGCTGCGGCAGTGAGCGCAAAGCACGACATCAGGAGAAGGATGGCGAATTTTTTCATGCTTTTGTGTTTTTTGATTGAAAATTGATAAATAAGTTGTTTCCGTATGCTGTTCCGAACCAGCTGCGGGCACGTCACCCGTCATCGGAATTCCCGGGTGAGAAGAGAGGCGGATGCGGCGTGCAAACCGTTGCGGCGCGGATACGTTGTAAAAGTAGTAAAAATTTTACGAAAACTCCAAAAAAAAGCCGATTTTTTTGTTCCGGTCTCCTTGGCGGCTCTGCCGGGCGGAAGGAGTGGCTGCCGGAGCGACGCGAGAACAGGAGTGGGGGATGCGGGCACCGGAATAGAGGAGTGGCAGTCGTGCCGGCGTGAGGACGGGGCGGGATCATGCGGGAGCCAAGCGGGACGACGAAGGAGCCGGGCGGGACGATGTGGGAGCTGAACGGGACGATGTGGGAGCCGAACGGGGCGACGCGGAAGCCGAATAGGGCGTTGCGGGAGCCGGATGGAGCATGTGCAGGCCGGGGAAGGTGCGGCGGAGCGCTCCGCCGCAGAGATCAGTGCGGGAACGTTTTCGGCTGAAAGGGGCGTTTTGGGCGGAAAATGAAATAATATGCTCTCCGAGGGCCCGATTTTCCATTTATTTTGTACATTTGTGGTTCGGAACATACAAATACAAAATCATATACGATGACGCAGGAAGAACTTTTCAAGAAGCTGGTCGCCCACTGCAAGGAGTACGGATTCGTATTCCCCTCGAGCGAAATCTATGACGGTCTGGCCGCCGTATACGACTACGGTCAGAACGGCGTGGAGCTGAAGAACAATATCAAACGCTACTGGTGGGACTCGATGGTCAAGCTGCATGAGAACATCGTGGGCATCGACGCCGCGATCTTCATGCACCCCAAGACGTGGGAGGCTTCGGGTCACCTGAGCGCCTTCAACGATCCGCTGATCGACAACCGCGATTCAAAGAAGCGTTACCGTGCCGACGTGCTGATCGAGGACTGGATCGCCAAGCAGGACGAGAAGGTCGAAAAGGAGGTCGAAAAGGCCCGCAAGCGCTTCGGCGAGTCGTTCGACGAGGCGAAGTACCGGGCCACGTCGCCCCGTGTGGCGGAGACGCTGGCGCGCCGCAACGAGGTGCACGAGCGCTTTGCCGCGGCGATGAACGCCAACGACCTGGCGGCGCTGCGACAGATCATCCTCGACTGCGAGATCGTCTGCCCCGTGTCGGGAACGCGCAACTGGACCGAGGTGCGGCAGTTCAACCTGATGTTCTCCACGCAGATGGGGTCGACGGCCGACGGCGCCAGCACGATCTACCTGCGGCCCGAGACGGCGCAGGGCATCTTCGTCAACTTCCTCAACGTGCAGAAGACCGGCCGCATGAAGCTGCCGTTCGGCATTGCACAGATCGGCAAGGCCTTCCGCAACGAGATCGTCGCCCGGCAGTTCATCTTCCGCATGCGCGAGTTCGAGCAGATGGAGATGCAGTTCTTCGTGCGCCCGGGCACCGAGATGCAGTGGTGGAACGAGTGGAAGCAGACGCGCATGGCCTGGCACCGCGCCCTGGGCTTCGGTGACGACAACTACCGCTTCCACGACCACGAGAAGCTGGCCCACTACGCCAACGCCGCTACCGACATCGAGTACAACTTCCCGTTCGGCTTCAAGGAGGTCGAGGGCATCCACTCGCGCACGGACTTCGACCTGGGCAACCACCAGAAGTTCTCGGGCAAGAAGATCACCTACTTCGATCCCGAGACGGGCGAGAGCTACGTCCCCTACGTCGTCGAGACCTCGATCGGCGTCGACCGCATGTTCCTGCAGGTGATGTCGGCCGCCTATACCGAGGAGACGCTCGAGGGCGGCGACCAGCGTGTCGTGCTGAAGTTCCCGGCGGCGCTGGCCCCCGTGAAGGTGGCCGTGCTGCCGCTGGTCAAGAAGGACGGCATGCCCGAGGTGGCGCAGAAGATCGTCGACCTGCTCAAGTACGACTACAACGTCGTCTACGACGAGAAGGACTCGGTGGGCAAGCGTTACCGCCGTCAGGACGCCATCGGTACGCCCTTCTGCGTGACGGTCGACGGCCAGACGCTCGAGGACGGCACCGTGACGGTGCGTCACCGCGACACGATGGAGCAGGAGCGCGTACTGATCGAGGCCCTTCCGGCGCTCGTCGACGAGGAGTGCTCCTACCGCAAGCTCTTCCGCAAACTGAACCTGTAATGGCCGATGGAGCGCAAGCCGGAAGACCCGCGCCGCGTGCGCCGCACTGTCGTGGCCGTGTGCCTTGCACTGGGGGCTGTGGCGGGGTGGCTTGCCGCCCGCTGGTTCCTGGCCCGCATCGCCGGATAACACCGCCGCAGCCGTGGGA
>ERZ779888.4010-NODE-4010-length-10290-cov-3.957206_pt1 | contig 10290 bp, 9 predicted proteins | sample MGYA00511245_ERZ779888 | MGnify/ENA primary metagenome ERZ779888 (study PRJEB29588, sample SAMEA2155255) | human gut metagenome | biome: human gut; feature: human-associated habitat; material: faeces | place: Denmark | collected 2008/2010 ... | reverse complement strand
CAGCCGAACCATGCGCTGGCGGCGGTTCCGAGCGCGAACACCGCGCTGACTATCGATTCCGTTCTCATGATGTCCCATGGCATAATCGGAGATATGGGGTTCCGGCCCCTAGGTCTGGCCGGAACCCTTGCTCACTTCCTCTTCTTCGGTTTCCGTCTCATCTCCTTGACGAGTCCGGTCACTGCTTTGATGAGGGCCGCGAGGCTCGCGACGAGAAGCGAGATGCTGGTGATTATCTCCGATGGTGTCATGTTCACCTCCTTTCCTTGATATAAACTATATTAGCGCAGTAAATAAAGTAATGCAAGCCGAAACACGAAAAACATAAGAAAAACAGCGGATTGATAGGCTCGACACCATGTAGGGTTGGAAATGGACAGAGATGGAGTCGATTACGGACCTGCCTTCACCGCTCTAGCTGCTTCACGACGTCAAAAATAGCCGATTTTCATATATTTGAGACAGTGTAGAGGTGGTAGCCTGAGTGGTAAATCATCACTCAGGCATATAAAAAGCCAATAAACAGAACGGTTTTCAGAGAATCAGCGATATTTCTGCTGGACGAACAGCCATACGAAAAGGTAAACGGCCAGGGATACGACGATTGGTACGGCCACGGCGACGCCGTCATTATGCACGATGGAATTGGCCGCATCGGCCATCGACAGAATGACCGAACCCGATGAGAACGAGTTGAGCAGAGACGCGAACACGCCGCGTTTACGCCCCATCATGGCATTGGTGTCGTTTTGCACGATCTGCTCCTGATTGTGCTCCACTTGCCTGCGTGCCTGGCTTTCATCGCCGACAAGCAGGTTCTCCAACACTTTCGACACGTTGTCGGATTGCGCTGTGCCATCCTCCTGCACGGTTGCGGACGGGGAACTGGCGTTCACCGACCATGTCGACGAACTGTAGGCGACACCGAACACCGAAGCGAACAGGCAGATGACGACTATCATCCAATAGTGTCTCTTATAGGCTTTCCTTGCATTGGCCTTCATGCCTTTGCGATCCATGCAGGCCTCCCTTCTTCTCGTCAATGAGATTCCGTTTTCGATTTTAACCGGCATGTTCCGTGATCGCTTTGATAAAAACATGGAAAACGGCACACGCGGCTGTCTGTGTCTTCTGCGAAACTGTAGGGTGCGTAAAACGCGGTAATGTCCACAATTCGATAGGGAGAAAGCACAGTTATGGCTCACGTCATCGATTTCAAGGAGGCCGGTTTCGATTCCGTCCTCGATGAACTGGAATGGCGCGGGTTGATTTCCCAGTCCACTGACAGGGATCGACTCGCCGAAGCGTTGAACGGAGAGCCCATCACCTATTATTGCGGCTTCGATCCGACCGCCGCCTCCCTGCACATCGGCAACCTCGTTCAGCTCATCAACATGCGCCACCTGCAGGCCGCAGGACACCATCCGATCGCGTTGGTCGGCGGCGCCACCGGCCTGATCGGAGATCCGCGCCAGTCGGGCGAACGTACGCTCAACCCGAAGGACGTCGTGGCCGGCTGGGCCGATCGTCTGAAGAAGCAGATCGGCGGCATCCTCGAGACCGAAGGCAGCAATCCGGTACGTTTCGTGTCCAACTACGATTGGACCGCTTCGATGAACGTCATCGACTTCCTGCGTGACGTCGGCAAGAATTTCCGTATGGGCACCATGCTCGCCAAGGACACCGTGGCCCGTCGCCTCAACTCCGAGGAAGGCATCTCCTTCACTGAGTTCAGCTATCAGGTGCTGCAGGGCAACGACTTCCTGCACCTGTTCGACGAGTACCATTGCGTGCTGGAGATCGGCGGCTCCGACCAGTGGGGCAACCTCACCTCCGGTCTGGATCTGATCCACAAGGTGCGCGGCGTGGACGTGAACGTGTTCACCAGCCCGATCATCACCGACGCGCAGGGCAAGAAGTTCGGCAAGTCCGAAGGCAACGCCGTCTGGTTGGATGGCACGATGCTCAGCCCCTACAAGTTCTACCAGTTCTGGTTCAACCGTCCCGACAGCGAGATGGAGAACCTGCTCAAGGCGTTCACCTTCCTGCCAAAGGCCGAAATCGAACGGCTTATCGAGGGAAGCAAGACCAATCCGGGCGCGCGTGAGGCGCAGCGCACCCTCGCATGGGAGGTCACCAGCTTCGTGCATGGCGAGGAAGCCACTCGCCAGGCCATCGAAGCTGCCGGCGCGTTGTTCGGACGTGGCGGCGATCTGGCGGACATCGATGAGTCCACGCTTGAGGCCGCTATCGACGGCATGAAGGTCGATGGGGAATTCGCCAAGGTCGCAGCCGGCGACCGTGTGGCCGAGGCTGGTATGAAGGCAGGCCTGTTCAAGTCGATTTCCGAGGCGCGCAAGACCATCAAGTCCGGTGGCGTGTACCTCAACAACACGCGCGTGGAGGATGAGGAACAGACGTTGCAGGAAGGTGACTTCCTGCATGGTCGTTTCGTGCTCATCCGCCGCGGCAAGAAGGCGCTCGGCGTCGTCGAACAGGCGTGAGACGCATAGGCAATCGTAAGTAAATAATCGCAAGTATCTCAAGACCAATAAGGAACAGCATGGCAGAAGAACAGCGCGGATCGCGCGGCAAGTCCTACGGCAACCACAAGTCCTACGGCTCGGGCAGGCCGGGTAACCGCGGTGGCAAGGGATTCAAGCCGCGCGGCAACGGCGGCAAGTCCTACGGACACAAGTCCGGCGGCTTCCACAACGATGACCGTAAGGGCGGATATCGCAAGGGCAATGGCGGCGGATACCGTCGTGGCGACCGCGATTTCCATCGCGATGGCGAAGGCGAAGGTCAGGAGCGTCGTTTCCACAACGGTCCGCGCAAGTTCAACCGCGATGGCGAGCGTCGTGACGACCGCCGCGGCGGCTATCGTGGCAATCGCGGCGACAATCCGCGCTACCAGCGTGATGGCGAGCGTTCCGGCTTCCGTCATAATGACCGTCGTGACGGCGATCGCAGGGATTTCCGCCGTGACAACCAGCGTCGTGACTTCCACAAGGATCGCGACCAGCGTCCGGAAGGCGAGGAGCGCCGCGAATTCACCCGTGAAGAGAAGATGGAGTACCGCGAGGCGAAGCGTGGTGAATACCTGTCGAAGCCGCGTCGCAATTCCGACGGCACGATGAGCTTCCCGTCGCAAAACCCGTACACGCATCGTCGCCCGGGCGAGCCGAAGATGCCGAAGGGCATCGAGTGGAGCATGCTGTCCACCGATGACCGTGAGCGTCTGCGTGGCCTGTCCAAGGAACATGCGGAGAACATCGGCCTGCACATCCTCGCCGCCTACACGCTTGAGGAAAGGGATCCGGAGCTGGCGCTCGAACACGCCAAGTGGGTGGCGCATCAGGCTTCCCGTATTGATTTCGCGCGTGAGACCCTTGCGTTCGTGGCCTACCGTCAGGGCGATTACAAACTTGCCCTGCGTGAGTTCCGCACCGCGTTCCGCATGAACGGTTTCCTTGACTATCTGCCGTTCATCGCCGACTGCGAGCGTGGTATGGGCGAGCCGAAGAAGGCCATCGAAACCGCCATGAGCGATGACGCGAAGTATCTGCGCGGCGAATCCAAGGCCGAGATGTTCCTCGTGTACGCGGGCGCGCTGGGCGACCTCGAGCTGTGGGATAAGGCCATTGAGATCGTGCATACGCTGGGCCGTTCCAAGGGTCTGGCCGGCGAATACCGCATGCGTGCGGTGCAGGCCGAACAGTACTTCCTCGAGCAGGCCGGACGCTCCGATGAGGCCGTGGCCCTCGACCAGCTGCTTGACAAGCTTGAGCTGCAGTACGCCGATGCCGAAGAGGACGAGACCTCCGACGATCTGGTCATCGAATACGACATGCAGGAATTGAACGACGAGCTTATGGACAAGCTCGGCATTTCCGAAGATGACGCCCAGTATGCGCCGGAAGACGAGGATGAGGACGATTCCGAGGCCGTCGACGAGAACGGCGAGACCAACGATGAGACCCAGCTTGATGCCGAAGCGGCCAAGGAAGGCGCCGAGTCCGACGACGAGCCTGCCGGTGACGGCGAAAACGCGGGCGACTCCGAAGACGACCAGACTGAGGATGAGGTCGAATCCGCAGCCGATTCCGACAACGAGTGAGGTGCGGCAAAACAATGCTGAAATCCACAACCCGTCCGCTGAGCGAAGCCTACCAGCTGGCGCTGCTTGATCTTGACGGCGTGGTCTACCGTGGCAAGAATCCGGTGGAACATGCTGCAGAGAGCATCCGCAAGGCCGAAGGCCTCGGCATGACGGTGGAATACACCACCAACAATTCCTCCCGACTGCAATCCGTGGTGGCCGACCAGCTTAAAGGCTTCGACCTTGACGTCGAACCATGGCAGGTCATCACCTCGTCCGTGGTGGCTGCCCGTATGGTGGCCCGTGCGGTGCCGCAAGGTGCGAAAGTGTTTGTGCTCGGAGCACAGCATCTGCGTGAGGAAGTCGCCAAGCAGGGTCTTGAAGTGGTTGATTCCGCCGAAGACAAGCCGGTCGCGGCCATCCAAGGCTGGTACCCGGACATGTCTTGGAACCAGATGGCGCAAATCGCCTACGCCGTAGAACAGGGCGCCACGTATTTCGTGACCAACCGCGACCTGACCATTCCGCGTGAGCTGGGCATCGCCCCCGGTTGCGGTTCCATGATCATGGCCGTCATCAACGCCACTGGTGTGGAACCGGTTTCGTCCGCAGGCAAGCCGGAATCCGCCATGTATGACGAAGCCCGACTGCTTGCCGCGCATGATGGTGCCGAACCAGTGGCCAAGGAAGCATGCCTCGCCATCGGTGACCGTCTCGATACCGATATCGAAGCCGGCAATCGTGGCGGCTATGATTCCCTGGCCGTGCTGACCGGCGTCACCAATCCGCATGAGCTGATGTTCGCTCCGGAGCATCTGCGTCCGACCTACATCGCCAAGGACCTGACCGGACTTAACGAGCCGGCCCCCGAAGTCGTGCATGAGGCTGGCGCTTGGAGCTGCCGCGACGTGCAGGCGTGCGTCGACGGCGATCGTCTTTACGTCACCGACATCACCAGCGTCGACGGTCTTCGTGCGGCCTGCGCCGCCATGTGGGATGCGGCGGATCGCGGACACAGCGTCGACGGCATGATCGTGCCGGAATTCCGAATCGCCTGATTGCCGCACGTGCGTATGCGCAACATGAATGACGATTCCGGTGCCGTCGTCCGACTCGACATCGCGCTGGTGGAGCGTGGCGTCACGGACAGCCGCTCCAAAGCACAACGGCTGATCGAATCCGGCAAGGTCCGGGTGAACGGCATCGTCGCATCCAAAGCGTCGCTCAAAGTCACGGCCGCCGACACGCTTGATGCCGATCTGGGAGACGATTACGTCTCCCGTGGAGCCTACAAGTTGGTCGGCGCGTTCGACATGTTCTCCCAGACGGGCCTGCGTTCCGCGGAAGGATTCGATTGCCTCGACATCGGCGCGTCCACCGGCGGTTTCTGCGACGTGCTTCTGCGACGCGGTGCCGCGCATGTGATCGCGCTCGACGTGGGGCACGGCCAGCTTGACCCGCGCATCGCAGGCAACGAGCGCATCATCGAAATGAGCGGCGTCAACATCCGCGACGTCGAAGCGGATGATCTGCCGTACCGGCCAAGCATGATCGTATCCGACGTGTCATTCATCTCGTTGACATACGTGATTCCCGTCATCGCGCGCATCGCCGCGCCCGGCGCACACGTCGTGCTGCTGGTCAAACCGCAGTTCGAAGTCGGCAAAGGCAACCTCGGCAAAAACGGCATCGTGGAAAGCGAAACCTTACGCAAACAGGCGCTCGACACCGTCACCGCCTGCGCGAAAGCCAACGGACTGGATGTACGCGCCACGGCGGTCTCACCGATCGAAGGCACGCACGGCAACATCGAGTATCTGCTGTATGCAGTGGCGTAAACCGTTCTCCGCCAATCGATAGCGTAAAAATGAAAGGCCGGCAGCCCATATGAAAAATCCCATATGGACCGCCGGCCTTTTGCATGTTCCGTGGGCCTAGCCCCTCAAAAACTTGTCGATCTGATCCTGCTTGCCCATGATGATGAGCTCGTCGTTACGGTGCATAATCAGCTCTTTCGAACCGTATTCGAATTCCTTGCCCGGCGATTTGACACCGACCACGGTGATGCCGAACCGTTCATGTACGCGCGCATCCTCGATGGAGTAACCGACGACATGCGGGGGAGTGTGGATCTTCACCACGCTGTACGCGCCTTCAAGCTCGATGTAGTCCAGATAGTTGCCGGACACCAAGTGCCCTACGCGTTTGCCGGCATCGGTCTCCGCGTTGATGATGTGCCGTGCGCCGATACGCTGCAGAATGCGCGCATGCTCCTTGGACACCGACTTCGCCCAAATGTCGGAGATGCCCGCGTCCAGCAGATTGCCGGCGGTGATGACGGACGCTTCGACGCTGTCGCCGATGGCTACGACCGCCGTGTCGAAATCGGAGGCGTTGATCTGCTCCAACGCCATCACGTCGGTCATGTCGGCCTGCACGGTGGGGATCTGCGACGACCAGCGGTTCACCAGTTCGCCGTCCTTGTCGACGGCGAGCACATCCTGTCCCATCGTATCCAATGTGGTGGCTACGGAACTGCCGAAACGGCCGAGTCCTACCACAAGAACGCTTCTGGTGTTGTTAGCCATGATTGTTCGCGTACCTTTCGATGTTCTGTTCCGGATTCAAGTATAGGAAGTTGCGGGTATAGAAACCGTATCGACGAATCCGCTCAGCCGACCACGATCTGCTCGGTGGGGTAGCGGACCGGCTCCACATTGCGCGGCCTGGAGATCGCGTAGGCGATGGTGAGCGGACCGAGCCTGCCGATGAACATGGTCGCGGCGAGAATGTACAGGACCGCTGGACTAGAAGCGTTGGCCACGCCGACCGAATAGCCTCCCAGACCGAACGCCGAGCAGGTGTCGAACAGCGCGTTGCTCAGCGAGCATCCGGTGATGGCCATCAATGTCATGGACACTATGGTGACGAGTGCCAGACATGAGGTGGTGACGGCCACGGCCGTCATGACGGCTTGCGAATGGATGCGACGATGGAATGCGTTGACGTCATGGCGTCCGGTGAACGCGGCGCGGCAGGTCAACAGAATCACGGCGAATGTGGTGACGCGGATGCCGCCTGCGGTCGAAGTGCTGCCGCCGCCGATGAACATGACGATGGACAGGAACACCTTCGTCGCGTCGCTCACGCCCGGCATCCATGACAGGTCGAAGCCGGAGCTGCGGGGCATGACGGCCGCCACCATCGCATGCCACAACCGCGGTTCCACGCCTTCGGTGGCGAACAGCAGTTTGTTGTTCCATTCCATGAGGAGGAACCAGGTGAACGAGGCGAGCACGATGCAGAACGTGGTGGTCAGCGTGAGCTTGGTATGCAGGCTCCAACGCTTCGGCGGACGATGGTTGCGCCATGAGCGCATGAGGTTAAGCAGGACGGGAAAGCCGAGCGTGCCGCAGAACGCGCTGACGAGGATAGGCAGGCCAACAGCCCAATTGTTGACATGCAGGCCGGCGCCGTCAGGGGTGAAGCCGGCGTTGTTGTATGCCATGACCGCGAAGAACAACGATTCCCACAGCGTGTGCCGCACATTGCCATGATTGACTTTGTACAGGCCGGGGAACAGCGCCACGAACGTGATGCCTTCGATGGTGAACGCGGTGGCGATGACCACGGTGAGCACGCCCTTGATCTCGCCGAGTTTCGTGGTGCCCAGCTCGTTGGCCGTCAGCAGCTTTTGCGTGGCCTTGAGATGGTGGTTCACGGCCAAGGCGATGAGTGAAGCGAACGTCATGACACCCAAGCCGCCCATCTGCACGGAGAAGATGAGCACGGCCTGGCCGAAAGCGGACCAATGCGTCGTCGAATTGACGATGGAGATGCCACACGTCGAAATCGCGGAGATCGCGGTGAAGAACGCGGTGGTGAATGTCGTTTGCTCGCCTTTCGGCGTGGCGGTGGGCGTGAGCAGGAGCAGCGTGGACAATGCGCCCAACATCATGAAGTACAGGATGGTCAGACGTCCGGGATGTGTGGTGAGTCTGTGCATTAGGCTGCGCTTGCGCGGCTTGCGCTCCTCCGCCATGGCCTTCTCGAACGTGTCCCCGGAGAACCACCAGGCATAGCCATGTGAGGCCTCGCGATTGGAGGAGGACTCGTCGAAGACGAGGTTGGACATGCTGTTCCTCGCTCCTTGTCTGTATAAACGGTCTTCGTTTCCTTGAGCTATTGTAGACGGTAGTGTGACGAACGGTGCAGAGACATACCATTCGGCCTGTTCGGCGGATTCGTGGGAAAACGACGAACAGGTTTTGCGGGTGGGATGTACGTGGCTCGTGAACGAACGGAAACGTCTGCGGCGTGTCCGGACACCCGCTACCGCCATTCGTTCATTTGTTCGATTACAATGGTAGGCATCGGCGTCCGTCGAGGACGTGGTATGTACGAGAGTTCTCGGAAAGGGCTTGCGATGCACGGTACCCGGCATGCGGTGGTAGTGACGCATACACGTCTGCGTGAAAGCGGCACGGTGGTCGAAGAAGCCGTCGAACAGCTGCGGCGCGCCGATTTCGAAGTGACGATCATCGACAATATCGAAGCGCCCGATTTCGGCAGCAAGACGCCAGTAGTGCCGAAAAACACGGAAATCGTGGTCGTGCTTGGCGGGGACGGTACCATTCTGCGCGCGGCCGAACTGGTTCATTGCACTGAAGTGCCCATCCTCGGCGTGAACCTAGGGCATGTCGGCTTTCTTGCCGAATTTGAAAGCTTCCAGATGAGCGAGGCGATCCGTCGGATCGCCGACCACGACTATTCCATCGACGAACGTATGATCGCCCACGTCGACGTATGGCTGCCGGGCGCGACGGAACCCATCGAGGACTGGGCGTTGAACGACATCACTTTGGAACGTGCGGACCGTGGCAAGATGGTGGAATTGTCCATCCGTGTCGACGACGTGGAGATGAGCTCATTCGGTTGCGATGGCGTGATCGTATCCACGCCGACCGGTTCCACCGCCTACGCGTTTTCCGCGGGCGGGCCGATCATGTGGCCGAATGTGAAAGCCTTGCAATTGGTGCCGTTGGCGGCGCATGCGTTGTTCGCACGTCCGCTCATCATCGGTTCCGGCTCCACGTTCGCCATCGACATTCTCGAGGATTCCACGTCGGATGGCTGGATCTGCTGCGACGGCCGTCGTCAACGCGCACTGCCCAAAGGCACACGTGTCGAAGTGCGTGAATCGAAATGCACTTTGCGATTGGCTCGTTTGTCTGGCGTGCCGTTCACGAACCGGCTCGTCACCAAATTTGATTTGCCTGTCGTCGGCTGGCGCGAGCAGGCGCGCAAAACCGGTGGCATACATCATGGGCAATCGTTCCCTAGAACCGGCAAACCGGAAAGCGGGAAGTGACCGGGCATGCTGGAAGAGCTTGAGAAGAAGGGCATTGGTAAAGCTGGTGTTCAGTATAAGATGAAAGACTGGGCATTCAACCGCCAGAGATATTGGGGTGAACCGATTCCGATCGTTCACTGTCCAAAATGCGGTATGGTAGGTGTACCATACGAAGAATTACCGCTTCGTCTGCCGAAGGTAGAGCATTTCCAGCCTGGTGAAGACGGTGAATCTCCACTGGCCAAGATTGACAGCTTTGTCAACTGCAAGTGTCCAAAGTGCGGCGGAGACGCTAAACGTGAAACAGATACAATGCCTCAGTGGGCAGGTTCTTCATGGTATTTCCTCCGTTATATCGATCCTCACAACACAGAAGCACTGGCAGATCCGGAGAAACTGAAATACTGGATGCCTGTTGACTGGTACAACGGCGGTATGGAACATGTTACAAGACATATGATCTATTCCCGTTTCTGGCATCGTTTCCTGTATGATATCGGTGTTGTCAACACACCTGAACCATACGCAAAACGTTCCGCACAGGGTCTGATCCTCGGACCTGACGGTACAAAGATGAGCAAATCCAAGGGCAACGTTGTGGATCCTCTGGATGTTGCAGACAAATACGGTGCAGATACACTCCGCACTTACATCCTTTTCATGGGTGACTACGGTGCATCTACACCATGGAACGAGAACTCTGTCCGCGGCTGCAAGCGTTTCCTTGACCGTGTTTATCGTTTGATTACAAGTAAAGAAATCGTTGCGGAAAACAATGGCGCTCTTGACAAGGTTTATAACGAAACCGTTAAATCTGTCACTGAGCAAATCGAGT
>ERZ779888.4009-NODE-4009-length-10292-cov-5.431474_pt1 | contig 10292 bp, 9 predicted proteins | sample MGYA00511245_ERZ779888 | MGnify/ENA primary metagenome ERZ779888 (study PRJEB29588, sample SAMEA2155255) | human gut metagenome | biome: human gut; feature: human-associated habitat; material: faeces | place: Denmark | collected 2008/2010 ... | reverse complement strand
TTCGCAAAGCAACATGAATATTGCAAAGCCTATCCACACTATCGGCATATACTGCCCCATAGGGCTGTCACCCCCCCTTTTCGCATAATTTTAACACAATATTATATATTAGTCAAACTATTTTATTGCTATTTTATGCGTTTTCTTTCGAACATTTTCATCGTACAGAACAGTCTGTCATATATCTGTCATATATTATGTTTTGAGGTTTACTTGTATTCTATTCAAGCATTAAAAAGGAGGCTCTTTCGAGCCTCCTTACAGCAAATGTTCTACCCTTACAATTTCACTATTTAATTGGTTAACAAATCAACCAACTATTCGTTATAAACAATTTTTTCAATGAATATGCCTAATATATCTAATTAAAAAAAATCAGAATGGAATTGTGGATTAAGGTTATTAAATCCTGAAAGCACATCTGCCAAGCTTATATCTATATTCATGCAAAACAAATTATAAACAGCTACGCCTATTCCACTCAGCAACAAAAAAATGCTAAAACATTTAAAATATCGCACAAAATATTGACTGTAATTTTTAGATCTACTTAAAGAATTGCTTTTTATTGCAAAATTCATATTTTTATTCTTTAAGATTGAAGACAAATACAATAGACTTTTTGATGTAAAAGAAAATAAGAATAGCGTGCCAATGCTATTTTGAATGCCAAAACTATTAGCAAAACCTAGGAAAGGTAAATTATAAAAAGTATAAAACACTATAAAAAAAGCAAATGTACCAACAGCGTTTGTAATTTTAACACCTTTTATTTTTAAGGAAAAAAGTTCGGATAATAGCACAGCACAAAGAGAGATAATCAAAATAGTAATTGATAATGGAGATATTTCTGTTATTTTAAATATACACAATAAAAAAACAGCTAACATTCCGCAAAAAAGCGTAATAATATCAACAAAAAGAATTTTTTCATCACTATCCCCATATTTCACAAAATCTATTATATATATAATCCAAATTCCAACCAAAACCTATAGTCGCACCAACACCAACATAATCTCCCTTTGAAAAGCCAATTTTATGAGATGAACCAAAATTCTCATACTCATTGCCAGATCCATTTTCATAGAATTTAGTATCCTGTACTCCAAACAAGTCCCAACCGCACACACCTGCAGAAACTTCCACACTATCTGTCTTGCCAAATGAAAAGCCCTGTTCATCAAAATGGACACTTATAAGTGTATGTTTTCCCATAGCCTTTATGGAAAATATATCAGTTACATCAAAACCAAATCCAAAGCCGGCATCAAAATCGACTTCTAAACTACAAAATATAGCTCCAAAAGAATCTGCCACCTTATTCCAAGTGTTGTAGTCTTGTTTTTTTGTAGAAGATGTTGTATAAGAACTAATAACGAAACTGTGTGAGGTATTCGAGGGAGCATTTGATCCGTAACCCTTACAAACATTACAAAAACCCGGAACACCCGGAACTGATTCTTTAATCTTCCAAGTATGTCCAATGTATGTCCCTGCCGATGTGTAATTAGGAACTTTGCAGGTGCATAATGGATCAACATTGAGAACTGGATTATTACCACAGTACGCAAAAGTATTAGCATCTAAAATACTTCCGCCTGACTGAAAATAACCATCGGCATTGATAAAACGGTGAGTTATTGGGTCATAGTAACGGCTCATCAGGTAGTAAAGACCTGTTTCTGTGTCCTGATAATAGCCTCTGTAACGGAATGGATTCAAATTACCGATATGGTTCGGGTTTGTGATTGCATTTCCGTTATTATCGGTTATAGAAATCACATTGCCCCAAGCGTCATATTCATAGTGTGCTTTGAGTACGCCGTCACCATTGTATATTCCAACTATATCACCACGAGAGTTATGTGTACAATAGTAAGACATCATAGCGCTGTTATCAGACAATGTGTATCTTATGTTATATAAAATACCGTTTGAATCGTATGAATACCAGAACTTTGCTTCTCCTCTTGTTTCATAAAGGAGTTTACCATTAAGGTACTCGTATGTATACTTTACACCGTCTACAGTTTTGCTTACACGAACACTGTTGCTGTCATAGCTGTAAGATACATTAGTTGTTCCTTTAGTAAAAGTATCAAGTTCTCTGCCATTTTTCCATATCATTTCAATCCCATCACGGTATGTCAGTGGATTGCCTATTGCATCATATGTGATTACCTGACCATTGTATGCAGTCAGCTTGTCCGTCCAGTTTGTATCGCCATAGGTATAGCTGTTATTTGTTGTGCTTATGGGAACGCCGTTTGAATTAGTGTTACGGACAACCTCTGAAATGATATTTCCTGCATTATCATAGGTGTAGTTGTAAATCTTTCTGCTTTCAAAATCACTTACATAGATAAGTTGATTCATTGCATCATATTCATAGTTATATAGTGTTTTAAGTTTATCTCCATCTTTCCTGTAAATATCAGTAATATTGCCGAGAGTATCATACGAATATTCATAGGTTACACCGCCTATTGTTTCTGCTTCGAGCAGATTTGTGGTGTAGTTGCCGTTCTCGCGAGCACTGTCATAATATGTGTATGAAGTATCAATAGGTGAATTTGTATCAACAGATACTTTTGTCAAGCGGTTTAAGCCGTCATATGTATAATTGGCAATATATCCTGCTGTCATTTTGTACTTAGTCAGCAAATTGTCTTTGCCGTAAGTATAATTATTGGTTATTGTTGCATTTGGTGTTTTATTAATCAGCTTCGTAATGTTGTTATTCAAATCATAACCGTACTCAGTTGAATACAAAAACTTCTTATTACTCTCAGCAGTGGTACTGTTGGCTGTTGTGCGCACAAGTCTGCCTGTGGTGTCAAATACGGAATTGTACTGTATATCATTTATACTGTCAACTGATCTTGTAATGTTGCCGTTGCGATCAGTATAAAAATTAAATGCAGTATTTCCGTTGTATTTTATTGACTTTGTGTTTCCAAAGACATCATAACCGTATGAAATTTTCTGCCCCGTACCATATGTCAGTGTATTGAGTGCACCGTTATTTGAATTGTAGGTGTACTTTGCCAAAGACTGTGAGCCAACCCTTGAATCTGTTTCGTTACCGTATTGGTCATATTCAATATTGTAGCTTGTTCCATTATGGTCGATTGATTTCAGATATTTTGAATCTGATGAATAGTTATAGCCTATTGAATATGTTTTGTCTTCATCTTCATCAGTCTTTGAGATGCCTGTCAGCTGGTCGGTTTTACTGTTATATGTGTATGATGTTTTACCACTGTCATCAGTTACACTTGTGAGCGTGCCTGTTTTGCCGTTATAGCTGTATGATGCGGTATTTCCGTCAGTATCCTTTGTGGTCGCGAGCAGTCCGTTATCATCATAAGTTACTTCGGTTTTGAGGCTTTTTACAAGGCGTTAGAGATTTTGTTCAGCTATCGTAGTAATAACCACGATAGCTGAACAGGCAGAATGTAGAAAAGTCAAAATAATATAGACCCACAAAAAATAATGTAATTATTATAATGTTTTTATCATTTTTTCAATAGAGTTTTTTACAAGCTTTTTATCAAGATTTGTTTGAATTAATAAGGAAAGATTTTTAGCAATAAAAATATCATTAGCGTATTTTTTTAAATCTTTTAACGTGATCTTTTCATATTTTTCTTTTCTTTTTATTGGCTCAGATATTACTGATGGATATAATACAAAATCACATAAAACATAATTGCTATTAAGCTCGTTAGAGTTGTCTAAATCAAATAATTGATTTTTTGTAAAAAAGTTGATGGATGTCAAATAATCATTTGTTGAAATTTCTTTTCTAAAATCTACAAGCGATTTAAAGAAATGGTGCAGACTTTCAATAAAGTCAGAATTATTTACACTGAAAGAAATTGACAGTCGGCGAAATCCACAATAGCATGTTAAATTAGTATAGATATCATCTGTAAAATTATAATTTTCTCTTAAAATCATTGACGGCAGACTTCCGCAACCTTCACCAAGTATACTTGAAAGAAGTCTTACAGTTTCATAGTTATAATCTTTATTAATATCAAAAAAGATTGTTATATCACTAATATCTGTATCATTAGAGATTAGTGAATACCTGTTACTGATATTTCTTTTTTCAAAATGCAGTGGATAACAGATAATTGTTTCGGCGAGTTTTCCAGAAGAATTAATTTGGGAAAGAATATTTTGAACTGTCAAAAAATCCTCGTCCGAATAATTACCAGTGATAGCTACACAAGAATTGTTGCTGCAAAAATATTTATCTTTCCAAGAGTTAATATCTTTTAAAGATATTGATTGTACAGATTCAATCGTACCCATAATAGTTTTTTCGTATTTGGTATCTTTAAAGTAGTAACTATCAATCCAATTATCAAATGTTTGATAATCATTTTCAATTTGCCTGTAAACAACTTCTTTTTCAATTTTAACTATATCATCAGTCCAGTCAAATTTATTTAGGCATTTTGTGATAAGTTTAAATGCTTTAATAAATGAGTCGGGTGTTACGGTGATTGAAAAGCTAACATAATCGTGAAATGTTTTTGCTGCAATTTCTGCTCCCATGCACTGCATTTCATAATACAATTGTTTCTGAGGCAAATTATCCCATTGCCTAAAAAACAAATGCTCAATCAGATGCGTAATTCCGTTATTGATTTGATCTTCATATAATGAACCAACTTTGAAATTAACGCTGATAGTAACACTATGAACATTATCAAGTTTCTGTGATATAAAAGTTATTCCGTTTTTTAATTTAACTAATTTCTTTTCCATATTTTAACCAAAAGCCTTACTGGCACTATCCCAAAGCAATGCAATAGTAGGTACAAGTGCAACATCATCCGCAACTCCAGCACCGGTAACATCATTACCTACTAAATATATAACTGCAACCGCACAAGCTAAACATATACCAAAATTACCCATGCGCTCTTCAAATGGTGTTTCAGTTAAATGTTTTACTCCGTTGCCTTTAGGAACCCTACTATGTTCCTCGCCGTTGGGATGAGCAACATTACGTTCGCGATCGCCGGATTTTTGCCTGTTTTCTGACCCTTTTTTAGAGTCTTTTCTTGGTGTCCAGTTACTATCTCCTTTTGTATTTTTATTATTTTTAGAAGATTCAACATAATACTTGTTAGATTCAACATAATACTTGTTCCCAGAATTTGGACCGTTAGATTTGCAACTATTACAAAACCCGGTACACCTGGAACTGATTCTTTAATCTTCCAAGTATGTCCAATGTATGTCCCTGCCGATGTGTAATTAGGAACTTTGCAGGTGCCTAATGGATCAACATTGAGAACTGGATTATTACCACAATAAGCAAAAGTATTAGCATCTAAAATGCTTCCGCCTGACTGGAAATAACCGTCAGCATTAATAAATCTGTGAATAACAGGGTCGTAATAACGGCTCATTAAATAGTAGAAACCTGATTCTGTATCGTAGTAATAACCTCTGTAACGGAACGGATTCAAGTTACCGATATGATTTGGATTTGTGATTGCATTGCCGTTATTATCGGTTATAGAAATCACATTACCCCAAGCGTCATATTCATAGTGTGCTTTGAGTTCACCCGCTCCGTTATAAATTCCGACAATATCGCCACGGAAATTATGGGTGTAGTAGTATGAATACTCGGTATCGCCGTCAGTCAGGGTATATCTGACATTATACAAAATTCCGTTTGCATCATATGAATAGTAAAACTTTGCGTCGCCACGAGTTTCATACAATAACTGACCGTTAAGGTACGCATATGTGTATTTTACTCCGTTTACGGTTTTAGTTGTACGAACACTGTCACTGTCATAACCATAGCTTATGCTTGTATCACCATTTGTGAGTGTTGCAAGCTGTCTGCCGTTTTTCCATGTCATTGACATTCCGTCACGGTATGTAAGCGGATTACCGATTTCATCATAGGTTATGTTCTGACCGTTATATGATGTAAGAACATCTCCCCAATTTGAATTGTTATATTCATAAGCATTGCTTGTTGTACCGTTTGAATCGGTAACGGTTTCAGATATAAGGTTACCGCCGGCATCGTAAGTATAGTTATAAACTTTGCCGTTCAGCCTATCATTTACGCTAACAAGCTGATTCATCATATCGTAACCGTAATGATACTGTAAAACTCCGTCTTTGGTAAAATCTGTAATATTACTATGTGCATCATACTTTTTTTGTGTCAAAGGAGGCTCTTTCGAGCCTCCTTACCGCAAATGTTCTACCCTACCTTATTGTAAAAAGTGTCTTAGTAAGTTAATTGATGTTATATATTTTTGCGTAGTAAGCCTTGACAAAGGCATCAACCATGTTGACAATTAGGCAAACTGCAATTAAATACTCAAAAAATGCAATAAAGTCATTAAATGTAGCTGTGCTAAGACCACCATTTTGACCTAAAAGGCTAATAACAGGTTTTATAGCAATGGTAAGCGCACCTGCTATCATTCCTGCAGGAAACGATCTTCCATTGTGAACTATCTCCTCAATTTTCGGCAATTTTTTCTCTAACAAATACTTTACATAGATAAAATAAGAAAGAACATATATTGCAATCTTAAATATAGCATATATCGCATTAAAAACAGTAAACTCAAACGCAAAAAAAACACGAAAGCAAAAATAATATTATAGAAACATAAAAGTAAGTTATAGCACTATTTAGTATTACACTCCATTTTGTTTTGTAATGATACACAAATACCGTTACAATTGACATAATACAAGACAAAATTCCTGCAGTTATAAGAAATGGTACTACACGGTCATCAAAAAATGAAAAGCCTTCAAGTGGGTGAGCTTGCATTGTAAAAATTTGAAGTGTTATAACCGATACCATTAAAAAGTTGTATGCAAAATAGCTTAACATTTTAAATATTAAGTCAGAAATTCGCATTGATAAATATCTGAGATTCACAAATGTTTTAATTTTGCTATAGCTATATGCTTTAATATCAATATTCATAATCATCTATGCTACCTTTTAATACCAAGATTTTATATGTTCTCTTCCTGTTTTTCCATTCCATTCAATTCCATCAACTAGTAAGGAAACTCTTTCGAGCCTCCTTACTGCAAAGTGTTCTACCAAATCAAAAGTTATATTTAGTTAAAAGCAACTTTTGATAGTGTTTAACAAATCGTATTACTTTTTGGACTTTGATTTTGTTTTGTAACTTCGTCAAGTCCGATAAAATACATACCTTTTCTCTTTGTTTTTTCAAGAGGTACTTTTTCTGAATTGACAGACAAATCCGTATATAGGTTGCCATTAGATTCAACAAAACAGAATATTCTGAATTTACCGAAAGTTACGGTTTTGTCGGCTTTATGTGCAGAATCGGAATATGCGAGAATATCAGTTTCACGATTTGGCACGGCTACAAAAAGAACCTGCTCACCTGTCTTTTTATCCCGCAATTTACAAGCTCTGATAAATTTGTATTCGTTTGGGCAATGACTCTCAGAAAAATCAATATGCTCAAATACAGTATATTCAGCATTTCTGTTTATCATAGAAATTTTATTGCTTTTCTTTGTGTAAAGTGCAGGAGAAACTATATTAGTTTTTTCATCAACCATAAGAACAAACATACTGTTTGACAGATTAACAATCGTATCATACACAAAATGTTTAACTCTGTTATACCTCTTATTTGTGAAAGAAGTTTCAGAAATGACAGACTTAAAATACATATTGTCAAATATACATGAAACAATAATACAGATAAGTTGAATTATTAAAAATACAGCTAAAAGCAGAGGACTATGTCTGTAAACACCCAGACTTTTAACTAAGCCTCCAAAAATATTAAAAATCATTAAACCATAAACCTCACATTAAATTAAATAAAATTAATAGTATGTAGGATTTTTACATTGCCATGCATATTTCTTGCCTATTGGTCTGCCACAAGATCTACATTGTGTTTGTTTTTTAGGAAGGTTAGCCACCGGTTGCTTTTTTTGGGTCAAAGGAGGCTCTTTCGAGCCTCCTTTCAGCAAATGTTCTACCCAATATCAAAAATCAAGCGAACAACAACGTTATACAATATGTGCAAAATATCAAAAAAACTAATTTCAATTGCAGAAAAATAGATATTTTTAAATTCTTTCTTACAATTATTTCGACACCTCTATATTTTACAATCTGGCGATATTTTATTAAAGTTGCAAGCAGAAGGCATAAACTAAAAAGCACACAGAAAATAAAAATCCAAAAGCTAATTGCATAACTGTCGATAAAAACATACCTAATATATATAATTGATAAGACTCCTATACAGGAAAATATATAATTAGGAACGGTGTAACAAAAAATAGTTTTTTCAGTAAAATACTTTTCAAAAGGTGGAACGATTGAAATATTGGTTGCGTCATATGCTTCTCTAGAATCATACAATCGTTTTAAGCCTATAATGAGTTGATATATTCCAAAAATAATTATTGAGTTCATGTACTGTAACTCTTCACTTTCATAAAATTCGGCGACAGACAAATAAATATAATTTTGAAAATGTGAATCAACCAGTATCCACGAAGACAATATTTGAGTTATAAAAAACCACAAGAGTAAGCTCGTATAACACAACGGTCTTTTGCTTTGATCATATTTTAACACATCATATTTTACGGTAAAAAATATGAGCAGAAAACTAATCAAAAACAATAATATTGTTAAAACGATACCAAACACATCTGTTGTTTTAATAGATTTATAGCATGGCAACATAAAGCTTAAAGTACTAAAAATGTATAAATGAAAACTACCAGTAATAATATTAACAATCATATTAACAACTGTAGTCAAATAAGAAATCAAAAAAAGCAAAAGAGAAAGTAGATATACTTTCTTTTTTTTACACACCACACCACTTTCTTTCATTTTCACTACTCCATACATTACTCAAATATGTCGATACGGAAATTGTTACTAAAGAAGCTGCCACTGAACACACTATACCTCCTATTCCGGGAAAACATGTAGAAGCCAAAATACCTACACCAGCCATAAAGATATCAAATACAAATAAAAAACCTTTTTGTGAGTCGGTTAATAAAGGATTAGAAAAATTAACTGCTGCATCAACACTAATTGAAAATATACTGAATGGAGCTGAAAGAGCCGCATTGAATTTTAACGCTGCTAAAAAAGGTTTTGGTGCTTTTGCAACCGCACCTGCTGCTGTACTAAGCCCAGAATTAATCGTACTAACTGCATGTGTAGCTCCAGTCGAACCTGAGGATTGTTTGTACTTTATAAAATCCCCTTTGTCATTCACTCCATAATAATTTGTACCATGACACTTATTATATAATTTTATTCCTTTTTCGGTTTGTAAAAAAGCTCTACGTGTAGAATCGCATTTTGGGCAAGTAGGAGCACCGCAAGAATGCTCTCCATTTGGATCAGAAAGATTAACTGGATTATTACCACAATAAGCAAAAGTATTAGCATCTAAAATGCTTCCGCCTGACTGGAAATAACCGTCGGCATTGATAAAACGGTGGGTTATTGTGTCATAGTAACGGCTCATCAGGTAGTAAAGACCTGTTTCTGTGTCCTGATAATAGCCTCTGTAACGGAATGGATTCAAATTACCGATATGGTTCGGGTTTGTGATTGCATTTCCGTTATTATCGGTTATAGAAATCACATTACCCCAAGCGTCATATTCATAGTGCGCTTTGAGTTCACCTACTCCGTTATAAATTCCGACAATATCGCCACGGGTATTGTGGGTGTAGTAGTAGGAATACTCGTTACCACCGTCAGTCAGGGTGTATCTGACATTATACAAAATTTCGTTTGAATCGTATGAATAATAGAACTTTGCGTCGCCACGGGTTTCATATAATAGCTGACCGTTAAGGTACGCATATGTGTATTTTACACCATTTACGGTTTTAGTTGTACGAACACTGTCGCTGTCATAGCCATAGCTTATGCTTGTATCACCGTTTGTGAATGTTGCAAGCTGTCTGCCGTTTTTCCATGTCATTGACATTCCGTCACGGTATGTAAGCGGATTACCGATTTCATCATAGGTTATGTTCTGACCGTTATATGATGTAAGAACATCTCCCCAATTTGAATTGTTATATTCATAAGCATTGCTTGTTGTACCGTTTGAATCGGTAACGGTTTCAGATATAAGGTTACCGCCGGCATCGTAAGTATAGTTATAAACTTTGCCGTTCAGCCTATCATTTACGCTAACAAGCTGATTCATCATATCGTAACCGTAATGATACTGTAA
>ERZ779888.4002-NODE-4002-length-10298-cov-9.262911_pt1 | contig 10298 bp, 8 predicted proteins | sample MGYA00511245_ERZ779888 | MGnify/ENA primary metagenome ERZ779888 (study PRJEB29588, sample SAMEA2155255) | human gut metagenome | biome: human gut; feature: human-associated habitat; material: faeces | place: Denmark | collected 2008/2010 ... | reverse complement strand
CGGCCATAGCCGCCGCCCCTGTGAAGGTTGCTGAGATAGGTTTGCTTAGAGGTCAGATCACTCGGTCTTGAAACGATCCGCGCCGGTGTCAGCGCCGGAGGAGGCCAGGGCGTTCATAACTTCCTCCACATAGGTGGTGGTGTTGTCCTTGGCGTCCTGGAAGTCGTAATCCATGACGTTGTTGGGGTCAAGACCGAACTCGGCGGCCTGAGAGGGCTGCTCGGCGTTGTCGATGACCAGGAACTGATAAGAGCCGTTCTTGGCGGCCAGCTCCACGCACTCAGGGGACAGAGCGTACTCGATCCACAGCTTGGCAGCGTTGGGATGGGCAGCGCCCTTGAAGATGGCGGTAGCACCGATCTCGAAGGAAGTGCCGCTGGAGGGGATCACCAGGCCCACGTTGGTGTAGCCGTTATCCACGATCTGAGTGATGCCGTCATGCAGGAAGCCGATGCCGACGATGCACTCGCCGGTGCCGACGTTCTTGCTCGGGCCGGAGCCGGACTTGGTGTAGACCTCGATGTTCTTATCCAGATCGACCAGGTACTTAATGCCCTCATCGTGGCCGTACTTCTGGATCATGGTGTTGACGACCAGCTTGGCAGTACCGGCGGTGTTGTAGTTGGACAGCCAAATCTCGCCCTTGTACTCGTCCTTCAGCAGGTCAGCCCAATCGGCGGGAGCTTCCTGCTCCAGGCGGGCCAGCTCATCGGTGTTGACCATGAAGCCCAGGATGCCCTTGTAGATGCCGAACCAGTTGTTGTCGGCGTCCTTGTACATGTCGCCAACCAGGTGAGAGGCGTTGACAGCGTCATAGGGCTCCAGCAGGCCCTTGGCCGCGCAGATGTTGTACGGATCGGTGGTGCCGCCGAACCAAACATCAGCGGAGGGATTGCCGTTCTCCTCCTCGATCTTGCCCTCCACCTCGCCGGTGGACAGACGCTGATAGGTGGTGGTGATGCCGAACAGCTCCTGGAAGTGAGCGCAGGCAGCGGCCAGGTACTCCTCCTCGCAAGAGCCGTAGACGACCAGCTCGCCATCAGCCTGAGCGGCGGCGATCAGCTCATCCATCCCGGTGAAATACTCAGGATAGGTGACAGTGTTGGCGTCGTCATCGGTCTTGGTTTCCTTGTTGCCGCAGGCGACCAGGGACAGGGCCATGACCAAAGCCAGCAGAAGTGCAAAAAACTTCTTCATTTCAATTTCCTCCTCGTAAATTTACGATGCCGGTATGCACCGGCCTCGAATAGACGTATTATAGTCACTTACATGAGCGTTGTCAACGTTTCCGGGGGTATACCGGGAGCGAAACACACACATTTTTCAACATCTCACAAAAAACGGAGCGATTTTTCGTGCATTTCGCCGGGACGAGGAGAGAAAAGACGCTTGCAATCCAGGAAAAGCGTGGTAAAATACAAGCACTCATACTATTTATATAATGCGTGATGCGCGTATGCGATATATTGGAAAGGAGGCTGTTGGTATGCTTTCGGGACTGAGCACGTACCTGCCGGAGAGCGCACTGACGCTGTTCGACAATCTGGAGTTTTTCGTCCGGCTGCTGCTGTCCGCCGGGCTGGGCGCACTGGTGGGATTGGAGCGCAGCAAGCGGCAGAAGGAGGCGGGCGTGCGGACGCACTGCATCATCGCCTGCACCGCCGCGCTGTTCATGATCCTGTCCAAGTATGCCTTTGTGGACATCGTGGACATCACCGGCACGCGGGGGGCTGATCCGGCCCGCATCGCGGCCCAGGTGGTCAGCGGCATTTCGTTCCTGGGCGCGGGCGTTATCTTCAAGAACGGGAACTCCATCCGGGGGCTGACCACCGCCGCCGGTATGTGGGGCACTGCGGCGGTGGGTATGGCCATCGGCGCGGGGATGTACTGGGTGGGCCTGATCGAGGCGGCCATTCTGGTGGCGATCCAGGTCATCCTGCACCGCTTCCCCGTGGGGGCGGACGCCCTGACCACCCAGGAGATCCTGGTGGAGATGGCGGACACCCGGGAGATGCAGGAGCGGTTCGATGCGCTGCTGAAGAAGCACCGGGGACAGGTGACGGAGAGCAGCCTGACCAGGGAGGAGGGGTATCTCCGCATGGAGATCACCGCCAAGCTGGAGCCGCCCATCAGCCATGACGAGGCGCTGGAGTTTATGAAGGAAAATGACGGCGTGCGCCGCATTTCCGTGTGACAGGGAGGTATACCGATGAAACGCTCTGAGATCAACCGGGCACTGCGGGAGATGGAGGCCATGCTGGCGGAGTACCGCTTCGCGCTGCCGCCGTTCTGCTATTATACGCCGGAGGAGTGGCAGACCAAGGGCCACGACCACGACGAGATACGGGACAATATGCTGGGCTGGGACATTACGGACTACGGCCTGGGGGATTTTGAGAAGGTGGGGTTCTCCCTCATCACCCTGCGGAACGGCAATTTGGCCAAGGGGGATGTGTACCCCAAGACGTATGCCGAGAAGCTGCTGTTTCTCAAGGAGGGACAGTACTCCCCCAACCACTTCCACTGGCACAAGATGGAGGACATCATCAACCGGGGCGGCGGCACGCTGCTGATCCGGGTGTATAACTCGCTGCCGGACGAGAGCATCGACAGGGAGAGCGACGTGACGGTGCATACGGACGGCGTGACTCGCGTTGTGCCCGCCGGGACGCAGCTAAGGCTGACGCCGGGGATGAGCATCTCCATCCAGCCGGGGCTGTATCACGACTTTGAGGTAGAGCCGGGCAGCGGGAACGTGCTCATCGGCGAGGTGAGCCAGTGCAACGACGACAACACCGACAACCGCTTTGAGCCGCCGGTGGGCCGTTTTCCGGCCATTGAGGAGGACGAGAAGCCCTATCGGCTGCTGTGCAACGAGTATCCGGCGGCGGAGTGAGGATGCTGGAGGAATGGTACATGAAAGCGGCATGGCCGATGGCCATGCCGCTTCTCGACTGTTATGCCGTCACCCCGCCAGTGATTGCAGGATGCACTGCACGTCCAGTATGTCGATAGTCTGATCTCCGTTGGCGTCCGCCCGCAGCCACATGGCCTGGGTGAGGTCGTTGAGTCGATACATACCCATATACATATCGTACACCAGCTGCGCGTCGTTCACGTCCAGCAGGCCGCTGTCGTTGGCATCGCCGTTTATAGTCAGGCTGTCGGCCTGCCCTACCGCGGTGCTGATGGCCCTGCGGGCCTGCTCCGTTGTGGGCTCAGCGTCCACCACGTACATATACGCGCCGCGTGCAGGGACGTACAGCATGGGTGCGCCGTCATAGGTCAGCATTTTCCCCACCGGCACGGTGAGGGACGCCTCCACCAGCCACACCCGGCCCGACAGGTACTCCGACACCCGCACGTCCGCTGTCAGCCGCGTGGTCTTGGTCACGGACACTGTCAGGATCGCGCCGCTGACCAGGTTTGCCGGGATGGTGTACCGACCGACCGCACCTTGCAGCGTCTGACCCTCCACCAGCACCACGTAATCGCAGCTTTCGTCCGCGTTCAGGCCAAAGGTGAAGGCGCTGCCGCTGCGGCAGGTCTGCTCCGTCCCGCCGGCCACGTCCGCCGCGCCGCTGCCCACAAAGAGAACCAGCGTCGTGCCATCCGCTGTCACCTTGGCCACGGTGATGGTCACCGGGCCTGTCACGTCCTCGCCGGCGATGGTGTAGGTATTTCCGACGTTTGTCAAGGAAACGCGCCGCCCGTCCACCACGGCGGACACCGCGTACTGCATCAGCTCGGTTTGGTTCACCGTGAATTGAAAGCTCTGCCCGTAGGTCGCCGTTGCAGCTGCCTGTACGTCACCGCTGCCGCTGCCCGCCACCGTGACGGAATAGATCTTGGGCGTGCGCTTCACGTTGCTGATTTTCAGCGGGCCGGTGACACCCCGGACAGTGTAGCTTCCGTCGCCGTTGTCTGCCACTTCGAGCGAAGTATCGTCTGCCGTGGCGGTGAAAGTGTAGTCGTAGTGCGGGTCGGTTTGGAAGGTATAATTGCCACCAGCGGCCACCGCCGCGTCGCCGTACATGCCCATGTTGGCCGGCAGCTCCACCAAATAGCATCCGTTGGTCACGGTGGCTACGGACTTTTCCTCGTCCAGCTTCGCAGGTTTGGCATCAAATTGGGACTGGGAGCGGTCGCTGACCCGCGCTTCCAAGAGTTGGACCTTTGTAACGCAATTTGTATTTACCTTGAAGTGCAGCAACACCGCGCATCTGTCTGTTGAGATACTGTCGCCGCAGCCAGCCACGGTGATCACGCCGTTTTTCGCACTGACTTGCAGTTCGCGCTTGTCCTCCAACGGCTCGCTGCCGACAGCTTCGGTAAACTCCAGCGCGTTGGTGTCATAGGCCAGCGTCAGCCAAAAGGCGTTGTAGCTTTTCGCCGTTTCCGAGCCGACAAATACGGCGACTGAGACCTTCCCATTCTTGCATTTGCCGCTGCTTATGGAAGCCGTGTACGGGCCGGTGCTGTCGCCGGCGGCCACCGCCGTCATCAGCGCGAGAAAGAGCGCCGATGACAACAGTATGGCAAGCAAACGTTTCGTATTGCCCCGCCTCCTGTCGAAAAATGTCACTTTCATGGTAAATTTTAGCACCTTATAGTGGCATACGCAACGCAATTTGGGCCGTCAATACGGCAGAAATTTGCGGCAGTTTCTTGGGCAGTATGCACAAAAAACAGGAAATGCGTGGTTTGGGAGTGCCGTGGCGGTATCCGGGGCAGGGCAAAGTGAAACGCCGCAAAGTCTTGCGGCACCTGCATTTGCGGGGTTTCACCCGATTGTCGAAAACGGCACAAAAGCGGTTTTGACCACATGAATGACCACAGACAGAAAAATCTTTGATTTTCCCTCTCGCCGTGGTATAATGGCAGAAATTGAATATCCGGGTGTGGCTCAACTGGTAGGGCGCGACATTTGGGATGTCGAGGTTGGGTGTTCAAGTCACCTCACTCGGACCAAAATCCCTCTGAAATCAACGATTTCAGAGGGATTTTCTTATCTTTGATTACTGCGGTGCAGAATTTGAGCTGTCATTATAAAAGTTCAATTTACACATCGCTTTTTATTGCGCTAATTTAACACCTAAAATGCACACTTCATCAGCGTTAATGTAAGCACTGCTTGCTAATCATTTTTCCACAAAATTGGTGCTGCATATAATGGGAAAGTTCTACCTGCCGTATATACGGCAATGGCCCTAATATCTGTCAGGCATTTTACTTCTATACACTGCCATACTCCATTGACTGAGGTAGTTGAGCTCCTATAATGATCTTTATATTGAGAAATAGGAAGCGATATTTTATTCATAAGTGTACAGAACTCTTCTTGAGACAAATAAATTTCCGTTATAACCTCGTAATCTATCGGTTTATAGCCAGCTTTCATCTGCTGTTTAGCCTCTGCCATTAATGAAGCGAACGACATGTTTATTTCCACGCGTGAGAAAAAAGCTTTTTTCATCACAAGCCTCCGTTTATTGACTTTTCCGCAAAAAGTAATATAATTATTATGAATTGTTGTATCCGGTTTAGGGAGAGCGGAATTATGGAAAAGGCATTGAACTACATTGACATATTTGCTGGATGTGGCGGACTATCAACAGGTCTGTTCAATGCAGGTTGGCATGGATTATTTGCAGTTGAAAAAAATGCGGATGCCTTTTCAACTTTGAAATTTAATCTTATCGACACTGTTCCTCATTTTGTTTGGCCTGAATGGCTCTCCATGGAAGCACATGATATAAATGAGTTAATAAGCAAAAACGAAGATAACTTGAAGGCGTTGCGCGGCCATGTCACATTAGTTGCTGGAGGTCCCCCGTGTCAGGGCTTTTCCATGGCCGGAAAGAGAAATGCAAACGATCAACGAAATAAGCTGGTAGAATCTTATATTCAATTTATTAAGCTTGTTGCACCCCAGGTAATTATATTCGAAAATGTTCATGGTTTTACTGTGAATTTCAAAGACAAGAAAGGCGCTAAACAGTATTCCATGTATGTAGAACAAGCACTGACTGAAGAAGGATACCAAGTCGCACATAGTATTATTGACATGTCGCACTTTGGTATTCCACAAAATCGCAAACGTTTCATTCTGGTTGCAATGAAAGGGCACGATCCGAAACGTGTTTTTGCAGTTCTTGCGGAAAGCAGAGAGGCATTCTGCAAAGAAAAAGGAATCATGTGTACAACCAGTGTTCGTGATGCAATAAGTGACCTCGAAAAATCATGTGGAACCGTTCCATCCCCAGATACCAAGGGATTCAATGCCGGAATATATGGTACCATTCAATCAGGTTATCAAAAACTTATGCGGCAAAAACTCTCCACTGATACCAGAACAGTAAATAGCCATAGATTTGTAAATCACCGCACAGATACAGTTAAGTTGCACGAAAATTTATTGCGTACAGCACCAAGAGGAAAGCGCATCACTCCAACTGACGGAATTGTAGATAATCTAAATAGGCGCGGAGTCACCGTGTTGGATCCAAATTCACAGTCACCAACTATTACATCTATTCCAGACGAACTGGTGCACTATTGCGAGCCTCGTATTCTTACTGTGCGCGAGCATGCGCGCATCCAGAGCTTCCCGGATTGGTATGAGTTCAAGGGAAAATACACATCCGGAGGAAAGCGCAGGAAGAACGAAGTTCCTCGTTATACTCAGGTTGGAAATGCTGTTCCCCCGCTTTTTGCGGAACAAATTGGACGCGCAATTAAGGAGGTGCTTAAAGAGGATGGACAGCATGAATAATCTTTCATTCAGAATTAGCACTGGACTTAAAAATATCATTGGCCGTGATTTGATAAGTGATAAATTTATTGCTGTTTTTGAATTAGTAAAAAATTCGTATGATGCCGGCGCCCATTCCGTTGTGATCACATTCCAAGATTTAAACGGTACTAATCCTCAGATCATCATTTCCGACGATGGCTGCGGAATGAGTTATGACGATATACTCGGCAAATGGCTTTTTGTTGCTTACTCTGCCAAAAAGGGAAAAAACAATGATAGTTTTCGCAATAGCATTAAGCGTAATCTTGCTGGAGCAAAAGGTGTTGGGCGGTTTTCTTGTGATCGTTTAGGCTCAAAATTGACGCTAACAACGAAAACTGATAGCGATTCTAAGGCGAATGTAATTCACATTGATTGGGACAAGTTTGAGGTTGACGATTCCCAAGAGTTTATGAGTATCCCTGTCCAATATCACAAACTTTCGTCTCTGCCAGATAATGCGCCTAAAGGGACTATACTTACTATTTCGGGTTTGCGTGAAGAATGGGATCGGGCTTCGGTGTTAAAACTCAAAAAATCACTGATGAAGCTCATCAATCCTGATATTGATGATAAAAACGATCCATTTTCCATTACATTCAATGTTCCCGAAATGCTTTTGGATGATGAAAAGATCCGCTCTGCAAAAAAGAAAAGAGACGGGTGGGAGCGAGAAATCGTTAATGGTGTCGTTGTTAACGATGTTTTTGAAAAAATGAATCTGAAAACAACCAACATAAAGGTTGTTATTTCAGCAGACGGGAAAAAGATAACGACCGAGTTGTATGACAGAGGAGAATTTATATTTAAGTTTTCCGAAAAAAACACTCATTACCCGCTATTGCATGACATTACCATATCTCTGTTTTACCTAAACAAAAGTGCAAAAGCTGGATTTACACGTTTGATGGGCGGTGTACAGCCTGTGAACTATGGATCTGTCTTTATATACAAAAATGGTTTTAGAATCAATCCTTATGGTGAACCTGGAGAAGATTTCTTCAACATTGATAAGCGAAAAGCGCAGGGCTATAACCGAAATCTTGGTACGCGTGAAATAATGGGGCGTATTTCTATTCATGGTGATAACGATGGGTTTGTTGAGACAAGTAGTCGCGCACATGGTTTTGTTAATACTCCTGCTGTAGAGTCTTTAGGGACATTCTTTCTCCAGAAAGTTTTGAAAGTAATTGAACGGTATGTTGTTAACATTATCAATTGGGGTGAACCGCTAAAATCAGATCCTAACGGAAAGACTATCATGCCTTTAGAAACACCCGAAGCAATTATTGCCGAGTTTGCCGATTTAAGCCGTCGGAGTGACATTATTGAGATCGATTATAATCCAGCCTTGTTGACAAAAAAAGATAAATCTGGTGACGATCAGAGCCTTAGTGTATCTATTGAAAAACTTGAAAGAGCAGCCCAAAAGGCACAAAGCCCAGCACTTGCTGAGCTGGCAAAAACTGTTCGAGACAAAACTTCACGGATTATGTCTCACAATATTTCTTTGGAAAAGCAAAATGCTGCTCAGGAAAACGCACTTCGTGAGGAGCGGGTTGCCAGAGAAGCGCGTGAAAAGCAAGTCTATTTTTTGCAAGGACTAACAGAGAATTCTGCTAAGAATCTGATTGGGGGAATGCATTCAATCTACACAAATACGGAAGTTGTGAGAGGTAACATTCAGGGTATAAGGATAATAATCGAATCTGCGGACTTTGAGGGCAAATCTTCGGTTCTAAGTTACTTGGCTGAAATAGCAAAAGCGAACGCCAAAGCTAATAAAATGGCTGAACTTGCAATAAAAGGGAATCAGCATCTTAAACAAACCGAACCCAGTAGTTTGTCGGAGTTTGTCCAACAATACATTGACATTGGAATAGCTCTTAAGGGCCTTCGCTATACGGTTTCCGCGACAGGTTCAGACTTCATCTGCACATTTGATCCAACTTCCATCGGTATAATTATTGATAATGTTGTTAGTAATTCGCTGAAGGCAAAGGCGAGCTCACTTTGTATCTCTTTCCGAGAAGATTCGCACCATGTCTTTGTGGCATTTTGTGATGATGGCGTTGGTATTGATCCCGCAGTATCCGAAGAACTTATCTTTGAACTTGGCTTGTCAATAAATGTTACTAAAAAAGGCTTTGGAATTGGTTTAAACGAAATTAAAGAGCTCGCCGAAGATATGGGGGGTACAGCCAAGGTTATAAAGAGCTACACAAATGGATTTGGTTTGGAGGTGAGCATAGCGAAATGAATTACATTTTTAATGTGTTGTGGTTTGAAGATAACGCTGGATGGTATAGACTGCAGAAACCCACATTGGAATCAACTGTATCTGAGCATTGTTTGCAGTGCAATATCACACCAAAGAGGAGTTCGGCCTTTGATATTGAAGAACTAAAGGCCACTAACTACGACTTAATTCTAATGGACTATGATTTGGCCTCCAAAATAACAGGTGCTCATGTAATTAGTGCTATTCGAGATGCGAATATTTTGACTGATATTCTATTCTATTCATCCCAATACGATGCTATGATTTCCGCCGTTGCCTCAATATCTCCGCCCTTGGATGGCATTTATTATTCGAGTCGTAAAATCGAGGAATTCCACCAAAAGCTGTCAAGAGTTATCTCGAAGATTGTACAGCGATCGGAGGACTTAATTAATCTCAGAGGATTCGTTTTGGATAATACATGTGATTTTGAGCTGCGAATTCGGGAAGTACTTACGATTTGTTGGAGCAAATTCACACCTGAGCAAAAAGAACTTCTCAACAAGAAAATGGTGGAACAATTAGATGGAAAATGCGGGCGCGTAAAAGCACAGGTTGGAAAAGCTAAAAAGCAGGCATGCATTTATTCGTATGCAAATAATGATGACTATATGTTAGGTATCGCGGATAGATTGGACATCTTGGAAGTTATCCTACCAATATTGATTTCCGAATATAACATGCCCTCTGCAGATGAACTCATTCATTTCAAGGATTATTATATAAACAAGGTTAATATGTTCAGGAATCGGTTAGGGCATGTAAAACTGGGAGAGCAAGTGCTACATATTCAAGGAAAAGATGTTCCAATTGATCAAGCGTTGCATCGGATGCTTCGCAAAAATATCAGTGAGGTTGAAAAGACATTGCTCTCAATCGAAAAATATGTAGCGTCTCAAATGTAGTAATAGAGCAGACGGTTACATTTTCAATGCATGCTTCACCGACACGGGTACCAATTATTCGGTACCCATGTCGGTGATTCTTTTTATGTCCGCCTCTGCCTCCGCTTGCCTTTCTTCTTCTCTGGTGGGCTTCCGTTACCTTTGCCATCGTCCTTCAGCCGCTGCGCCTCCGCAATCTCTGCCTTCATCTCCACGATCAGCACCTTCAGCTTTTCTTCGCACTCCTCGCGGGTGTGGGCATAGACATTGCGGGCGTGTTTCTTGCCGTCGGGCCATTTGGGAGAGTAGCGGCCTTCAAAGAGATGGTCGTTGATCT
>ERZ779888.4001-NODE-4001-length-10299-cov-2.703827_pt1 | contig 10299 bp, 7 predicted proteins | sample MGYA00511245_ERZ779888 | MGnify/ENA primary metagenome ERZ779888 (study PRJEB29588, sample SAMEA2155255) | human gut metagenome | biome: human gut; feature: human-associated habitat; material: faeces | place: Denmark | collected 2008/2010 ... | reverse complement strand
ATCCGAAAACCAAACAGAGGACCCGTGCAGCGATGGGCTGCACGGGTCCTCTACCTATTCTGCCAGCCTCCTGCCCGCTTTTCCCAATCACCGCTACCGTTCATACAAAACCTGCGGATGAGCGTAAAAAGGCGCGGGATCGACCGCACCGGCCGTCAGCGCATTGTTCATAGAATCCGCCGCGTTGTTCAGCGCCGCCATGCGCGCTTCCATCTCCGGCGGACAGGCATAGCGGAAACCTAGTGAAGGATGCTCCGCCGCGCCTTCGGAATACTCCCGCAAACGCCGATTCTTTTCCGGGTCCTCGTCCACGGTGACGTGCTGGATGGTGGTGTTGCCCATCGTCCACGCGCCGCCGTGCGCGCCGTACCACGAAGAATCGAGCAGCTCTACACGCCCATCATCCGCGAAGCGCCACATGGAGTCCTTCACGCCATAGAGCATCAAATCGAGCAGCTCGCTGTCGGAGTGCATGAGATTGATCAGCTGCATGGCAAGATCGGCGCGCTGGGATGTAGTGGGAATGGCAATCATCGAACCGCCGGTGTGCAGGGTGGTGATGATCTTGGGCTGGGTATAGATTTCACCCAGATTCAAGTTCGGGTTGCCGGAAGCGTTCTTCATCTCCTGCGCCTTGATGCCCTCTCCCTTGAGCGGCGCGGTATAGGTCAAGAACTTGCCCGCGTTGAACGCCGTCAGCGGGTCGTATTGCGTCAGCGCCGTATCGGGATCAAGATACCCGGCCTGCGCATAGCGGTAAATGATCTCAGCATACGTTTTGTCGGCTGCGGATTCCCAGACCGATTGCACGGTTTCATCCCATACGCCGTTTTCATTCGGTGCAAGCGGCATGGACAGCAGATTGAAGTTTAGCCCCGACACAAAGCTTTCGCACCACGGGCTCTCGCTCCAGCGCTTATCCGTCAGATAGGGATATTGCTCCGGATGCAGCTCCTTGTACTTATGAAGGTACGGTTCCAGATCTGCAACGCCCTTTATCGCCGCGGGGTCCATGCCGACCTCCTGCGCCGCTTCTACATTATAAATATATCCCTGCGGCACGCACAGCTCTTTATTCGTCGGCACAGCATAATTCACGCCGCCCACCTGCGTGCCGGTAAGGAATGCAGGATTCAAACTGCTGAGGATGGCCTGCCCATAGTTTTCCAACAGGTTTCCGTATTCGCCCTCGTCCACATTGAGCGGCGTGAAGAGTCCCTGCCCCACCGATCGCGCATAGCCCTTCCAATCGGCTGTAAAGAACAGATCGATCCGCTCCCCGGCTTGCAGCGCGGTCAGCGCCTTCGCGTCCCAATCCCCCCAGCTGACGAGCACGAATTCCAATTTCGCGCCGATCTTTGGCTGCAAATAGGCGTTGATTGCGTCCTGTACCGCCGAGCGGGAGCCGGTATCCTGATTTCCAATCTCATAGTATTTGAGCGTATATGTCTCCCCCGTCCCATCGGACGCGGGATTTTCCTTTTTCGCACAGGCACAGGCCGTCGCCGTCAGGCAAAGCAGCAGCGCAAGCGCCGCAAATTTCCGAAACACACTTTCTCCCTCCTTATGCTTTTTCCCGTCTTAGTGTGTTCCCTTTTGCGCCGCTTATGCGTAAAAAGAACCCCTCCGTTTTCACGGAGAGGTTCTTTCCTTCAAGCTTTACGCCTGCAAGTGCTTCCCTATTGAGGAAATTACTTGGCAGCCTTCCACTCGTTGTACTGCTTCTCAACGTCCGCCTTGATCTCGTCCAGGCCAGCAGCCTTCAGATCGGAGATGTACTGGGGCAGAGCAGTGGAGGGATCCACAGCACCGGTCAGCAGAGAACGGTTCATCGAATCCTGGACGTTGTTCACGGCCGCCCACTGAGCCTCGAGCTCGGTAGGAACGACGTAACGGAAGCCCAGGGAGGGATGCATGATGGCATCCTTGGAGTACTCCTGAAGACGCTTGTTCTTCTCGGGATCCTCGTTGGTGGTGACGTGCTGGATCGCGGTATTGCCCAGGGTCCAAGGGGCGCCGTGCGCGCCGTACCAAGAGGTATCATCCAGCTCAACGCGGCCGTCATCCGCAAAGTGCCACATGGTCTCCGGAACGCCGAAGAGCATCATGTCAAGCAGGTTGGAATCGGTGTGCATCAGGTTGATGTACTTCATGGCCTTCACGGGGTTCTCAGAAGAAACCGGGATCGCCAGCATGGAGCCGCCCGCATGGGTGGTGACGCAGACCTTGCCCTGGCAGTAGATTTCCTGAGTACGCAGGTTCAGGTTGCCGGAAGCGATGACCATTTCGTTGGCCTTGATGCCGTCGCCCTTCAGAGGAGCGGAGACGAACAGCCACTCGCCCGCTGCGAAGGGAGCGGAAGAACCAACATCAAAGGTGGACAGGGGAGAATCAGGATGGACATAGCCAGCCTGGAAGTACTTGTACATGGTCTCGACGTGCTTCTTATCCTCCTCAGTCTCCCAGACAGAGTACCAGGTCTCATCGAAGGTGCCATCCGCATTGGGATTGATCTTCTGAGCAATCAGGTTACCATTCAGACCGGTGACCTCGTTGGCAACCCAGGGCTCGTCGCCCCAGCCGCCGTCGTTCAGGTAGCCGTACAGCTCAGGATGCAGCTCCTTGTACTTAGCCAGATAGGGCTCGAAGTCTTCCAGAGTCTTGATGGTGGTGGGATCCAGGCCAACTTCGTCAGCAGCGTCCATGTTCACAATGTAGCCCATGGGAACGCACAGCTCCTTGTTGGTGGGAACCGCGTAGTTGACGCCGTTGATCTGAGTACCGGTGATGAACGCAGGGTTCAGGGAATCCAGGATGCCCTGGCCATAGGTGGACAGCAGGTTGCCGTGCTCGCCCTCGTCATCGTTCAGGGGCAGGAAGCAGTTCAGGGTCACAGAACGCATGTAGGACTTCCAGTCAGCGGTGAAGAAAATATCGATCTTTTCACCGGCCTGCAGCGCGGTCAGCGCCTTGGCATCCCAATCGCCCCAGCCGATGATGCTGAACTCGACATCAGCGCCGATCAGGGGCTCAATGTAAGCATTGATCGCGTCCTGAACAGCCTCGCGGGTGTTGGTGTCCTGGTTACCGATCTGGTAGTAATTCAGGGTGTAGATCTCGCCATCGTCCTCCTCAGCGGCGGGAGTCTCAGGCGCGTCAGCGGACTCAGCGGGAGCCTCAGCCGACTCGGCGGGAGCAGAGCTCTCGGCCGGAGCAGGAGTTTCGGTCTTTGCACACGCGGTCATCGCAAACACGAGAACCAGCGCCATGAACAAAGCTACGATCTTCTTAGACATGGTCTCTTCCTCCTTAGAAAAATGTCCGTTGCGTTCATATTTATGCTTTATACACGCACGGGTCTTGCGACGATGTTAATTATAGCGCTTCATTTTTCAAAAATCAATACCTAAATTAACATTTTGCAAAATATTTTTTTGTGCGATAGTACTAATGCCGCGCCTTTTTATTCGTCATTATTGTACATAATTTGGTTTTTTCTGTTCTGTTTTCTTTCATTTCACGTTAATATAGTGTTATATCTTTTATGATAATATACCTATTATCATTTCATTCTCTTATTCACATTTCATCATTAAAAATGCCTTGTTTCAGGCATTTTCTCCCCATCTCCAAAAAAGGAAGGCCCTGCAAATGCAGGACGCATTTGCAGGGGCTTTGGTCATTCAGTAATTCTTAAAATTACTTATTGGCCTTCCACTCGTTGTACTGTCTCTCGATGTCAGCCAGGACGTCGTCCAAACCGGCAGCCTTCTGGTCAGCCAGGTACTGCGGAATCTGGTCGGGGTTGGTGCCACCGGTCAGCAGAGAACGGTTCATGGACTCCTGAACGTTGTTCAGGGCCGCCCACTGAGACTCGAGCTCAGGCGGGCAAACATAGCGGAAGCCGAGGGTCGGGTGCGGGGTCGCATCCTTGGAGTAATCCTGAAGCTTCTGGTTCTTGTCAGGATCCTCGTTGGTGGTGACGTGCTGGATCGCGGTGTTGCCCATGGTCCAAGCGCCGCCGTGCGCGCCGTTCCAGGAAGGGTCAATCAGCTCAACGCGGCCGTCGTCTGCGAACTTCCACATGGTCTCGGGAACGCCGAAGAGCATGATGTCGAGCAAGTCGGAATCGGTGTGCATCAGGTTGATGTACTTCATGGCGGTCACGGGGTTCTCAGAAGAGACCGGGATGGCCAGCATGGAGCCGCCGGAGTGGGTGGTAATGATGTACTTGCCCTGGCCGTAGATTTCGTCCACTTTCAGGTTCTTGTTGCCGGAAGCGTTGATCAGCTCCTGGCCCTTGATGTTGTCGCCCTTCAGGGGCTGCGGATAGACGAGGAAGTTGCCGGTGTTGAAAACATCAACGGCGGCGAAGGTACTCAGAGGAGCATCGGGATGGATGTAACCAGCCTGCATCCATTTATACATGGTCTCGCAGTGCGCCTTGTTCTCAGGGCTGCCCCAAACTTCAACCCAAGTCTCGTCGAAGTTGCCGTTGGCATCCATTTCCTGATGCATGTCGATCAGGCCGCCGTTCAGGTTGGAAACCCCACCAACCCAAGGCCCGTCACCCCAGTCACCGTCGGTGAGGAAGGGGTACTGATCGGGATGGAGTTCCTTCCACTTCGCCAGGTAAGGCTCGAAGTCTTCCGTGGTCTTGATGGTGGTGGGATCCATGCCGACTTCTTCAGCGCCGTCCACGTTGTAGATCCAGCCCCTAGGAACGCACAGTTCCTTGTTAGTGGGAACAGCGTAGTTCACGCCTTCAAACTGAGTACCGCTGATGAACGCGGGGTTGATGGAATTGAGAATGCCCTGGCCGTATTTCTCCAGCAGGTTGCCATGCTCGCCGTTATCGTCGTTCAAGGGAGTGAACAACTTCTGAGTGATGGAACGGACGTAGGACTTCCAGTCGGCGGTGAAGAAGATGTCGATCTCCTCGCCGGACTGCAGGGCGGTCAGCGCCTTGTTGTCCCAGTCGCCCCAGCCGATGATCTGGAACTCAACGTTCGCGTTGATCAGGGGCTCGACGTGCGCGTTGATGGCGTCCTGAACAGCTTCACGGGTGTTGACGTCGTTGTTGCCGATTTCGTAATACTTCAGCGTCACGACTTCGCCGGTGGGCTCTTCAGAGGGCTCAGCGGATTCTTCGGCTCCCTGGGTTTCCTCAGCCGCCTTCGTCGGCTCGGGGTCCTTGGTGGCAGGAGCCTCGGTCTTTGCACAGGCGGTCATTGCGAACACAAGAACCAGTGCCATGAGCAAAGCTACGATCTTCTTGAGCATATCGTTTCCCTCCTTGCTATATTTCGGCGCCGGCACGTTCAGCGGTCGTGTTTCCCGGCTGCCTTCTGTGCAAGTATCATATCACACTCGTTTAACATTTTCAATACCTTTGTTAAATAAATTTTGTGCATTTTTCATAACCCATCCCGTGTATATCCTAAAATACAGGATTTCCCAGTCTCCGCTTTGTTAATTTTATTTTCTATAATGATACATTTATAATTAACATACATTCATAGCTAATATACATTCATAGCTAAAGCCGTATTCCTCCGTTCTCTTCATCGCCCCTTTTTTCTCTGCCCGCCGCTTGCAATCGGCCTCTGTCCGGTTTGCAGAGAATGCGCAAAAAAAGCTGCCGTGCAGCGTTTGCACGGCAGCTTTGGTTTTCTGTACGATCAGCCCTTGACGGCGCCGATGGTAAGACCCTTGACGAAGTACTTCTGGAAGAAGGGGTAGGCCAGGATGATGGGGCCCATGGTAACCATAGCCATGGCCATACGGAAGGTTTCAGAGGGCAGCTCCGCAATCTGAGCAGCCAGAGAACCGACCTGAGAAGCCATTTCCTTCAGGAAGCGGATGGAGTTCAGGGTCTGATAGATGGTGAACTGCAGGTTGTAATACTTGGCCTCGTCCACCAGCAGCAGGCAGTTGAAGAAGTTGTTCCAGATACCGATGGCGGCAAACAGCGCAACGGTCGCAAGACCGGGAGTTGCCAGCGGCAGCACGATCTGGATCAGGGTTCTCCACTCGCCCGCGCCGTCGATACGGGCGGATTCGATGATGGAATCCGGAACGTTCGACTGGTAGAACGTGCGCATGATGATAACCCAATATGCGCTGAAGGACATGGGCAGGAACAACGCCAAAACGGAGTTGCCGATGCCCAGGATCTGACGGCAGGTGACGTAGAAGGGAACGGTACCTGCGTTGAACAGCATGGTGAAGAAGGAGATAAAGGTGAACACATTGCGCCAACGGAAGTCCTTACGGGAGATCGGGTAGGCGTACAGGCCGACGGAGATCACGCAAAGGATGGTGCCCACGACGGTCGCAATGATGGTGTTCTTGTAAGCGGTGCCGATGATGGAACCCTTAGAGAACAGGAAGGTGTAAGCATAGGTGGACCATTCCTGCGGCCAGAAGCCGTAGCCGTAGGTCTGCAGCGCCTTTTCCGACGTGAAGGACGCCATGATGATGACCCAGATCGGCGCGACCGTGATGATCACCGCGAGAATAAATACGATATTCAGGATCACGTTGGAGGTCGCAGAGAGCTGGTTCATGTCCTTGTTCTTCTTGACGACCTTGACCTGATGTTTCGTCTGTGCAGTCATGTAACAGTTCCTCCTTTCCTTTAATTAGAACATCGCCATATCGGGAGAGACCTTGCGCACGATCAGGTTCGTGGTCAGAACCAGCGTGAAGCCGACGACGGACTGGAAGAAGCCGGCCGCGGCAGCAAGGCCGAGCTGAGCGCCCGTCTTCATGGTGTTGTAGACGTAGACGTCCAGCGTAGTGGAGACGCTCTTCAGGGGACCGGAGCCGTTAGGCACGGAGTAGAACATATCGAAGTCGCCGTTGAAAATACGGCCGACCGCCAGGATCTGCAGCAGAACGATGGTGGGCAGCAGCAGGGGCAGCGTGATCTTGGTGATCTGCTTCCACTTGCCGGCGCCGTCGATGGCGGCCGCTTCATACAGCTGCTGGTCGAAGCCCGTCAGGGTCGCCAGGTAGATGATGGAGTTGTTGCCGGTGTACTTCCAGATATTACAGAAGACAAAGATGAAGGGCCAATACTTCGGCTCGGAATAGAAGGCGATCGTGGGCTGACCGAACGCGGTGAGCCACTGGTTGAAAACGCCCTTGGCGCTGACGAACGCATAAACGACGTAAGCGACGATGATCCAGGAGATGAAGTAGGGCATGAACAGGATGGTGTGGTAGAGCTTGGCCATGAAGCGGTTGCGCAGCTCGTTGACCGCAATGGCAAGGCCTACGGAGAGCACCAGACCCAGCGCCATGAACACCAGGTTGTAACCGAGGGTGTTGCGGATGACCATCCAAGCGTCCGGCGTGTTGAAGATGAACTTGAAGTTGGAGAATCCAACCCATTCATTCTTTACGAACAAACTGTAGATGAACTTGTTCTGGATCCAATAATCCTTCGGGGGTTTCGCCAACTGATAACGCTTGAAGGCGAGGATGATGGCAGGCATGGGCATGTAGCTGAAACAGAACAGAAATACGCATCCGGGAAGCAGCATCGTCAGGAATGCAAGATGCCGTTTGATTTCACCGGATCCCCACTTTCTGTGTTTCAGGGCTTTCGCCGTGCCGGGGGTCAGTGCAGTTTTAGCAGCCATTGTTACTCCTCCTGTTCTAAAGTGATGACCTTGCCGTATAGTAACGCGGAGACGGCGTCTTGCATCGCTTGATCGCTCCGGATTCCTATTCCAGGCTGGCAGAAGAAGCCGAAAAGAAAAACACTCCCGTATCAGATCCCATTTGTTTTTTTCAGGACTTTACAGCAGGTTTACCAAACGTCTTCTGCGTTTCGTCTACGTTATTATAGCATTCTATTTTACCATTTACAATCCCTTTGTTAAGAAAAAATGTCACTTTTTCTATTCAAAATGACGCTTTTTTTTACTGCATATTTGGCAGGCTGCACAAAAAGGGCTGTTTGAGCCTGCTTTCGGCAACACATCAGCCCTTTCAGTCGTTGTTTCCTGTCGATTTGACTCCTCTTCATTTCGTGATGAAACCATATCTTTTTTATCCTTCTTCTCGGCAAAAATTGTTTTTGTTCTCATATCTATTATCCGCTGTTATCCGCATCATGGAACAAACGCTTTTTTCTCTCCCCTTTCGCAAGGAGAACACAGCTGTCCCGTCGAATTGTCTTTTCGTTCGAGTATATACCATAAAAAGGGAGGCCGTTTCTTATGAATCTTCAATCCAAAGTCAAACTCAACAGCGGTGCGGAAATCCCGGTTTTGGGTCTGGGCGTATTCCGTTCCAAAGACGGCGAAGAAACCTACAATGCGGTGCGCTGGGCGCTGGACGCAGGCTATCGCCACATCGACACCGCAGCGGTCTATCGCAACGAAGCATCGGTCGGCCGCGCCATTGAGGACAGCGGCATTCCGCGCGACCAGATCTGGATCACCACCAAGCTCTGGAACGACGAAATCCGCGCCGAAAACGAAGAGGCTGCCTTTGCCGCATCTCTGGAGCGCCTGCGCACCGATTACGTCGATCTCTATCTGGTCCACTGGCCGGTCCGTGAAAACGACGGTTACCTCCGCGTGTGGGAAAAGATGGAGAAGTTCAACAAAGAGGGCCGTGCCCGTTCCATCGGCGTGAGCAACTATCACATCCATCACATCGAATCGCTGCTCAAGAACGCCAACGTGGTTCCCGCGGTGGATCAGGTGGAATGCCATCCGGAGCTGACGCAAGTGGAGCTTGCCGATTACTGCGCCGGCAAGGGCATCGCCTTTGAGCCCTGGTCGCCGCTGGGCGCGGGCAAACTGCTGACGCATCCGGTGCTGACCGAGATCGCTCAGGCGCACGGCAAGACCACCGCGCAGGTGATCCTCCGCTGGGATTTGCAGCGCGGCTTCATCCTGATCCCGAAGTCCGTCCACAAGGAGCGCATCGTCTCCAACACCGACATCTTTGACTTTGAGCTGAGCGCGGAGGAGATGCAGCGCATCTTCGCCCTCAACTGCAATGCGCGCGTCGGCTCTGATCCGGAGACCTTCACCTTCTAATCTAAAGACGATCTGCTTTTGCAAATGCCTTCCTTCTGCCGAAGGAAGGCATTTTTGCGCATCGAAGAGAAACTCTTTTCTTTTGACACGGCCGGCGTTCTTGCTTTGCAGCCCGCGACGTCTCCAACGGCCGCGTGCAAAGGAGCGTCGCCTCACGGCTTTTTCTTCCCTATATATATTGTTTTTAACAGAAAAAAGAACGCCAGCGCGCCCTCCTGAAAATTCCGCGAGATTTAACACGCCAGCACTCTAGCATTTTATCACAGTAAAGTGTATAATGAGTTCATGCCGTTGGGCTAACAAAGATTTTAAGAGGAGTGCTCATCCCATGAAGAAGATCCGGAACCTTGTTTTGATTGTGCTGTGCATCTTGACGATCGCTCTGTTCGCCGGCTGTTCGTCCACACCCGCTGCTGCGGAAAAGACCAAGTTCAACGTCGGCCTGGACGACAGCTTCCCCCCGATGGGCTTTCGCGATGATAGCAACAACATCGTCGGCTTTGACGTAGATCTGGCCACCGAGGTCGCCAACCGTCTGGGCATGGAAGTGGAGCTCAAGCCCATCGACTGGGACGCCAAGGTGTTGGAACTGAACTCCGGCAGCGTTGACGTGCTGTGGAACGGCGTTTCCATCACCGAAGAGCGCAAGCAGGAGATGGATTTCAGCCGCCCCTACCTGGCCAACCAGCAGGTCATCATCGTCAAGGCGGATTCCGACATTGCGGACATCGCTTCCCTCGCCGGCAAGATCGTCGGCTTGCAAAAAGGTTCTTCCGCGCTGGATGCTTTGAATGCAAACCCGGTGTCCAAAGAATTGGGCGAACTGGTGGAATTGCAGGATAATGTAACGGTGTATTCCGAACTGAAAGCCGGCCGGATCGATGCGTTTGTGGTAGACGAAGTGGTAGGCCGTTATCTGATCAGCAAAGACGCAAAATAAGAAAGAACAAAAGACAAGCGATATAAACGGACGAAAGTTTCCAGAGCTTTCTGGAAACTTTTGCCTGTTTACAAAGGAGTTTTAGGTTTATGGGCGCAGACTATTTATTGCAATTGTGCGGCTCGCTGGCAGGCGGGCTGAAATATACGGTAAGCCTGTTTTTTATCACAGTGCTGTTTTCCATTCCCATTGGGCTGCTGCTGAGCTTTACGCGCGTGGGACGCAGCCGGGTGTTAAAGGGCATAGTCGGCGCTTTTGTATGGATTATGCGCGGCACGCCGCTTTTGCTGCAGCTGT
>ERZ779888.3994-NODE-3994-length-10309-cov-4.246635_pt1 | contig 10309 bp, 10 predicted proteins | sample MGYA00511245_ERZ779888 | MGnify/ENA primary metagenome ERZ779888 (study PRJEB29588, sample SAMEA2155255) | human gut metagenome | biome: human gut; feature: human-associated habitat; material: faeces | place: Denmark | collected 2008/2010 ... | reverse complement strand
CATGGGGCTGCCCCTGCCCTCCACGAAGAAGGATGCCAGACGCGCCGGCACGGTGTGGACGGAGGAGGACGAGGAACAGCTGCGAAAGCTGTACCGCCTGAGGCGCCCGGTCGAGGAGATGGCCCGTAAATTGCAGCGGAGCGTGCGGGCCGTCTACATTCGCATGAAGCGGCTGGGGCTGTACGGCGATGAGGCGGGATACCCAGACGGGCCGGGCCGGTAGACAGAAAGCGGGCGAATGCGCGCCCTTGTGTGACAGGGCAAAATCCGTTCCTTGCGGAAACCGCAAAGGCATTTTGCAGATCCGGCAAAATGCTGCAGGCAGTACGCCCGGGAAAACAAAAAGGAGGAAGAAGCTCTCTGTCCGATGCGGAAAGCCGCAACAATGGACAAAAATCCCGATGCTGAACCGACCCGGGTTGTGAGGCTCACGGATCCCAATTGTTCAAGCGTTTTCAGCGCCTTTGGTTCCTGCTTTTCTGGCATGCCTTTCTGGTATCCCGCGCTTTCGGGCTGGCAACCATGCGCGGATCCAGGTCATCCCTGCAAATGCCAACCCACTTCATGTGCCTTTTGGGTGGTTCACGAATTTGCACATAATCTCTTTCCGCGGGATAGGGCGATTGGGGGAATACGTTGGCTGTTTTGACCGGGCGGATAGGTGCTCCTTAAATCCGCAAGGTTCTTTTCCTGACTCTTTTTTACATGACAAAGCGGCGGCCGTCCGTGGAGCGCAAAAACGGAGGCCGCAGAAGGGTTCGGTTTAAAAGCAGGGCTTCCTTGCCATTGAACAGGGAAAACCCATTCATACGGAAAGGCATGTGGGGGATATTCAACAGTCAGGCATTTTTTTGGCCGGCGTTGATTAGCCTTTCACGGTTGCGTAAACTCAAATAGGATTCCGGAGAGTCATCCAGGCTTCCAAAGTAATCCGGATAGGTTTTCAAAACGGTATCTTTGTCCTGCAAATTGCAGTCATGCTGGCTTTCCAGAAGCAGCATCAGCTTAACCGAGTCTCCGGACTCTATGCTTCGCAAGATGGCGGAATGCTCATTATAGATATACTCCAATCTTTGCTCAATGGACATAACCAGCATATTATAGCGCGTGTAGTGAGAGCGGGAGGCAGTAATCTGCTGCCATATGACCCCATGACCCGCTTTTTCAAACAGCTTGTAGTGAAATATGTCATTGAGCTGGATGCTTTCGCGCGTATTTTTTCTCTCCATGGCCAGCTTTTGAAGAAACATGATTTCCTGGAACTCGTCGATCACTTTCACTTTTCCGCATATGCTTAACACGATGCTTCGTTCAATCAGACTGCGCATTAAGCCCAATTCTTTTATATAATCAAGGTCAATCCGTGTCACATAGGTACCGCTCTGCGGGAAAAAGCAGACCAGCTTTTCATCTGCGAGACGAATGAGCGCCTCACGAACCGGCGTGCGGCTCACCCCCAGGCTAGCGCAGAGCTGGGATTCGCTGATTGCCTGTCCGGGTTTCAAATCCAGAAACTGAATCATATCTTTCAGCTCGGAATAAATATTTTTACTGTTTCGGGTAGTGCCGTTTCTTACAGGAGTCATGTGCGCTCACTTCCAAATTAATATATCAATATACCCTGTGAGATAAAATCTTCATTATTATACCCCAACTCAGATTATAAAGTCAATAAAGGAATCGGGATTTCCGTCGGTTGCAGACAAATCCTTGGAAATCTTTAAGGCAGCTTTCGATTATTTGTATAAAACAATAAAAAAATAGTCAAATCGGCACAAAAGTATTGATAAGGCAAATGACGAGTAATATATATTAATATGTTAATATTGATTGGGCGGCCGTTACAACTGAACAACTGGAGGACGAAAACATGATTGCCATCGGATCAGATCATTGTGGCTATGAACTCAAAAAGAAAATTGAGGCTTACCTGGATCAGCGCAAGATCCCATACAAGGATTTTGGCTGCGACAGCGATCAGTACTGTCAATATCCTGTCTACGGTCATCGCGTTGCCCGGGCCGTGGCAAACGGCGAGTGCGACCGCGGACTGCTGTTTTGCGGCACGGGCATGGGAATGGCTATTCTTGCAAACAAGCTGCCCGGCATTCGTGCGGCCTGCTGCAGCGAACCATATACTGCACGAATGGCGAAGATGCATAATCACGCTAATATTTTAACGATGGGCGGCCTTGTGGTAGGGATTGAAATGGCAAAAATGATCCTCGACAGCTGGCTGGATAGCGAAGCAGAACCCAGACATCAGATCCGCCTTGACATGATAAAAGAAATCGAAGAAACAGGAACCCTCGTTGAAAAGCCTGATGCAAAGTGAATCGTTTGCGCTTCGATGCTATGAGAACGGCTCTCCGTTCCATAAATAATAAGGAGGTATCTACAAATGAAACTCAGGAAACTCGCAATCTTCGTTCTGGCTCTTGTTATGGCACTTCCCTTGATCGCGTCCGCTGAGACAGCCTAGCCTATCCTGAGACTGTAAAGTTCGCAGCCATATACGGCTTTACCGGCAGCAATGCAACCACGGCCAATTATAATCAGGAAGCCATTGACTTCATGGTCGATTACATCAACGACAACGGCGGAATCGCCTCCATGAACGGTGCAAAGATAGAAGTGGTATACGGTGACAATACGTCGGATACAACGGTCTGCGTGACGGTTGCCGATCGCGTGTTTTCGGACGAAAGCGTCATGTTTGCTTTGGGCGCCGGCTCCAGCACCCTGCTTTTGCCCATGCTGCCCAGCGTGGAAAAATATCAGGTGCCCATTCTCACAAACAACACCGCGGATTCCATCACCGAGCAGGGCTATAGGTATGTGTTCCGCTGCAATATCAAGGGCTCCCAGGAAGCCGGTTACAAGACGGATTTCCTCAACTGGCTGATTGCCGAAAAAGGCTACTCGGCGGATAAGGTTGCCGTAATATATTCCGATACCGAGCAGGGCCGCTCTGCTGGCAACGCCGCGAAAGAGATGTATGAAAGCATTGGAGCTACGGTGGCCGTATTCGAAACATTTCAGGAAGGCACTTCGGACATGTCCTCCATCGTTACCAAGTGCAAGTCCGCAGATATTGAGCTGATTGATTTTACTGCAGATATTGCAGAATCGAAATTGTTCCTTAACACGCTCAATGGCATGAACTATAATCCGCTGGTGATTGCGTCCAATGGCGTGGCTTTCCCTGAAGTGGCGCAAGCGGTTGGCGACCCCATTCTGGGCGTCGTGTGCATGATGTGCTATACCCCCAGCCAGACCAATATCGCGGGCAATGAACGTTTGTCTGATATTCTGGAATCCTTCAAGGAGCTTCATGGGGTATATCCCAACGAAACTCAGATGAATGCCATCGAACAGACCTATGTCGGATGGGACGCGCTGGAGCGTCTGGGAGAACAGGGTCTTGAGCTCACCCGTCAAAACATGCGGGATGTACTTGCACAAACCGATCTGCAGACCTTCTTCTATTACAATCATATTACCTTTGATGAAAGCGGCACGGGCGTTGACCTCGGCCGGGTAGTGGCCCAGTGGCAAAAGAACGAGGCTGGTGAATATAACCTGGTCACGGTATATCCCGAGGGAGCGGCGACCTATTCCTGGATTGATCCGTCGGATAAATAAAAAACCGGCTTCTCTTATAGAGTGAAGAGAAATTCGAGGGTGGACTGTTTCTCAGGCGAAGCTCCGCCGGGAAACAGTCCCCCTCCACCATTTCAAGCCAAGTGAGTTCACTCCCGCATTCGCAAAAATGCACGTACCTGGGTGCCCTTGGATTAAAGGCATAATTTCATGAAAGGAGTACGGGCATGCTCTACCTCATCATCCAGGCCCTTATCAACGGCGTAATGAACGGTGCGATTTATGCGCTGATTGCCGTTGGTATTACGGTAATATTTGGCGTCATGCGCCTGATTAATTTTGCAAGCGGCGCATATCTGATGCTGAGCATGTACATTGGGTACATAATGTATCGGTTAACCGGATGGAACTGTTATGCGCTGATTCCCGCAGTGGCGATCATTTCAGCGCTTGTTGCCTACGTAAGCTTTAAGCTCGCTGTTTACCCCGCACTTAAACGAAACAAAGACGCCACCATCATCGCAACGGTCGGCCTTGGCTTTCTGCTGCAGAACCTGATTGTCATACTGTTTGGCAGCTCTCCCCTGAATATTCCTTCGGAGCTTTCTACAAAGGCGTTTCAGATTGGAGAATACTCCATCCTTCTCCCGCGATTTATAGCGTTTGTGGGAGCGCTGGTCCTTGTGGTGATCCTGCATTTCATGCTGACACGGACGAATTTCGGACGCGCCATGCGCGCAACATCGGAAAATCTTGAAGTTGCGCAAATGCTGGGCATTCAGGCAAAAAACATTTATGTATACGCCTGGATGATCGGTATAGTCCTTACAAGCATCGGCGGCGTTATGCTGACGCCTATTTATACGCTGACGCCTACGGTTGGTACCGCCTTTAAAACGGCGTGCATGATGGCCGTAGTGCTGGGCGGTCTTGGTGATATTCGTGGCTCTTTCATTTGCGGCATTGGACTGGGCATTATGGAATCCATTGTGGCCACCGTTTCGACTGCAAATCTGGGCCTTTTGGGCATTTATGTAACGTATATTGTGGTATTCTTTTTCTTCCCTCGTGGAATCTTCGGAAAGAAGGAGAGGGTTTCCTGATGGATAAAAAGCCGATTATTTCCAAGGGGACCTTGGGGTTTTTGCTGGTCTTATTGGGTGTGCTGCTCATTGTTCCGTTTTTTACATCCAATTATATTATCGGGGTTGGAATAACGATCTTTTTCTTCGCTTATTTTGGATCTTGCTGGAACCTGATCGGAGGTTACGGCGGGCAGGTTTCATGGTGCCATAGCGCCTTTGTTGCCATCGGCGCCTATACCTCATTGCTGATGTATGTTTATTTGGGAGTTTCTCCGCTGATTTCGATTTTTGTAAGCATCTTGATTGCCCTGGTAGGCGCAACGATTATTGGAAAAGTTTCCTTTCGGTATCGTGGACCGTTCTTCTCGATTACCACGATAGCCTTCGGAGAAATCATGCGCGTGGCATTGCTGTATTTTAATCAGTTTACGGGCGGATCGGCAGGAAAAACCATTCCTTATACCGGTGAAGATTACCTGAACCTGCAGTTTTTCACCAATAAACCCTTCTACTATCTTTCCCTTGCCTGCCTTGTTGGAATCGTGCTGTTTTCCTATCACTTCAGCCGATCGAAAATGGGATATTATCTGCGGGCGATCAAGGATGATGAAGACGCCGCCATTTCAGTAGGAATACGCACGGATCGCGTTAAGCTTCGGGCTTTCCAACTCAGCGCGATGTTTACCGCAGCAGTAGGGGTATTCTATGTATTTTATCTTACCTATGCGCAGCCTGACAGCATTTGTTCCAACGACTTCGCCGTAAAGATTGGAGCGACGGCCATTGTCGGCGGCGTGGGGACGGTGCTTGGACCGGTAGCAGGCGCTTTTCTGCTTATCATCCTGATTGAATTGGGCGCAAACATCATGGGCGCTATTGGCGGAGCGAACATCATCTATGGTATCGCACTGGTGCTTATCATCATTTTGGAGCCCAAAGGCGTGCTGCATATGCTGGAGAAGATGACGCAGCGAATTGGCAAGATGCTGAAACAAAGATCAAGTCAGAAATAAGGGGGGATTGGGGAGCATGAGCGCACTGCTGGAAGTGAAACATGCGGATATTTCCTTTGGTGGCATTCACGCCGTGAAAGATTTAAGCTTTATCGTTCATGCGGGTGAAATTGTCGGCTTAATAGGTCCGAACGGCTCGGGAAAATCGACCTGCGTCAATCTTATCAGCGGGACCTATCAGCTGGATGCCGGCGAGATATGGTTTGACGGAAAGCTGATTCCCAAAAAAATGAAGGCCGCGGATCGTGTGCCGCTGGGGATTGGACGTACCTTTCAGACGCCCAAACCATTTGGCAACATGACGGTTTATGACAATATATTAACCTGCGCATTGCGCACTCGTTCTTTCAAGGAAGCGCACGAAAAAACACGCGAAATTCTGGCGCTGTCCGGACTGGATGAATACGAAGAAATGATCAGCGAGAAACTGCCCATCGAAAAGCGAAAACTGCTGGACATGGCACGCATTTTGACCAATAATCCCAAGCTTATCATGATGGATGAAGTAATGGCCGGCCTCAATCCAATCGAAATGGAAGAGAGCATACGTTTTGTAAAGAAAGTCAATCAGATGGGGATCGCTATTCTGTTTATTGAGCATGTGATGAAGGCCGTGGTCAATGTCTGCACGCGCGCTATTGTCATCAATGAAGGCAGCTTCCTCAGCGAGGGTGTGCCACAGGAGGTTCTCAAAGAGCCGGCGGTGATTGCTGCCTATATTGGAGGAAAGCATCATGCCGAAACTTGACATACAACATATTCGTGCCGGCTATGGCGATTTGAAGGTGCTCTTTGATGTTTCGCTGCATGTGGATGAAGGAGAAATCGTATCGCTGGTTGGCTCCAACGGGGCCGGCAAAACAACGTTGCTGCGCATCATATCGGGATTTGAACCCGTGACGTCGGGAAGCATGCGCTTTGGCGACCGTGATCTGATCAGCTGCCAGCCCTATGAACGGGCTGCGCTGGGAATTTCCCACATACCGCAGGGACGCGGTACCCTTACAAAGTTTACGGTACAGGAAAATCTTATTATGGGCGCTTATGAGAAAAAGGCCCGCGAACATCTGAAAGATCGTCTGGACGAGGCTTTTGCCATGTTTCCCAAGCTGCGAGAGCGGAGAAAGCAGATTGCAGGCTCTCTTTCAGGGGGCGAACAGCAAATGCTTGCCATTGCACGCGCGTTGATGATGAACCCCAAACTGATCATCATGGACGAACCGTCATTGGGCCTTGCGCCGATTATTGTAGAAGAAGTTTTTGAGATTATCCGCACCGTTGCCAGCAACCACAGCATTGCCATTCTGATTGTAGAACAGAATCTGGTGCAGGCGTTGTCTGTGGCTCACCGGGGATATGTTCTGGAAAACGGACGAATTGCCATGGAGGGAAAAGCGCAGGACCTTCTGCATGACCCGGATATCAATGCGAAGTATTTGGGCATCTGAGGATAAAGGAGACGGAAAAAATGAAAATCGGGCTGCATATGGGCTATTGGTGGGGCACTGACATTGGCAGTGATATCAAGGCAATCATTGCGTATACCGCTCAGACAGGGGTGGATTATCTGGAGATAAATCCCCGATATTTCCTGCACGCGACCTCCCAGGAACGCAAGGATATGCGAAGCTATGCCCAGGATCTGGGCCTGGGGATTCTGATTAACGGCGGCGCGGGAGAGGAGGCCGATCTGGCTTCGGACAGCCTGGCATCGCGCAAGGCCGGGGTGGCCTTTTGGCACAAGATGCTTAAGGCGGCTCAAGACCTTGCAGCTCCCGTATGGAGCGGCGTTATATACTCAACCTGGCTGCGGCATCCTGTCGGGCCGTATCCGCAGAGTGCGGAGGAGCGGCAGCGTGCAAGGGAATACTGCATTGCAAGCCTGCGGGAGCTGGGCCATATCCTTGACGATTATGATATCGTTATCGGCCTGGAAGTTGTAAACCGGTATGAACAGTTTCTTATCAACACGGCTCAGGAAGGCGTCTGTATCGCGGAAGCTGCCGGCAACGATAAAATTCAGTTGCTTCTGGATACCTTTCATATGAATATTGAAGAGGATAACATGGCCGACGCCATACGTTATGCAGCCGACCACCATCGCCTTGCGCATCTTCACGCCGGGGAATCCAACCGCCGCGTCCCCTGTGGCGGAGGAAACATTCACTGGCAGGAGATCGGAGCCGTGCTTAAGGCGATTTATTATAACGGCGCCATTGTGATGGAACCCTTTGTACTCAAGAATGCAGATAATGCGCATCGCACGTGTACCTGGCGAAATTTAATGGAAGAACCCATCCGTTGCGAGCGCATGGTGGAGATGGCGCGCAATGGCGCAACCTTTTTACGTGGCTTGAAGCAATAATGCCGATGCCCCATCACAGATTAGGAGGCCGCACATGAATAGAAAGGACTTACCTGCTCTTTGCAAACAGCTAAGACGCGATATAATCAATATGATTGCAAACGGAGCGTCCGGGCATCCGGGAGGGTCTTTATCCGTAATTGACATGCTGGTTGCGCTCTATTTTGGAAAAATGAATCTGGACCCTTGTGAACCTGTCAACCCGCAACGGGACCGGCTTGTGCTCTCCAAGGGTCATGCCGCCCCCGCTTTATATGCTTGCCTGGGTGAACTGGGACTGATTGAAAAAGAAGAATACACGACCTTTCGTCAGCTGCACAGCCGACTGCAGGGCCATCCCGACAGAAATAAATGTCCGGGGGTTGAAGTATCCACGGGGTCGCTTGGCCAGGGATGTTCCATTGCGACCGGGATGGCGCTGGGCGCGAAGGCATGTGGCAATCCGTGCCATATCTACGCTGTTTTGGGAGATGGAGAATGCCAGGAAGGGATTGTATGGGAGGCGAGCATGGCAGCCGCCCATTACCGGCTTGACAACTTGACCTTTTTGATCGATCATAACGGCTTGCAAATTGACGGCACGAATGATGAGGTAATGAGCCTTGGCGATTTGAAGAAAAAATTTGAATCCTTTGGGTTCATAACGCTTGTGGTTGAAAACGGAAATGATGTGGAACAGATCCTCGCAGCCCTGGATACGCCTGTCTGCAAGGGAAAACCACGCTGCATCATTTGTGAAACGGTTAAAGGCAAGGGCGTATCCTTCATGGAAAATCAAGTGGGCTGGCATGGCAAGGCACCAAATGAAGAGCAGTGCCGGGCGGCGCTCAGGGAATTGGGGGAATAAGGCATGAAAAAGGCTACGCGCGTGAGCTTTGGAGAAGCTCTGGCTGAACTCGGTCGGCAAAACGACCGCATCGTCGCGCTGGATGCAGATCTGGCCGGCGCAACGATGAGCGGCATATTTCAAAAGGCGTTTCCTCACCGGCACTTTAATTGCGGCATAGCGGAGGCCAACATGGTGGATATGGCAAGCGGGATGAGCCTGATGGGTTTGATTCCCTTTTGTTCTACGTTTGCCGTGTTTGCGGGAAGATGCTTTGAAAACATAAGAAATGGAATCTGCTATCCCCATGCCAATGTGAAGCTTGCATTTTCCCATGCGGGGATATCTGTGGGGGAGGATGGAGGAACCCACCAGTCCATTGAAGATATCGCTCTCATGCGTGTCTTGCCGGGAATGACGGTGCTGTGCCCTTGTGACGATCTGGAAACAAGAAAAGCGGTCGCGGCGTCAGTCGAAATGGAAGGCCCCGTGTATCTCCGTCTGGCTCGAATGGCTACCCGTTCTTTTGAAGACCGGCCATTTGAAATTGGCAAGGGTCGTGTTATGCGCGAAGGAAAGGATGCAGTGGCCTTCACATGCGGCACGATGGTGGAAGCCTGTATGGATGCCGCGGAGCTGCTGGCCCGGCAAGGGATCGAGCTGGCGGTCATCAATTTACATACCATTAAACCCATGGATACGGACCTTGTATGCAGATATGCGGCAACCGGCGCAAAGCTGTTCAGCGTCGAGGAGCATAGCATTATTGGCGGCCTGGGCGATGCCGTACGCGATGCTCTTGAATGTCAGGGGACATACAGGCTGACCAAGATCGGGATTCGGGACTGCTTTGGACAGTCCGGAAAACCGGAGGCGGTGTTGCGAGAGTATGGTTTGTGCGCGGACCAGATTGCAGCGAGATTCAATCCGGACTGTAGTTTGTGTTCTGCGAGCCGGCAGGCATACAGTACGTTGTCCATTGCCATCAGGGACGCGGGCCAAAATCGTGGGCCGGGGGGTGCGGATGAAAAGTTGACCCCAGAAGGAGGCAACATTACGTACGCCAAAGAGCATGATGAACTCGTTGAGCCCATCCCGGAAAAACGGACACGTAAAAAAGCAGGATGAATCTTTGGCTTTCCGGAAGATGCTCGTTCATCAAGCCTGAGGCGCCGGAAGGGTGACCTCAAACCGTGCGGGAGCAAGCAAAGCCAGTGTGGAATGTGGCCGGACCGAGTTGTGGAAGGCCTCCAGATAGGCGAATACGCCAGTCTGTGCGCTGGCTCTGGTGGCATAGTGCATGGATCAACTCGCACTTGAGGCGGCTGAAGAAATGCTCTGCCACGGCATTGTCGTAGGGATCGCCCTTGCGGGAGATGCTCTACCGGATTCCATAGAACTCCAGCCGTTCCCGGAA
>ERZ779888.3987-NODE-3987-length-10331-cov-2.895679_pt1 | contig 10331 bp, 23 predicted proteins | sample MGYA00511245_ERZ779888 | MGnify/ENA primary metagenome ERZ779888 (study PRJEB29588, sample SAMEA2155255) | human gut metagenome | biome: human gut; feature: human-associated habitat; material: faeces | place: Denmark | collected 2008/2010 ... | reverse complement strand
TTTGTAACGTGCTACGAATCAAAATCGAACTCAACGAAACAACGACAGTATTCACACGTGCAATCGTCAAATGGCGGATAGTTTTTACCGATAACGGCATCTAACACATTATAGCGCATGCCCTCTTGTTGATTACAGTAATCACAGCAACCTTCGTCATCACAAGAACATATTATATATGTATGATTTATGATGCCTTGTGTTTTACGTGCAATCTCTTGCATTGATAACAAGTCGTCAGTAGCGCGTATTACTTTTAAAAGTTTATGAATTATAGGAAATGATATGTCAATGTTCAGCGCATCATCAATGACAGTTTTTGAAGTTTCTGCCCTTAGTCCTTGTATGTAGCACAGCAGAACGTGTGGTTTTAGTTCTTCCCCAATATTGCTAAGCTGATTTATTGCTGGATAATTTGTATCAAGAAAAACATGGTACGACTGAAAATCCGTGTGGTTAACTGCAGGAGATTTGCCGGCTGATTCCAATTGCTGATACAGCGCATTAAAATCTCTGCTTTTAACAAGTTTTAACATATTTTGATGGTGCTGACTATTTTCACCAATGAAATGGTGCACGTCGGTATAGCGTTCATTGTACACCTCATTTGAAAGAAAAGACAATTCAATTTTTCCTTTTTCTGTCAAGACATAATATTGTTTAGGAAAGCGTGATATTAAAATGTCTTTATCAACTGCGGATAACAATGCGTCTATAATATTCTGCTTTTTGCCGGAGGTTTTCAAGCGATAGTGTTTGGCCGTATCTTTAAGTTCTGAGACAGTCGCTTTTGATAAAACATAGTCAATCGAAGCGTATGATAAAAGACCAATGTCAAGAAACATCCGAACGCAAGCGGGAACATCTAAGTTATGCGAATATGTAAAATAGTTAGGGACGAGGTCGTTTACCTCACTTCCATTTAAATATCTTAATAATATTCGTTGGCTTTGATTTAAAGTTGACATAGACATTCTCCTTTATTTGACATTTATTTTTTCTTAAATGTTAGATTAAAATGATTATACCAAGAGTCGTAATAAAAGTCAACACAGACCAACAAAAAAGAGGCAATAAAATACCCGATGCCGCTCAAAAATTACGTTTAAAGCAAGGTAACGCACATCACAAATTAATAATGATAAAAGTGTTGTCCTGGACGGACGCGGCATTGTATTACACCGTGCGTTATCTTGTTTTATATATAAATTTTAGGAAAGGAGTGATAAAAACCAATGGTAAATGTAAGGACACCGCAAATTGCAGACTTAGAAACAGCAATTAGAATCTATTATGAAAAATTGGAGCTGCAAAACGACGATGTAAAGGAGCTTTTTCCGGCAGTAAAAGGTAGAGCAACAATTACCAAACTAAAGCGGAAAGCCCGTGATTATATGATAGAACATGATATTTTATCGTATAACGCGCAGGCTGTTAATACAGAAGCCGCATATGCCGCATGGGGCCTTGATATTAATGACTTAGAGAACAGGCTCAAAAAACTTGAAAAACTTAAATTACTACAATGTAAGGAGTGAAAAGAATGAACAGAAAGAAAGCGGAACGTGCGGTTAAGAACGTCATAGCAATTGCCTTATTTGCATTTTTGTTTGCGGTGTTTTCCAGCTTGATTTCGGGGTGCAGAAAAGACGGAAAAGTGCAGATTTACGAGGTAAAAACCAGCGGCGTCATGTATCAGACGTCGGCAGACAACAAGCGGTTAAAAGAGCCGGTGGGCACGGAAACGGTGTATTTGGTAGTTGGGGGTGAATGTGAATGAACAGACGAAAAATGCAGTTAGACATATGCAGGGCGATGTTAACGCCAAATAAAAAATTGTATGGCGCCAGAACAGACAATGATGAATATGCAGTAACAGACGGATATGTGGCCTATGTTTTTAGTTGCGACGAGTGCGTGTTTGACAAAAAGAAACTAGCATATTATGACCAGCTTGCGGACGCTTTGAGAGACAATAAAAGCGACATTGAACTAACGCGGACAGGCAATCTGTTTGGTAAGCGCGAAATTGTTGTTGAGTTTGATGCAGGTGGAAAATTTAAGGTTTATGCAAAAGCCGAATTTGTCATTAAATTTGAGGACTACCATCTGTTTGCGTACTCTCAGGGCAACAGGGTGCTTGCCAAAGACGATTTTGGAAAAACAGTTGGTTGTTTTATGCCGTTAAGATGGGGTGATACAGGCAATGGTAATGGATGAACAAGAAATATGCTGTTTTATCCGGGAGGCGCGGGACCCGCTGACGAGGATAACGATATGCGCGCAGATGAACCTTTGCAAGCCGCAGGAAATCAGAAAAATCTGCGAGAAAAACGGCTTGAAGCTCCCGAAAAGCACAGGACGGGGTCGGCACAAAAAATGGTCTGAGGACAAAATCGAAGCGATTAAGCAGGAGCTTGCAAAGGGCAAAAAAAAGAAAGATGTAGCACGTCAGTTTGGTATGACGGTCTATGGACTGAGTTATGTAATCAAGCGGTACATACCAGAGCGGCGCAAAAAGAAAGCCCCTGATGTTGGCGCACCAGGAGCAGCGGTCGAGACCGCATAAATAAATAACCTTATTTAAAGAATACCACACTTTGTTGAAAAAGTCAAGTCGAGGTGATTTTATGGAAGAGCAAATATTTTGTGAACATTGCGGCCGGGAAATTATGAGGCTGGAAACGTATATCGAATTAAATGATATTGCAATTTGTGAAGATTGTTACATAAATATGAGCACAACGGAATTTATTGAACGAATCGGCGGAGTTATTGCCGTGAAGGAGTGATTATGAATGAGCAAAACACACTGGAAAAAGCTGACGAACCCAAACTATTTGGGTGCGTATGATTTTGATATAGGAGAAAAGCGGACCCTTACGATTGCGAAAACCGTTCGTGAAATGGTGACTGGGCCTGGTGGGAAAAAAGAGGAATGCACGGTTGCATATTTTCAGGAACCGTCTAAGCCCATGATTTTGAATAAAACAAACTGTAAGACCATTGAAAAACTGCATCACTCTCCGTTTATCGAGGACTGGTCTGGGAAACAAATTACGTTAAAGGTGGAAAAGGTGAAGTTTTCCGGCGAGCTTGTGGACGGCCTTAGAGTGGACAAGCAAATTGTGCAGCCACAGAAAGATATAAAAGACGTTCCCTGCGAGGAATGCGGCGAAATCATAACGGGCTACAGCGGTCTTGATGCTGCTCAGATGGCGGCATATACCAAGAAAAAATATGGGAAATGCCTGTGCAGCGGTTGTGCCACGAAGCAGGCCGGAGGTGAAACGGCATGAGGCTGACAAAGAGAAACTATTTTTCCTGCAAGGCCCAGATGGAATATATGAGCGTGTCGCAGTTTAAGGATTTTAAAGCCTGTGAAGAAATGGCGCTGGCAAAGATAAATGGCCAATATGAACCAGTTAGGGGAACCGCCCTTTATGTCGGCTCATATATTGATGCGCACTTTGAGGGTACGCTGGACAAGTTCAAGGCGGAAAATCCTGAAATTTTTACAAAAAGCGGTGATTTAAAATCGGAGTATAAAAAGGCGAACGAAATTATCACGCGGATTGAGCGGGACGAGCTGTTTATGCAGCTATTGTCCGGCAGGAAGCAGGTAATTAAAACCGGCGAGATATGCGGCGTACCGTTCAAAATTAAAATGGATTCGTACATACCGGGCCGGTTCATCGTGGATTTAAAAATTGTAAAGGATTTTGAACCCTTATACAAAAAAGACGAGGGACGTTTAAACTTTATTGAATACTGGGGATATGACCTACAGGGTGCGGCTTATCAGCATATTGAGGGTAACGGTCTGCCGTTCGTGATTGCAGCGGCCACGAAAGAGCCGGTGACGGATATTGATGCATTTGAAATTCCGCAGGCATATCTTGACGTGGCGCTGGACGAAATCAAAGAAAACATTGTGCGGTATCAGTCCATTAAAATGGGGCTGATTACCCCTGACCGGTGCGGGAAATGCGACTGGTGCAAAATGACAAAGAAACTGGAACATATTCGTGCTATGGAGGAGCTTGACTATGAATAATATTGTAATTAAAGGCCGGCTGACGAAAGACCCGGAAATGAAAGTGATGCAGTCCGGCAAGAATGTTGTAAATTTTAGTGTTGCTGTAAACCGCCGGTTTAACCGTGACATTGCAGACTTTTTTGACTGTGTGGCCTGGAACAAAACAGCAGATATTATTGCAAACCACTTTGTGAAAGGACAGGGCATTCTTTTGCGCGGTGAAATGCAGCAGAGGCAATGGCAGGACAAGGAGGGCAACAACCGTTATGCATGGGAGCTGCTTGTGGATGAGGTTGAATTTTGCGAACCGAAATCCTGCGCACCGGAGAAATCGCAGGAGCCGCAAAGCGGCAATATTGACGACTTTGCTCCTGTTGAAGACGCGGATTTGCCGTTTTGACGGAGGAAGCGCAAATGGATATACAAGTTGATACACGGGAAAAGAAACGGGCAATTAAGCGAATTATCGGCACGTTTGACAAGCTGGGTGTTCATTATTATTCTTCCAAGCTCTACGTTGGAGATTATATGAGTTTGGACAATCCCAGGTGCATTGTGGACAGAAAGCAAAATCTTTCGGAGTTATGCCAAAATGTATGCCAGGGCAAAAAGCGGTTCAAAGAAGAATTAAGGCGGGCCAATGATGCCGGAATTAAGATGATTATTCTTTGCGAGCATGGGAACGGCGTGTGCTGTATGGAAGATGTAAAACTGTGGGTCAATCCGCGTCTTGAAGAATCTCCTTATGCCATTTCCGGCTACAGACTGTATAAAATGCTGTCTGCGCTTGAAAAACAGTTTGACACGAAGTTTATGTTCTGTGACAAAAAGGACACGGGAAGTAAAATCATTGAGCTGTTAGGCGGCGTGGAACATGTATATTAACCGTGCGGCGCAAATCCGCAGCCGTGTGAAAATGCAGGACGTTTTAAGCATGTGTGGAATTAAAACGGGCAGAAACCGTCTGCCGTGTCCTCTGCACCGGGGCAGAAACAACAATTTTCAGGTGTGGGACGAATCGTTTTATTGCTTTAAGTGCGGTGCGCACGGCGATGTGATTGATTTTGTTATGCAGTATTACAGCACAGATTTCAAAACTGCATGTAGATTGATTGATGAAAAGTTCGTGCTGAACCTATACAAAAAGCCGACGCTCACAACAGCCCGGAAGCAGCAGGCACAAATTGACAAAAAAAGGCGGGAGCAGGCCGAGGAAGCGGAACGTTTGCGGCATTCTAAATGGGCATATCATTTGCTGTGTTGTTACCGGTTATGGCTGCTGCTCCAGGAGCCTACAGACGAAATTATCTTTGACATTGTAAATCTTGAACGGCTTCTGGATTTGTATGCGGATTCCGGCATGTTGATTGAATGGGACGCTGCCGTACTGATTTGCGCCCTTATGAAAAAACACAAAAACGAGGTGAGAACGATTGATTGACGAACAGACAATAAAATGTCTCGACGCGGACACCATTTTTTCATACAACATATTAGATGATATATTTGACATAGAAGACGAGCTGGAACGGACGCGGCTGATTGCTGTTTATAAGGCCCGGGCAAAGAAGCTAAAGCTGGACAAGGAGCTTTCAGAGGTGATTAAGGCATACAACGCGGCAAATAAAAAGCTTGCGGAACAGTATGCAAGGGAAAACGAAGAATTTGACACTGGGATACAGCTTGATTACGGCGGTGACGGCAGGGTGCTTTCCACCGTGGATAATTTTTTAAAGGTTTTAGAGCGCGACCCGCATTTTAAAGGGCTGAAATTTAATCTGTTAACCTATTCGCCGGAGCAGGAAATATGCGGTGTAACTGAGCCGTGGACAGACGCAGACGACGCAAAAACAAGGCACTACATAGAAAAAACGTATCACTTTCACAACGTGCAGAAGTGCGATGACGCGCTGCGCATTGTATTTGTGAAAAATCAGTATCATCCCATTATTGACCTCATTGAGCAATTAAAATGGGACGGCACGCCGCGCATTTGCGCTTTTCTGCACGAGTGGACAGGCTGTGAGGACAACGATTATACCCGGGAAGTAAGCCGCCTAATCTTTGCCGGAGGAATACACAGGCTATACAACAACGGCTGTAAGTTTGACGACGTACCGGTTTTAATTGGCACGAAGCAGGGCGAGGGTAAATCTACCCTTGTCCGTTGGCTGGCCTTATCAGATGAGTTTTACACAGAAGTGACGGAAATTGAGGGACAAAAGGGCATGGAAAGCGTTGAAGGTGCGTGGATTTGTGAGCTTGGGGAGCTTTTGGCGCTGACAAAGGCCCGTGAAGTGGAGGCGGTAAAGTCTTATATCACGCGGCAAAATGACAGGTACCGCAGACCGTTTGACAAGCGGGTAACCGACCATAAGCGGCAGTGCATTTTTATCGGAACCACGAACAAGGAGCAGTTTTTGACGGACAAAACAGGCAACAGACGGTTTTATCCCGTTAAGGTAAATCAGAGTGGATATGAGCTGTTTGAACGGCAGGACGAAATTAAGGCGTATATCCGGCAATGCTGGGCTGAGGCGCGTGTGTTGTTTGAACAAGGCGAATTAAAGCCTTACGCAAGCCGTGAGTTGGCTGACGCTATCCGGCAGTATCAGTCCAGCGCTGTTGAAGATGATTACCGCGTAGGAATGATTGAGGAATATTTGGAGCACAGACACGAGGTTTGTATTTTAGAGCTGTGGCGAAATGCTCTGGATATGGGCGAATTTAGTAAGCCGACAAAAAAGGACAGTAATGAAATAGCTATGATTTTGCAGTCGTTTAAGGGCTGGGAAAAACAAAGCAAAGTCAAGCGTTTTGACAGGTTCGGTCCGCAAGGCTGGTGGAAAAAGATTGAAGATGACCGCGGAATTGTTGAAGAAATCGAAAACGGGCTGCCGTATTAATGTAACTATGTATTGTATAAAAATAATACTTGTTTACACTTATTTACACCGTAATTTACGGCCTAAACCCTTATTATTACTAACAATATCTTAAAGTGTAAATATGTAAATATATATAGACTTTCAAAAATGAAAAAATATACTCTTAAGCAAAGTTATTTACGTTTACAAAAGATAAAAACCCGCAAAGCCTTATGTAGCAAGGGTTTGAGCCGTTTTTGAAAGTGTAAACAAGAAAAGATATTTACAAAATGAAGGTGAAACCATGAACAGAACGGACTATTTAGAGCTGTGCAGGAAAGCATCGGTGCTGCGGAATGGAATTTGCGGTGTCAAGAAAGATGTGCCAACTGAATTGATGGTAGCGCACAACGGAATAACCTACTATCCGCAGTCGTATGAACTAGCATTTCGGAATGGCAACGTATTGCATTTTGCTATCCTGCATGACCTGAACACGAACAGCATTACAAAGTGCAGGCTTGACAAGGTGGTGAAAGCTGATGGCAACCGTGAAAGAGTATGAAGCGTTTAAGGCATATCTTAAGACGCTGTGCCTGAAACCGGACGAATATATGCGTCGTATCATGGAATGGTGCCGGGTGCATAAGTTTTGAGGGAGTTGAATGGAATTGGGCAAGGATTGCAAAACTCCGGATTATGGCTGTAAGTACTGCACATCCCCCAACGGAGAGGGCACGGACATATTTGACGGAGATAGATTAAGTGTTGGCTATGGGGTGTATCGCAAAATTAACTACTGCCCTATGTGCGGGAGAAAATTAATCAATCCTCGTCTTTTCTCCCACCCAATTCCCCAGCGGCAAGGATAGTAGCGAGAGAGTCGCCAAGCTGGGTAAAGACTGCGGCGAGAATAGAAATTTCCTCTGCGCTGAATGTTTTGGAAATAGCACAAGCGAGAGAAGATATTAAAGTTACTAATTCACATGGATTCAAAAAAACCACCCCGTTATCAGTATATGACAATTACGTCGGGAAGTGAAAGGAGCGGAATAATGGTAAAAACACATAAGAGCAGCAGATTTGTATTATACACACTTGAAAATATACGGGACTGCAAAGACGTAGTTTTACAGATTGTAGACACAAATTCTAGCTTTACCAGTGGTGAAAAATGTTATCTCTGCGAGGTTGTCGGGCGCTATGAATATAACAATATCCGCTGCGAGCGGGACTTGACGGACGAGATATGCAAACAGAATGAGGAAATCAGAAGGCAAAAAAGAAAAATAGAGCGGTTGGAAAAAGAACTAATTAAGGAGCGTGACCGTGTGTTTGAATTGGAGCATCTTAAAAAGGGGCGGAATAATGAACAATGATTTGATAAGCAGGAGCGAACTTGCTGAAGTAGTTGCAAAAAAAATTAATAATCCAGCTATAAAAAGTTGGTTGTTTGCAATCATAAATGAGATTCCAACAGCCGACACACAGGGGCACGTTGCAAACAAAGCGCCGTGCGACTTGTGCATGTATGACCCGCCGTCAAGCTTTGGAGGTAAACCGTGCAGTATGTGTCCGGCGTGCGCGAAAATGGGAGGCAGTGAAGAATGAAAAAGTATGAATTAACGGAAGAAAAGAAAGAATTTTTAGGCAGAACACTTTACCGTATAAGGGCGTTAAAGGATTTTGAGTTATTAGACGGCACAATTATACATGCCGGAGATTTAGGCGGCTGGATTGAAAAAGAGGATAATTTAAGCCAGGAAGGTTCTGCATGGGTTTCTGGCGAGGCATGGGTTTCTGGCAAGGCACGGGTTTCTGGCAAGGCACGGGTTTCTGGCAACGCACGGGTTTATAGAATAGAACATATTATGACTTTTGGCCCGGCTGGAAGCAGGAATGGCACCACTACATTTTATCGCAATAAAAACAATGGCATATCGGTAACCTGCGGATGTTTTAACGGCAGCATAGAAGGTTTTTTAGCGCGAGTCAATGAAACGCACGGCGACAACAAACATGGGCAAGTCTACCGTGCAGCGGCGGAGCTGGCAAAATTGCAAATTGATTTGGAGGGGGAGCAATGAATAACTGGATAAGCGTCAAGGACAGGCTGCCAACATGGAAAGACGGTAAAGTCCTTATCTATACTTGTAATGGTATAAGTGTAGCAGAAAAAACAGTCAACAACAAATGGCAAGGAAAACACGCAACACCAAAAAATATTACCCATTGGATGCCTCTGCCGGAACCGCCTGAAATGGAAGGAGCAACAAATAATGAATGAAGCAGATATATACGAGATAATTTTCCATAGGAATGGGCTCGAAATCGACATAGAAGAAATGCCAACAGATTACTTAAACGGCGCAATAAAAGCCTGTAGGGACGAAATTATATCAAGGGAACGGCTTAAAATGGTATTTGAGAGGATGGCAACAAATAATGAGTAGATTAATAGACGCTGATAAGCTATACGATTACATATCTGACGTATTTACACAGTTTGGGCATGACGTTATGAGCGTGAAAGATGCGTTGAAAGCTGTAGAAACTGCTCCAACGGTAAATGCTGTTGAGTTACCGTGTAAGGTTGGGGATACGGTGTATGATATTAGCTGGAACGGCAAGATAAGAAACTGTAAAATATTAATGATATACCAAAATATGTACTATGCGTGGAAGATACGAATAAGTCCTTCGATTGGCGGCGAATATGCAGTTGTGGTAGACGCAATTGGCAAAACCGTATTTCTAACCCGCGAAGAAGCAGAACAGGCGTTAAGGGAGCGTGAATTAAAGTGAAACGGAGGAACCATAATGTTTGAGTTAAACAAAGAGCAAACAAGGGCTTTTATGCCTATAAACGACTTTGCTAATATTTGCGGATTTTACTATAATGCCATGCTTTACAGCGATCGTCAAACATGCCCAAACAACGGATATAACTGTAAGCACCCGGAATGTTCAGAAGTAAAAGACGGTATAGGCTGTTGTTTTGCGTGGGGATGCCCTTTGGGTTGGGAAGCTGACGAGGAGGATTGCAAGGAGTTTGGATTTGATTATGAAGAAGGCGAATTTATTGTTACGGAAAATCCTGCAATTCTCAAAAAAATTGTGGCATTGAGGAGTGAACAACAATGACAAACCTATGGAAATATAGAGAAATTTTGCTTGATAGCTTACTTGAATTATATAACACAACCAAAGATGAAAAAGAAAGACAAGGAATTTATGACGCGAGGGAAATAGTCTATAGGTCGCAAGCTACTTTGAAATGGATAGAGGAGAATAAAAGCAATGACCGTTAAAGAACTAAAGAATGTGATTTCAAAATTAGATGATGTAACCGTGGTTTTTGTTATGTCGCCTGACGATAACATATTAAATGATTGTTCTGACATTTCCCACGCTATTTATTCTGA
>ERZ779888.3983-NODE-3983-length-10342-cov-2.819384_pt1 | contig 10342 bp, 8 predicted proteins | sample MGYA00511245_ERZ779888 | MGnify/ENA primary metagenome ERZ779888 (study PRJEB29588, sample SAMEA2155255) | human gut metagenome | biome: human gut; feature: human-associated habitat; material: faeces | place: Denmark | collected 2008/2010 ... | reverse complement strand
CCGTCGAGTATTGTGCGGATTTCAGCGATGATGGTGTTTGTCCGTTCGACATTCTCGATACGGTGATGGAAGTCGTCGTAGTCATTATAAACGACGTGAGCGTCCGGCCTCTGGCGTTTTACGACATGCGATAGCAGTCCGGAACCTCCGAACAGATCGACGAATGTCGTTGCGGTGGGGAACTCTTGCAGGGCTTCGCGGAACAGTTTGACAAAATTGCGTTTTTGGAAACTTTGTCCCAGTCGTTGGGATAAAACTCCCAAAGTTCTTTGCAAAAACGTTGGTTTATCTCGCTCACGATTTGGAAGATACGGGGAAGCAAATTTTCAAACAGACTCTGCGGCCAGGTTTCGAGAGCCTCCGCCATAACGGTGTGATTGGTATAGGATATCGTTTCCTGACAAATCTGCCATGCCTTTTCCCAACTGTAGCCGTAAACGTCCAAAAGTATACGCATAAGTTCGGGTATGCAAAGCGTCGGGTGCGTGTCGTTGATATGGATAGCGACGCAATCGCCGAGATTGTCAAGCGTGGGGTTTGTCTTTAAATGACGCTTTATAATGCTCTGTATCGAAGCGGATACAAAGAAATATTGCTGTTTGAGTCTGAGAGATTTTCCTTCATAGTTGTCGTCGGCAGGATACAAAACTTTGGAAATGGATTCCGCCATTGCCTTTGCCGCCGTCGCCTTGACGTATTCGCCTCTCGAGAACATCGTCATATCGAAGTCGATAGGCGCCTTTGCCGACCAAAGTCTCAGTTTGTTGACCGCCGAAGTGGCATAGCCGGACACGTTCATATCGTAAGGAACGGCAAGAACGGTCATAGGATTTTTAAGGTGAACCTTTAAGTTTCCGTCCTCCCAGACCTGCTCGACGGTGCCGCCGAAATTGACTTCGTATACGTCCTGCATACGGGGATTGAGCCATACGCTGCCTCCTTTGAGCCAATCGTCCGGTTGCTCGAGCTGCCAGCCGTCTACTATTATCTGTTTGAAAATGCCGTAATCGTATAAAATCGAAAAACCGCTTGCCGCATAGCCCAGAGAAGTGAGCGAATCCATATAAGCGGCGGCAAGTCTGCCTAGACCGCCGTTTCCGAGACCTGCGTCCGGTTCGAGTTCGTATATCTCGTTCATGTCGAAGCCGAGCGATTTTACCGCCGTTTCAACCTCGCTTATAATGCCCATATTGAAAATGTGATTTTTGAGCGAGCGTCCGAGCAAAAATTCCATTGACATATAGTAAATGATTTTGCCGTTCTTTTCTCTGACCGTCTTTTTAAAATTAGATCTTGCCTGAGTGAGTTTTTCTCTTACGACTATACATACTGCCTGATAAATCTGTTGTTTAGTCGCTTCATCCTGTTTAAGTCCGAAATACCTTGCGAGGGTAGAAACAATTTCTTTTTCAAAGTCTTTGCTAGTAGTCTTAAAAGTGTCCATTTATACCTTCCTTTTTATGTAACGCCATAGAGCGTAGAATTGAGTAACATTCGAGCATCGAACGCCATGCCGTCCGCCCGGCAGATACTTCCGTCAATCAGGCAAACGCCAACGGCGCAGATAAAGATAATCCCCCTAAAACAAAACCGCTATTTCACTTTGTGCTTTAAAGGACAACCGCCATAAAATACAGCGGTCGTAAAGGACGGACGGCAAAAAGCCGAGCCGTTATTATTTAATATCTTTATAAATTTCGATATATTTTTTGGCGGATTTTTCCCAACTGAAATCCTCGTTCATGGCGTTGGTGATGACCTTTTGCCATTTTTCCTGATCCTGATACGTTCCGAACGCACGCCACACGGCGTCGAGCATATCGTAGGAGTTGTAAGTTTTAAAGGTAAATCCGCTTCCCTTTTCGCCGTCAAAAGGAGTAACGCTGTCTTTAAGACCGCCCGTTTCTCTGACGATGGGGATAGAGCCGTAACGCATTGCTATCATTTGCGAAAGTCCGCACGGCTCGAATTTAGACGGCATCAAAAACATATCGCTGCCTGCGTATATCTTGGAAGCGATGTCGCTTGAAAAACCGATGACCGCCTTGAGTTTTTTGGGATACCTGCCCTCGAGCGAACGGAACATTTCCTCATATTTCCAATCGCCCTTGCCGAGCACGATAAACTGAAGATTTGCCGAAAGAATTTCCTCTATAACGGCGGCGACGAGGTCAAGACCTTTTTGTTCGGTCAGACGGGTTACCATACCGATGACGGGTTTTTCGGGATCGAACGGAAGGTCGAGCATTTCAAGCAGACCTTTTTTGTTTTCCACCCTGTCGGCAAGCGACTTGACGTCGTAATTTTTAAACAGAGCCTTGTCCGTTTTGGGGTCGTATAAAACGGTGTCTATACCGTTGATGACTCCCCTCATCTTAAACTTGCGGTTGCCTAAAATAGGGTCAAGACCGAAAGAGTAGAACGGATGCATCAGCTCCTCGGCATACGTTTCGCTGACGGTGGTAACTCTCGCAGCCGATTCGATACCGCCTTTCATATAGTTTACGCAGTCGCTGTCCTCAACGAGAGATTCCGCACCGTAAGGCAAGCCGAGAATATCATAGATGAGGTTTTTGTTGTATTTGCCCTGAAATTCTATATTGTGAATGGTGAATACCGTTTTGATTTTCTGATATTCCTTTGAATAGCGATAGAAGCAATCGAGGAATACGGGAATGAGTGCCGTTTGCCAATCGTTGGCGTGAATGATATCGGGGACGAAATCCATGATGGGCATAGATTCCAAAACGGCTTTTGAAAAGAACGCGAATCTTTCACCGTCGTCGAAATCTCCGTAAAGACCGGGACGCTTGAAATAATACTCGTTGTCGATAAAATAATATGTAATGCCGTCGTAAACCGCTTTGAATACGCCGCAGTATTGCCTACGCCAGCTGAGGTCCACGAAAGTGGAGCCCTCGTATGACATAAGGTTTTGATATTGCGAAGGGATAATCTGCTTATAATAAGGTATGACTACCCTTATATCGTGCCCTAAAGCCTTAAAAGCCTTAGGCAAAGCGGCGGCGACGTCGCCTAAACCGCCCGTTCTTGCGAACGGACCCGCTTCAGATGCGACAAACAAAATTTTCATAATTTCTCCTTTTTATACTACCCTGCCTTTGACTATGACGATAGGATAGTTTTCCGAACCGGACAATTCCCTGCCCGTCTGAACGATAACCTTTTTATCTGAAATTATATAATTGAGTTTAGCGTTTTCCATAATGATACCGCTTTCCATAATTATAGAGTTTTTGATGACTGCGCCCTTTTGCACTTTGACGCTACGGAAAAGAATGGAGTTTTCGACAGTTCCGTCAATCTCGCAGCCGTCGGCTATCATACTGTTTTTGACAACCGCTCCGTCCATATACTTTGTGGGGACGCTGTCTTTGACCTTTGTCAAAATTGTGGAATGTCCGAAGAAGAGGTCTTCTCTGATTTTGGGGTCAAGCAAATCCATACTGTGCTTATAGTAAGCATGAATTCTATCGATGACGGCGACGTAGTTTTTGACCTGATAGCTCATTATGTAGAGGTTGTCGAGTTCCTTTTGAAGAATTTCTCTTTCAAAATCGTATGCGCCGTGAGCGTAGGCGTTGTCGATAAGGGATATGAGAAGGTCCTTTTTGATAAAGTAGATATTGAGGTTGGCAAGCTGCTCTTCGGGGTCGCTTGCGATAGGATAGCGAATGTCCGTTATTCTGTCGTTTTTATCGACGCTGACAACGTGTTTTCTCGGATTTATTTCGGTTGTTTTATATGTAAGCACGGTTATATCCGCACCTTTTTCGAGGTGGAATTGTTCGACGTCCTCGAAGTCGATATTGAAAGCGATGTTGCTGTTGGTGATGACGACGTATTCCTCTTTATTGTTTAGCATAAAGTTTCTGAGGGAATAGAGCGCCTCGATTTTACCCTTATAAATATCGTGAGAGCTGTTCAGAACAAAAGGCGGGAAAACCGCAATACCGCTGTTTTTTCTGTTGAGATTCCAGTCACGGCCCATACGTATATGGTCCATGAGCGAACTGTAATTGTTTTTTGCGACAATGCCTATCGTTGTGATATTTGCTTCAACAAAGTTTGAAAGCACAAAGTCGATGAGCCTGTATCTGCCTGCAAACGGCAAAGAAGCCGTAGTCCTGTTTAAAGTAAGGTCATTTAAATGGCTTTCGCTGTCTGATGCAAAAATAACGCCTAAAGTATTGTTTTTCATAATCAACCTCCTATCATCTGGTTAGCAGGGACAACAGTGCCCGCCTTAACCTTGTAATCCGGAGCGATAACGCTTATCTTCCAATCTCCGGGCTTTGACGGAGGTTGCGCCTCTCCGACTTTTGCATTTTTTCCTACGACCGCATTCCAACCGACAATGGAGTAGCGAACGTCCGCACCCTCTTCTATGACGGCGTTGGGCATTATTATCGAGCCCTCGACGTAGGCGTTTTTGCCGATTTTGACCGAGCCGAACAACACGGAATTTTTGACCGTTCCGTATATCATCGCTCCCTCAGTAACCAGCGACGTTTTCACTTCGGCAGAATCGGAAATATAGTGAGGCGGCTGAGCCGTGTTTCGGCAGTATATCTTCCACTTCTCGTCTTCGAGATTGAGTCCTCCGTTTCCGTGGAGAATATCCATATTCGCTTCCCAAAGAGAGGAAATGGTTCCTACGTCTTTCCAATAGCCGTCGAATTGATACGCTATCATCTTTTGATTGTCGGCAAGCATTTTGGGAATTATGTTTTTACCGAAATCGTTTTCGGACGTCTTATCCGCTTCGTCCTCGATGAGATATTTGCGAAGTTTTTCCCAAGTAAATATGTATATGCCCATTGAAGCTTTTGTGCTTTTAGGCTGTTTGGGTTTTTCCTCAAATTCATAAATCTCGCCCTTTTCGTTGAGATTCATAATTCCGAAACGAGACGCTTCTTCGATAGGCACGTCGAGAACGGCTATAGTGCAATCCGCATGCTTTTTCTTATGAACGTCAAGCATTGCCGCATAATCCATTTTATAGATATGGTCACCCGAAAGCAGCACTACGTATTCGGGATTGTATCTGTCGATAAAGTCGATATTCTGGAAAATGGCGTTGGCAGTGCCCTTATACCATTCGCCCGACTTGGCTCTCATGAAAGGAGGCAAAACGTATATACCGCCGTTGAGTCTGTCAAGGTCCCACGGTTGTCCGTTTCCTATGTATTGGTGAAGTTCAAACGGACGATATTGCGTCAAAACACCTATGGTGTCTATACCCGAATTGACACAGTTTGATAGCGGAAAATCGATGATGCGATATTTCGCACCAAACGGCACCGCAGGTTTTGCAACATCATTTGTTAAAACTCCAAGTCTTGTGCCCTGTCCGCCTGCGAGTAGCATGGCAAGACACTCCTTTTTCACAAGGTTCATATTATTTTTCCTCCTTACCATAATCCGGTTTTAAAAACATAACCGTATTTGCCGGTATATTCAATTTGATAGAGCACGGATAGCCGTGCGAGGGTTTTTCCGTCGCCTTAAACGTGGGACGGCGAGCCTCGTCTCCGCCGTATTTCTTGAGCGACGAGATAAGCTCCGTCTTATAGGGCAGATTCTCGGGAACGCCCATGACGTATTTATTTCTCTTTACGGGCGAGAAATTCACCACGCAGATGACGTATTCTCCGTTTGCCGCTTTGCGGATAAAGGAGATTATATTCTGTTTAAAGTCGTCGACGACAATCCATTTAAATCCGTCCTGCGAACAGTCAAGCTGCCACAAAGCGGGATTTTCAAGATAGAAAGCGTTTAAATCCTTGACAAACTTTTGCAACATTCTGTGTCGGGGATAATCGAGAAGCAACCAGTCGAGCTCCTTTTTATAATCCCATTCGATAAACTGTCCGAACTCGCAGCCCATAAACGTGAGCTTTTTGCCGGGGTGTCCTATCATGTATCCCAAAAAGCTCTTTAATCCCTCGAACTTGTCGTCGTAGCTTCCGGGGAATTTGTCGATAAGCGACTTTTTGCCGTGCACCACTTCGTCGTGCGAGATGGGCAGAATGTAGTTTTCGGAATAGGCATAGGTTATCGAGAAAGTGAGGTCGTTGTGATTGTCCTTTCTGAAGAACGGGTCGAGCGAGATATAGTGCAGGCTGTCGTTCATCCAGCCCATATTCCATTTAAAGTTAAATCCGAGACCGCCGTCGTAAGCAGGTTTGGTCACCATGGGATAGGCGGTAGATTCTTCCGCAATAGTCAATGCGCCGTGATGCTTTGAAAGTATGGCGGAATTCATCTGCTTTAAAAAGTCCTTTGCCTCGAGGTTATAATTTCCGCCGAAAGCGTTGGGCACCCATTCGTTGTCCTTCCTGCCGTAGTCGAGATAGAGCATACTTGCAACGGCGTCGCATCTTATTCCGTCTATGTGATATACGTCAAACCAGAACATAGCCGCCGATATGAGAAAAGATTTCACTTCGTTTTTGCCGAAGTCGTAAATCTTTGTGCCCCACTCTTTATGCTCGCCCTTTCGAGGGTCGGCGTATTCATAGAGCGGCGTGCCGTCGAACATCGAAAAACCGTGTTCGTCTTTCGGGAAATGCGCAAGCACCCAGTCGAGAATGACGCCTATACCGCTGCGGTGGCATTTGTCTATAAAACTCATAAGCCCGTTGGGCGTTCCGTAGCGGGAAGTGGGAGCAAACATACCCGTGACCTGATATCCCCACGAGCCCTCGAAAGGATATTCGGTAAGAGGCATTATCTCAATGTGGGTATATCCCATCTTTTTGATATACGGGATAAGCTCGTCCGCCATTTTTTCATAGCTTATAAAGTTTCCGTCCGCATACTTTCTCCAGCTTCCGAAATGGAATTCGTAAATGTTCATCGGGCTGGAATAAGGGTTATAACTCTTGCGGTTTTGCATCCACTTGTTGTCTTTCCAATGGTATTGAGTTATATCGTAAAGTTTGGCGGCGTTTGAAGGAGGCGTTTCAAAATGCAGTCCGTAAGGGTCGGTCTTAAAAACCGTCTTACCCGTCGATTGAACGACGGCATATTTGTAGGTGGTATACTGAGCAAGGTGCGGGATAAACAGTTGCCATATTCCGCCCTCAACCGCTTCCATGACGTTGGCGTTTTCGTCCCAGTTGTTGAAGTCGCCCACAACGGACACTTTTTTTGCATTAGGAGCCCACACGCTGAATAACCAGCCGTCCACTCCGTTTTCCTTTACCGGGTGAGGCGATAAAAGTTTATAAGCCTCATAGTTCGTGCCCTCGTGAAAGAGGTATAAAGGAAAACTGTCGTTTGGTCTTACCATTTTTATCTCCTGAAAAAATTGTCGACAAAATCACCGACAACGATATTTTGCAATTTTAGTATAGCAAAAACGTCAAAAATTTTCAATAGCAAACGCTCAATTTGTCAATATTTTTTTGTCATATACCGTTTTTGCAAAAATTTATTTTGCATTTTTGTCGTTTTCGACAAAACTCACTATTTTTTTGAAACAATTTTCGGGTATTTTTTTTCGGCAATCAAAAAGTATTTTCTCCAGCCTCTCTCTGTCGTGAGAAAGCACGGCGATTGTCGCTCCGCTTCCCGTCATAAAACAGGGCAAGCCGTATCCCGAAAGTGCGCTATATACCCTTTCCACACCGCCGTTGAGTTTGACGGCAGGAATATACAGGTCGTTTGGGACGTCAAAATCGAGCGTATCGAATCTTTCGGCTATATCCGATAAATTGTCCTTTGCTCTCGGCGAGCCGTCGGATAAAGCGTATGCCTTTGCCGTATCGACGCTGCCGCTCTTTACCAAAAGCGCATAGCATTTTTTAGGCGGCATAAATTCGAGCTTTTCCCCCACTCCCTCGGCGAGCGCAAATCCGCCCTTTAACATAAACGGCAAGTCGCAGGAAAGTTTATATTTTTCCTCGTCCGTCAAATCAAGATTTAAATGCTTGCAGCAAGCGGCAAAAACTGCCGTCCCTCCCCCGAGTCCTCCGCCCAGCGGAATTCTCTTTATCACCTTTGCACCTTTGATATTAAAGCGTGAAAAAATCTTTTTTAACGCCTCGGTATATCTTATCTTATCAAGCTCCCCCGTTTCGTCGAAAAGCTCTATCCCTTCGCCTCCGAATTCAAAGGCGTCGCTAAGCGATATGCTATGGAACAGGGTTTTTATCGTATGAAGATTATCTTGTTTCCCCGTAACGAGAAGCCCTATGTTTATTTTGCCGTAAATTTCCATACCGTCATTATAGCACACGCCCGTTTCAAATTAAAGGGGAAAAATTATCTTTTAGTTGCTTTGCGCTCGAAAAACGGCTATGATAGACCTATTGTCATATTTCGCCGTTTTTCTCCCTTGTCCGGCTGTGCGTTCTCTCTTTATACGGCGGAAAATATCGGCAACGCCAAAGAAGTAGCGGCATTGACTTTTGCCGTTTGCTTTTTCAGTGCTGAAAAAACGCCTGAGCTTTCGGCTCAGGCGTTAAAGGCTGTCAAACAAGTTTTACACAAGGCTTCTGAAATAGACGATTTTTTGACCGTCGACAAGTTTTTTGTCGATTTCGTTTTGTTCCAAAATCTTGTCGGGCGAGGCGCTGAACGCCTTGGCGACGTCCCATATCGTATCGCCTTCGCTTGCGATATATACCGAGATTGCCGAATCGTTCAACGGCTTCTCCTCGCCCTCCGCCACGCTGTCGATATACGTCATAGTCTTTTCCGTATACGCCTCTACGGCAAAGCACAGTTTAACCGAAAGCTCTATCTCTCTGTCACGCTTGATTTTGGCTGAAACGTCTCCCACGCTGCCTTCCGCTTTTAATACGGCATCTGAGCCCATGTCCGAGGAAAAACCGACGGAATAAGGAAGCTCTGCCTTGACGGAGTTGAAACCGTTTTCGTCTTTATAAATTATCGTCGCTCCGACAATACCCTCGACGCATACCGTCGAATTTTCGCTCCACACTTTAGCCACGGTATTCGACGCCGTAGTCACCGCAAGAATCTCTCTTACGGCAGGACGGGTTTCGGATATCCTTGCGGAATCGGTGAACTTGTCGTCAAAAAACAGCGCTTTGTCAAAAGCGGTCATCTCTATACTGCCCTTTTCGGCAATAAGTTCTCTGTTTGGCATAAACACGTCTACGGCAACGGAGAGGTCGGAATTTTTATATCCGTTTATTCTGACGCCGATAAGCGCCTCAATTTCGATATTGTTGTCGCCCTCCGTTCCGCCTATTATTATCCTGACGTTTTTGACTTCCGCTTTTGCCGTAACGCCGTCGTCGGGATTGAGCCCTTTAAACGGCACTTCCTCGCTGAACGGCACGTTAAACCTTGCGCACTTTATCGTATCGTCTATAAGATAAGTCACAGCGGCGCACATCTCACCGGATACGAACACGCCGCCTTCCGTCGACTTTAACTGATATATCGCAACGTCGGAATCGGTTGTCAAAATCTTTTCGATATCGCCTCCTATAAACGCTTCGTCCGTCACGGAAAAATCTTTGACTACCGAGCCTATCAAACTGTTGAGCCTGATTTCTTCACATTCGACATAGCACTCGCTCGGAACGGAAGTGAGACACTTGCACTCTCTATTCTGCGCCGCATACACCGTGAGCCTGACAACACTGCACAGCTTCAATTCCTCATCGCCCGAAAGGTCCGTTTCGAGCACCTTTGCCTCGCCGTAGACTACGTCTCCCGATGAAACTTCCGCCGATATGTTTTCATCAAAATCGGCGAAATAGTCAAGACTTTGCAAAACGTTTTCGTTTGAAAGATATACGAGCCTGAAGTTGACTCTGCCGCTGAAAGAAACGGATTTATCCGCGGCGTCCACCTTTACCGCTCTGCCGTCCGCCACCACCGACAACACTTTCGCGACAGACGCTCCGTCTGCGAGCGGCAATTTAAATTCTACCACTCTATCCGCCACCGCCGCCTGTTTAAAACATTTGCAGCTTACGTTTTCATAATTATATTCCATACTGCCCTCCTAACTCGATATATTTTATTAAATCGGATTGCCGTGTATGATTAAAATTTAAATATCCGTCAATAATTTCTATATGCGAGATATAGGACAAAATTTAGACACAACAAAAAAGCGCGTGCTTGCCCTCAAGGGCATAAGCGTGCAGATTGAAGTCAATGAAGGACGAAACAAAATAAGTTCTTTTTGCGGAAACGTCGAAAACGTATACCCCTCCGTGTTTACCTTTAAAACTTTGAACGGCGCTCTTAAAACTTTTTCCTATAACGACGTGCTGACAAAGGGAGTCAAGTTTTTCAAAGTATGAAAAAAGCATTCGTAAACCGAATGCTT
>ERZ779888.3982-NODE-3982-length-10342-cov-14.847380_pt1 | contig 10342 bp, 6 predicted proteins | sample MGYA00511245_ERZ779888 | MGnify/ENA primary metagenome ERZ779888 (study PRJEB29588, sample SAMEA2155255) | human gut metagenome | biome: human gut; feature: human-associated habitat; material: faeces | place: Denmark | collected 2008/2010 ... | reverse complement strand
GACAGATGCCGCGCGTGCTCTCGGGCAGCGGGCGGCGCGTCACGCAGGACTGGGGCGAGGCGGGCGACTACACGGCCATCGAGACCGGCGCCTTCTTCAAGGTCGTCATCAGCCCCTCGGCCCGGACCATCACGGTGACGGCCGACGACAACGTGATCGACTTCCTGAAGCTGGAGCGCCGAGGCGGATGCCTGGCATTCAGCCTGTCGCCGCGCTCGAGCCGGACCCGCCGGATCGAGAACCTCTCCATCTCGGTGGTGGTTCCCGTGTCGGCCTCGCTGCGGGAGATCCACGTGGGCTCCTATGCCGGTGTCGAGAGCCGCCTGCCGCTTCGCGGAGCGGATTTCAACATCTCGATGTCGGCCTACGGCGAGGTGAAGGCCGATCTGGTCGATTCGGGGCGGACGCGGCTCCAGGTGTCGAGCTACGGCACTTACGAGGGAACGATCGAGTGTGCCGGTGCGCAGCTCTCCGTCGCCAGCTACGGCGTGCTGAAGGGGGCGCTGACGTGCACCGGGACGGCCGACGTCTCGGTGGGCAGCTACGGCTCCCTCAACGGCGACATCCGTGCCGCGCAGGTGAACCTCGCGGTCAGCAGCGGCGGCAAATACTCGGGTGCGGTGAAGGCCGATGCGGCCTCGCTCGGCGTGTCGAGCTATGCGCAGGCTGCCGGGGCGATCGAGGTCGCGGACCTGAAGGTTTCGGTCTACAGCAGCGGGTCGTTCCGCGGCGCCTTTGCCGGCCGGCGGTGCGAGGCGACGGTGGGCTCCTACGGCAAGCTCGCCCTGACGGGCTCGGCCGTCGTGGAGGATGTGACCGTGCAGCTCTCGTCGCAGGGCGAATTCTCGGCCCCCGATCTGCGCGTAAAACGCTATGACATCCGGGCGTCGAGCTACTCGAAGGCCGAGGTGTGGTGTTCGGAGCTGCTCAAGATCGAGGCCTCCTCGTCGGCGCGCGTCCTCTACGACGGTCCCGGACGGCTGGAGACCCTCTCCGACAACATCCGCCGCCGCTGACGCCGCAGATCGGTGCCTGAAAAAACCGGGCGGAGCTTGACAGAAGCTCCGCCCGGTTTCGTGTTGTCCGGCCGATGCCGGGTCTTCGGGGATTATTGGATGATCTTGAACTCCCCGTCGTAGCTGCCCTGGATCTTCGTGCCGCCCTGCGTCGTGAAGTCGAACGTGAAGCCGTAGCCCGGCTCCTTGTGCGTGACGGTGAAGGTGCCGCCGTTGACGAGCAGGTACTCCTCCTGATCCGTGCCGGCGTTTATCGTGCAGTAGGTGCCCATGGGACCCCACATGTCGATGACGCCCTCGTAGTATTTGCCTGCGGCGGCGCTGCCGTTCTCGTCGAGCGTGTAGGTTCCTTCGCTGATGACGGGATCGTGCGACTCGTCGAGTACGTCGTTCATGTCGATCATCAGGACGGTTTTCTTGTCGCTGCTCGTGAAGGAGAGTGTGTAGTTCGCCGTGCCGTAGCCGTAAAGGTCGCCGTAGTAGTAGCCCTCGCCCGTGGCGAAGACCTCGTTGATGTCCTCCGAGACGGCCGGGGCCATGTTTTTGAAGGTCAGCGCACCCTTGTAGGAGAAGTTGAGCCGGTAGCCGTCTTCGAGGACGAAATGGCCGCTGATCTCGTAGCCGTCGGCCGTATGTTTCACCGTGGCCGTACCCTCCTTGTAGTCGATGCGGTAGCGGGCCGAGCCGTCGGGAAGCGTGTAGTGTCCGCAGCTCTTGTCCGCAGCGATCGTGTTGAGGGCGATATCGCTGCTGAAGGTGTAGGTTCCCTCGGGCAGGACGGCGTTGTCCGCATCCGCCGAGGTGGCGCCCCACAGGTCGAAGTCCAGTACGTAGCCCGATCCGAGGGGATTGCCGTCGCTGTCCGGCGTCATGTCGCCGAGGCGGAAATAGTATTCGCTGAATCCGGCACCATAGGCGTCGCCGTAGTAGGTCATGTCGGAATATGCGTAGGTCGTCTCCACGGTGATGTCCTCGCCGTAGACGCCCGACTGGTTGGTCATCGGGATCTGACCCGTGTAGGAGATGCGGAATTCCTGGCCCGTCTCGGTGATGAATACGCCCTCGATCGTCGTGCCGCCGGCGTCGGAGGTGACGTTGAGTTCGCCCTCCTTGAAGTAGATGTTTTCGGTGATGTTTCCGTCATTGCCTACCGCCAGCAGTACGGTCGATTCGCTGCTGATGCGGAACTGATCGTGCGTTATGCTGTTCTCGAAGATGTATTTTCCCGAAGGCAGCAGCGCCTCCTGCGGCTTGTCGGAGACGGGGCCGTAGCAGTCGAAATAGACCATCGTACCCGCGCTCTGGGCCATGCCGTGGTCAAACGGACAGTCGGTAAGCATGAAGTAATAGTTTGCGGCATCCTGGCTGAACTTGCATCCGTAGTAGACACCCATGGCCGTGGTGGCCTTCAGCACACCCTCTTCCGTGCTGCTGATCGTGGTAAATTCCGATTGGGCGCGTGCGGTCCGGCCGTCGGCGCCGACAGCGAGGGCATAGACCGTGTAGGAGGTCGAGGCCGTGAGCCCGTCGGCCGCAAGGTCCTTGTTCTCTCCTTTGGCGAGCGGCGTGCCGATGCCGGTCAGCATCTCGTCGGTCGGCTCGGTCATGTCGGACTCCATCGTCAGGAAGTATGCCGCGGAGGCATCCTGCACGGTGATCGTGAAGAGGGCGTTGGCACTGCCGATGTGCGTGACCTCGATCGCTACCGAAGGCTCCCTGGCGGCTTCGTCCGAATTGTCCTTTTCGCAGGAGATGAGGGTGGCCGACAGCAGGAACGCCACGGCGGTGAGGATTTTGTAGAAGGGTTTTTCATAAGAATGAGGTGTTGATAGTAAGGGCCAATATATGAAAAAAACGGCAATCTTCCGATTACGGTTCCGAAGCGGCGGCTGGATGTTATCTCTTCCGATGGGTCGCAAGGTGCTGTGCATCAGCGCACATACGAATCTGTCGTATTTTGCAACATGCTGATTGCGTGCGTGTTGATAAATACCGGCGGTGATGTCGGTAAAAATCAGCGAAAAAAGGTGTTCGGAAAACAAATGGCGCATTTTGGGACAAAACGGTGCGGTCGCTTCCGCGGCGGACAACAAAACGGGCGGGCCTTTGCAAGGGCCCGCCCGAATCCTTCTCCGAAGCGGTTGCGACTATTCGATGCCGCGCAGGTGCTTCTCCCAGTTCCACGCCGAGACGAGCGTCTCGTCGAGCGTGCGCTCGGCCTTCCAGCCCAGCTCGTTGTTCGCGCGCGTGGGGTCGGCCCAGATGGCGATGATGTCGCCCGCACGGCGCGGCGCAATCTTGTAGTTGAGCTTCACGTGGTTGACCTCCTGGAACTTGCGCACCAGCTCCAGCACCGAGACACCGCGGCCCGTGCCGATGTTGAAGATCTCGTAGGACTCCTTGTTGCGGTTCTCGATCATGCGGCGGATGGCCGTGACGTGGGCCTTGGCCAGGTCGACGACGTCGATGTAGTCGCGGATGCACGATCCGTCGGGCGTCGGATAGTCGTCACCGAAGACCGAGAGGCACTCGCGCAGTCCGGCGGCCGTCTGCGTGATGTAGGGCACGAGGTTCTGCGGCACGCCGCGCGGCAGCTCGCCGATCAGGGCCGAAGGATGGGCGCCGATGGGGTTGAAATAGCGCAGCGCGATACCCTTCAGGCCCGGGTAGGCCTTCAGCGAGTCGCGCAGGATGTCCTCGCACATGGTCTTCGTGTTGCCGTAGGGCGACTCGGCCGGCTTGCGGGGCGTCTGCTCCGTGACGGGCTGCTTGTCCGGTTCGCCATAGACGGTGCACGACGACGAGAAGACGATGTTCGGCCGCTTGAAGTCGCGCATCAGGGTGATGACGTTCATGAACGACGTGAGGTTGTTGCGGTAGTACTTGAGGGGCTGCTCGACCGACTCGCCCACGGCCTTCGAGGCCGCGAAGTGGATCACCGAGTTGAATTCGTACTTTTCAAAGACCTTTGTGCGGAAGGCCTCCAGATCGCAGCAGTCCACCTCGACGCACGGCACGTCGACGCCCGTGATCTTGCGCACGCCCTCGACGGCGTGGATGTCGCTGTTCGAGAAGTTGTCGGCGATCACCACGTCGTAACCGGCGTTGATGAGCTCCACGGCGGTGTGCGAGCCGATGTATCCGGCGCCGCCGCTGACTAATACACACTCTTTTTTCATAGAAGACAATTTGTTTTCAAATACAAAGATATGATTTTTTGAGCAAACTGACGCTTTGCAAGGATTAAAAACATCCGGCGGTCATGGGGTTGGAAAAGCGGACAGAGGGATGGGGTCGGATGTGGAGAATCCGCATGAAGCGTTCCCGCTACCCCTTTTTCCGGTAGTCGACCGTGATGAGCTGACCCTCGAAGTGCCAGTCCGAGATATCCAATCCGTACGGGATGGAATCGTTGTCGAACCAGGCATATATCGGGAAGAGCGTCCCGTCGCCCGGGTTTCCCGAGCACATCAGGATCGCCAGCTGCGTGCAGTCGCTGATATCCAGTTCCGTGAGCATGTTTTGGGAGCAAAGCAGGGAAGTTAGTCCCGTACACCCGCTGATGTTCAGCGCCGTCAGTTGGTTGGTCCAGCAGCGCAGAGACTCGAGTTCCGGACACTGGCTGGCATCCAGTCTCTGCAGGACGTTGCGCTCGCAGTTGACTTTGGTCAGATGAGGCCGTCCGCTTATGTTCAGGTCTGTCAATTGATTGCTGTAGCAGTCCAGCGTAACCAGTGCGGCGCAGTTGTCGATTTTCAACTCCGTCAGCAGGTTGTACGAACAATCCAGCGTCTCCATTGCCGGGCAATCGTTCAGGTTGAGTTCCGTCAGTTGGTTATTGTAGCATATCAGATAGGTCAATGCGGCCTTTTCACGCAGATCGAGTTGTTCGAGCTGGTTGCTGTCGCAATTGAGCAGGACCAGGTCCCGCTGGGCCGTCACATCCAGGTCCGTCAGCTGGTTGCTTTGGCAGTAGAGGTATTTCAGATTCTTGTTGCTGCGGACATCCAGCGTCTTGAGTTGATTGCCCGAGACAACCAGCGTCTCCAGTTTCGGCAGGCAGCTGACATCGACCTCTGTCAGATAACTGCCGTTTACATTCAGGTAGACCAGCTCCGTGTTCTGGCTGATATCCGGCATGAAGCAGCACCATGCGCAGGACAGGATGGTCAGGGCCTTGTTCTGGGTCAGGTCCAGCGAAGTTAACGGGTTGACTGCGCAGTTCAGTTCCGTCAGCGCCGTATTGGCGCTTACATCCAGGTTTTCCAGATCGTTGCTGTGGCAGCCCAAAACGGTCAGCGCCTTGTTTTGGCTGACGTCGAGTTTGGTGAGGCTGTTGTTGGAGCAGTCCAACAGCGTCAACAGGGTGTTCTTGCTGACGTCCAGCTCCGTCAATTTGTTTTCAGTGCACCGCAGCTTGAGCAACTGCGTGTTTTTGCTGACATCCAGATCGGTCAGCATGTTGTGCGAGCAGTCCAGGACGGTCAGCGACTCAAAGAGCTCGATGCCCCGCAGCGACGTCAGGAAACCGACGTTGCGCCCCGAGACGTCGAGTTCGGTGATTTGTCTGATTTCATTGAGGAAGATTTGCTCTGCATCGGCGATGTACCCGCGCTCCTCCAGCACTCTGGCAAATGCGGAATCGAACTGGTCGGTGATGAGCTTGTCGTACTTTTCGGGCGTTTTGTCTCCCGGATCATCTTTTTGGCATCCTGCAACCGCAATCATGACGGTGGCCAGAATCAGAGTGTATAGTCTTTTCATGATGATGAGGTGAGGTGGTTAAGATATTGAAGTTTCAATTTTGTCCGGGGATGTGATGGAGAGCCGATTCCGGATCGGATTCCTGTCGTGGCGGGCGGTGTCCGATCTTTTACAAAGATAATGATTTCACCGGCTTTTTATAATTTGAAAGGACTAAAAATTACAGATAGGTAGTGAAAAAAATCTTTTGGGCTCTTGTCGCCGTATTTTCGACCCGGGAGATTGACGGGGTGTTCATCTGGTTGACGATCCGTAATTTGCAATGCAAAAAAATATATGGGGTGTGTCTGTTTTTCGGAAAATAATCGTATATTTGTAACAGTTTGATACTCGCAACGCGGAATTCATTAAAAACCTTAACACGATATGTACGGAAAAATCAAGGAGTATTTGCAGCATGAACTCGCCGAAATCGAGGCTGCCGGGCTTTACAAGCACGAACGGGTGATCGAATCCCCCCAGCGTGCCGAAATCGAGGTTGCAGGTCGGAAGGTGCTGAACTTCTGCGCCAACAACTATCTGGGCCTTTCGGACAATCCGCGCCTCATCGAGGCGGCCAAACGGGCCATGGACGCCCGCGGCTACGGCATGTCGTCCGTGCGCTTCATCTGCGGCTGCCAGGACATCCACAAGCAGCTCGAAAAGGCCATCGCCGACTACTTCGGCACCGAGGACACGATCCTCTATGCCGCCTGCTTCGATGCCAACGGCGGCGTCTTCGAACCGCTCTTCGGCGAGCAGGACGCCATCATCTCCGATGCGCTGAACCACGCCTCGATCATCGACGGCGTGCGTCTGTGCAAGGCCGTGCGCTACCGCTATGCCAATGCCGACATGGGCGAGCTGGAGGAGTGCCTCAAGAAGGCCCAGGCACAGCGCTTCCGCATCATCTGCACCGACGGCGTCTTCTCGATGGACGGCAACGCCGCGCCGCTCGACAAGATCTGCGCCCTGGCCGAGAAGTACGACGCGCTGGTGATGGTCGACGAGTGCCATTCGGCCGGCGTGCTCGGCAAGACGGGTCGCGGCATCACCGAACTCTACAACCTGCGCGGGCAGGTCGACATCCTGACGGGTACGCTCGGCAAGGCCTTCGGTGGCGCCGTGGGCGGCTTCACGACCGGCCGCAAGGAGATCATCGACATGCTGCGCCAGCGTTCGCGCCCCTACCTCTTCTCGAACTCGCTGCCGCCCGCCGTCGTGGGGGCCGGGATCGAACTGTTCCGCATGCTGGCCGAGAGCAACGAGCTGCACGACCGCCTCGTGGCCAACGTCGAGCACTTCCGCGCGGGCATGATGGCCGCCGGCTTCGACATCAAGCCCACGCAGTCGGCCATCTGCGCCGTGATGCTCTACGACGCCAAGCTGTCGCAGGACTTCGCCGCCAAACTGCAGGACGAGGGTGTCTTCGTCACGGGATTCTACTACCCCGTCGTGCCGAAGGGACAGGCCCGCATCCGCGTACAGGTCTCGGCCGGACATACCTTCGAGCAGCTTGACCGCTGCATCGCCGCCTTCAGGAAGGTCGGCAAGGAGTTGAACGTCATCAAATAATACGCGAAATGCCCAAGACAACCCTGGACGCGATTGATCGCAAGATACTCAAGTTCCTGATAAAGAACGCCCGCATGCCCTTCCTGGAGATTGCGCGCGAGTGCGGGATTTCGGGTGCCGCCATCCACCAGCGCATCCGCAAGCTCGATGAGGCGGGCGTGATTCTGGGCAGCCGGCTCATCGTCGATCCCAAGATGATGGGATTCGACGTCTGCGCCCACATCAACATCACGCTCAAGGACCCGCAGCTGCTCAAGCAGACGGTCGAGCACCTGAAGGAGATCCCCGAGATCGTCGAGTGCCACTTCATCACCGGCTCGGGGAACATCCTCGTGAAGCTCTACTGCGTGGACAACGAGCACCTGATGCGGACGATCTTCGACGGCGTGCTGCGCATTCCTGGCGTTTCGGCCACCGAGACCAACATCTCGCTGCAGGAGGTCTTCCAGCGCCAGGTGAACATCGACTTCATCGAGGAGTAGCCTCCGCGGCATCCCGATACGGAAAAGGGCGACAGCTTCGTGCTGCTGCCCTTCTCTTGTGTTGTCCTGCGTATTCCCGCCCGGCCCCGCTATTCACCCTCCTCGAGCAGGCGCGTCACGGCGGCACCCTGCCGCGGGAAGAGCCGCAGGTTGTAGGTGAACTGCATGAGGAAGTAGCGTCCCAGCCCGAGGTTGGTGACGTTGCGGATGTAGGTGCCCGTGACGGTCCGGCGGAACGACGTGCCGCCCCGGTCGAAAAGGTCGTTGACCCCGACGGTCACCTCGCCCAGCATGAGGTTCAGGCCGGCCGTCAGGTAGTGGTTCACGTAGTCGTTGTCCACGGTGCGGACCTTCGACGAGTTGCGGCTGATGTTGTAGTAGCCCGTGTAGGCGATCTTGAAGTCGATGTTTTCGGAGATGTTGCTGCCGAGCGTCAGCCCCGCGTTGTAGGAGTTGCCGTGCAGCAGGTTGCGCGTGCCGTTGATGATGCTCGGGATGCGTCCCGTCGTGACGCCGGCCCGCAGGTTGAGGTTGCTGCGCAGAAAACGGACCGGGAAGCCGTAGTTGAGGGTCGTGCGCAGGTTCCAGTAGCCGGCGAGGTTGACCGGACGCACGAACTGGTTGCCGGCGCCGAGGCGGGTTCCGTCGTCGTCGATCACGAAGTCCGGGGTGTCGATCACGAGCGAATTGGCGATCGTGTTGGGCGAGGCCGTGAAGCGGAGTGTCACGGTGAAGGTCCGCCCCTTTTCGGCGTTCGTGCGCAGATACTGTGCCGTGAGATCGTGCGTGTAGACGGGCCGCAGCGCCGGGTTTCCGGCAAAGACGTTCTGGCGGTTGGTCGTGTTGACGATGCTCTGGAGGTCCGTGGCGCGGGGGTTGCGCGTCTGCGACGTGGCGTTGATCTTGAGCAGGTTGCTGGCGTTGAAGTGGATGTTGCCGATGAAGTTGTAGGTGAGGTTGTCGTAGGAGGCCTCGGTCCGGGCCTCCTCGGGCAGGCGGTAGTCGCCGCTGAAGTCGACGTGCTGGTAGTAGAGCGACGCCGCGACCTTCGTCTTGCGGAAAAGGTACTGGTAGGAGAGGCCCGCGCGCTGCGTCAGGAAGTCGTACTCGTAGTCGGTCGACGCTGTTGGCGGCGTAGGTGACGCGGTACTCGGCGCTCATGCGCGAGCGGCGGTTCAGGGCCTGCGTGTAGGTGACGTTGCCGTTGACCGAGTAGCCGGGCTGTTCGCGCCGCGTGCGCGAGATGTTGCGCGCGTCGCAGTCGGCCGTGTCGGCCTCGATATCGGCCTCGTCGCGGAAGGTGTACTGCCGCGGCAGGCTGTACTGATCGCCGCCGCTGTAGCGGCCCCCGACGCCGAAGGTCAGGTTGCGCAGCAGCTTCCCGGGCAGGCGGTAGCGGTAGATCAGGTTGTTCGAGACCGTGTAGCCGAAGCGGTCGTTGAAGGAGAAGCTGCGGCGGCGGTTGACGAAGCGGATGTCCTCCTCCGAAAAGCGGTTGTCCGTGCGGCTGAAGGTCTCGCCCTGCTGGAGGTAGTCCTGGATGCTGAACGCCGTGCGCATCATCAGCGAGTGGCGATCATTGAAGCGGTAGTCGAAGCGCGAGTTGAAGCGGTGGTTGGTGTTCTCGATGCGGCTGTCGCCCTGCGCGTCGTAGAGCACGAGCTTCTCCGTCGAGGTGAAGGTCTGCCGGTCGGTGAGGCTTTCGTTGCGGTTGTCGGCGCGGTTAAAGAAGTAGCTGGCCGTGATCTTGGCCCGCTTGCCCCAGTCGTCGCTGTAGTTGACCCCCACGGCCTGCACGGTCGAGATGCCCTCGAGCGGCCGCACCATGAAGTTGTCGCTGCCGGCCCGCGCCTTGGCCTGCCCCTGGTCCGTGGTGCCGAGAATATCCTCGAAGGAGAAGTTCTGGATGTTGACGTTGTTTGCCAGGGCGATGATCGAGAGACGCCGCGACTGGTTGAAGATGTTGACGTTGCCGCCGCCGATGTACTTGTCCGTGAGCCCGTATCCGGCAAAGAGCCGCCCGAAGGCGCCGCGCCGCTTGTCGGGCTGCGTCACGATGTTGATGGCCGTGTAGCCGTCACCGATATCCACGCCCGTGAACTCCGACTGGTCGCCCTGCGAATTGAAGACGTCGATGCTCTCGACCATGTCGGCCGGGATGTTGCGGACGGCCGACATTACGTCGCTGCCGAAGAATTCGCGGCCGTCGACGAAGACCCGCTGCACGGTGCGGCCCTGCGCCTCGATGACGCCGTCGGCGATCTCCAGTCCCGGCATCTTGCCGATGAGTGCCCCGGCATCGGCCCCGAACGTCACCTTGAAGGCCGAGGCCCGATAGCTCAGCGTGTCGCCCTGAATCGAGGAGCGCAGCGCCGGAACCTCGAGCACGACCTCCTCGATCGTCTCGGCGTCGGGTGTCAGTTCGAGCGTGCCGAGTTCTTCGTCGCCGCCCGACGTGCGGACCGGACGTGCGAGGGGCTTGTATCCGAGCGAGGTGACGCGCAGCAGCCATTCGCCGGCCGGGAC
>ERZ779888.3977-NODE-3977-length-10355-cov-7.756505_pt1 | contig 10355 bp, 6 predicted proteins | sample MGYA00511245_ERZ779888 | MGnify/ENA primary metagenome ERZ779888 (study PRJEB29588, sample SAMEA2155255) | human gut metagenome | biome: human gut; feature: human-associated habitat; material: faeces | place: Denmark | collected 2008/2010 ... | reverse complement strand
AAATAACAACAACTTTTGTTTACATTTTTTGCCCGAAACCATTAAAAACCGACAACGAAAAACGGCAATCCCGCCGTTTCGGAATTGCCGTTTCGTCTGTTTTTTGAATTAAATTTCCGTCACCATTGCCGTAAATCGTAATACCTGCATCGTAAAAGTTGCTCACTGATTTTTTCCTGTTAAATCACATTGATATTGACTTCAAAGAGAATATGAATTATAATTCTACTTAGCGTAGAGTTTTTAATTCTGCAAAATTTCTGCAAAACTTTTCTCGGCTATTCGTGTAGATTACAAGTAGGTTTACTTTTCCGAGCGGTTTTGATAGAATATTTTTAGAAAAAACAAGGAGTTTCAATTATGAGTAAACATAGCATTGGTAAAACGATTGCGACCTTACGTAAAACAAAAGGGTGGACACAAGTTGAACTTGCCGAAAAGTTGAATGTTAGCGATAAGGCTGTCAGTAAGTGGGAAAGCGAAGCAGGCCTTCCTGAGATATCTCAACTGCCGGCAATGGCAACTCTGTTTGGGGTAACTATTGATTATCTTATGACAGGCAAAACGCCCGAAAAAGAAATAGTTACTATTTCAAAAGCAGAACTATGCGCTAAAACCGATGATGTTTCCTTGGCAGAAGAAGTGAAAGACTTGCCGAATGATGAGAACAATAAAAATATTGTAGATTATATTTTACAATATCAAAGTCTTAATGTTTTTAAGAAACTTTGTGAGATTGATTCAAGTTTTATAAATCGATTCAAAATGCTTGATGCAATGAGGCTTGCAGTTGTATCAAATTCTTTGTCGATTTTGGTTGGGAAAGTATTCTCAGTCGATAGAAACTGCAAATTTACGTTTGAAAACGAAGATGAGATAAAATCTCTTCTTCCGGTTGAGGATAAAGAATATTTTAGAAACTATCAGGATCAATGCAATTGTCTAATTCCGCGAGATTTCTTCACTTTGCTGGTAACAGATAAAAGAGTCAATGAAACAACATTAAATGTGTTCTTATCAAATCAAAACGGGCGCGAATGTGTTTGGTATCACGCATTTCCTTATTTAATTGATGAAGCATATAAAAACGGTAACGATAAATTGCTTCTTAAATTGTTGGAGATTTCTCGCAAGAACAACGCCATTGCATATGAAACTATCGATCCGATATATGATAATTATGATAGCTCGTATAACTATGTGTTAAATTACTTTTTTATTGCTCCGAAATATGGCAACAAAGGACACGGACTTGTCCGCGTTCTTAAAAGTACGATTAAAGCAGCACTTGAAAAAGGTGATTTTGATATGGTTCAAGAGTTTAACAATATCAATATTGATGTTGAAAACTTTGTAACCACAAAATTTAGACGATTACACGAAAGCATGACAAAATCGAAATGCTATGTTGCGACTTCCGATGAAATAAGGGTTGCAAAATTAAAACTCAATAAATCCGTTTCAAGAACCGATTTAGAGATACAATCTGCTATTCATAACGGAATTGTAGATATAAAAGAGTTAAAAGAAATTGCGGATTTCAAGGCGGTAAAAAAGGCTTTGAATGACTATCCAGTTCACCCATTCGAATTGGTATATAGAATGTATCAACAGCAAAAATGGCGTGAATTATTTGAGTTTTCCGTTGATTATGATATCAACAGATTGTCGGATGCAATCTTGTATCAAAACAAAGAAGATATTGAAGAAAATATTCTTGAGATTTGGACAAAAGATAATCAGCCGTATAATCGTCTGAAGAGCCTTTGTTTTAATAACAATGAGCTTTACGTTTCTATAAGAGAAATTTCTTATGGTAGCCAAACCAATCATAATCAAAAAAGCATTCAAGAAGTAATTGATTACTTGAACGACGTAAGGCAACGCATAATAAGCGAATTGTCAAATAAATTTGATAAAGAAAAAATTGTCGGAGAATTAACAAAAGACTACCTTTATTCTGAATTGAGTAAAGGCAATAAGGAACTTGTAATTATCAAATTGTGCGTTCGCATGGAAGCAATACTGAAATGCGACTACAACTTTCAAGGCGATTTTTCCGAGATGTTAGATTCTTTTTGCAATCAATTCGAGACCTATGACGATGAAAGCAATAATTACGATCCATATACCCCTGCAATGTTGAATCGTTTGAGACGTCAACGCAATAGTATAGTTCATTCCGAAAAACAGGGTGAACCAATGTCGGATGAAGAAATCAAGCAATGCATTGATTACATTTGCTCTTTATAACGGAGGAAGTTATGAATAAGTATCAAAAATATATTTTGGATTCTATTGCTAATGGCAACAACTTTGTTTTTTCTCTTTGCTGTCCAACAGATTCGGAAAATTCAAATAATACGACTACTTGCGGCACATTTAACAGCGAGTTAGATTCTTTCAATATAACGCAAGTTGACGATATAACAAAAACTCAGTACGTTTTAATTATCGATCTGAACAATACGGAAGCTAATCCGTTCGAGGTTGTTTCCGTTCGCAAAAACAATCAATGGATAGAAATTCCTTTTGCAAGTAATCAATATAAGATTATTGCCGATTTTGATGACCGGATTGACGCAATAAAGTTTTCTTTTGTCAATAAAATTGCAGACGATTATATCCTCAATGTCACCTATACCGAAGCCGACAAGGAACAATACTACGCAAAGTTAGAACAAGAACGAAAAGACAAATTGTTGACAACTGCCGAAATTAAAGTCTCTACCGGAGCCGATTTGGTAAACATTTATTTTCAACCTTGTTGCGATGAGTATGACCACACCGAAATCAAACTGTTTGTACCAAAAGACTATGTAACCACGGGCGGTCATGATCAGAAAAAACCGTCGGATTGGTCTATTATAAAAAAGTGCGACGTTCCAACCGAAGATTTTTACCAGTCAATAAATGGTCTTGCCTATGGAAAATATGCATTTATTCTCAAACAGTTTGACAAAAACAATCAGTTGTTATTAGAAACTAACTATATTGAGTTTTTAATCATGAAACCTAACAAGCCAGAGTGCGGACAATTGAATATTATATAGACCTCTCGATAAGGTAAAATATAACGTTGTATGGAAAAAATTTCAATACAGTTTAATTCAGACATATCAAAAGATAGTACGGAAACCCGTATTGCTTTTTATGCTAATATCGGTTTTTTCATAGAAGTAGCTCAAATGCTTGAGTTTAATTTAAGAAAACTTTTATGCTACGAATCATCTGTAAAAGAGATTGAAAAAGACGGTCTGAGCAAGGAAAGCGTCTCAAAAATATGCGGTGAAAAAGATGAAGAGTACGTTAAAACCTACACCGATAAATTGACATTGGGGCAATTAATTGGCAAACTGGAAAAAAACGCGTCTCTTTCAAGTGAAGTAATAAAACTGATTAAGGAAATTAACATTTATAGAGCGATTTTAGTTCATAAAATTTTTCAGAATAATATTATTTCTGGAATTCTAAGCAACTCCGAAATGGTAAATACCTATATCGAAACGAAATTAATTCCTATGACTAATAGTGCTATCGAGACGAATAAAATGTTAATTAGAATAATTGAATTGTATCGGGATGATTTGCAAAAATATAAAGCGCAAGTAGGACTAATTGATTCAATATAAACTTTTAATATTTGGCGATTTTATGAGAAATCTCCCCGTATTTTGTCAAGTTTTTTATTCTGCGTATTTATGCCAACAGATAATAATACGAACTTAGGTTTTCCGCCGTGTTTTTGACTAATACTGCGTTACGCTCACGGCTTATACGGTAAAGTATTAAGCCGCTCGCGTGCCTTGTCTTATTCTAAAAACACGACGGGAAACTTGTTCACAACCGAAAACGCCGAGATTTCAAATGATTTTTGGAAAAGGCGAACGCAGTTGTACTGTATGTACTGCAAGCGAGCATTTTTCATAAAAGCGTTGAAATATCGGCGTTTTGGCAACGTTCGTATTATTATCTGTTGGCATATCAGGCATAAGTTTTTCGGACACGAAAAAAGACCGCACGACAGCGGTCTTTATCATATTAACATTCGGTTGATTTATGAGAAATTGTACTGGGCGTTGTAGATTTCGGCATAGAAGCCGTTCTTTTTAAGCAGTTCTTCGTGAGTGCCCGATTCCACGACATCGCCGTTTTTGATGACAAGAATCACGTCGGCGTTGACGATTGTCGAAAGCCTGTGGGCGATGACGAAACTGGTTTTCTTACGCATAAGTTTGTCCATTGCGCCCTGTATCAGAAGTTCCGTGCGGGTATCGACCGAACTTGTCGCTTCGTCAAGAATCAGCAAAGGTCTGTCCGACAAAAACGCCCTTGCGATCGTCAGCAACTGTTTTTGTCCGCCCGAAAGGTTTGTGAGCGATTCGTTGACGACGGTGTCGTAGCCGTCGGGCAGCATCCTTATAAAGCCGTCGGCGTGCGCGGATTTGGCGGCGGCGATAACTTCTTCGCGCGAAACGTTGTCTTTGCCATAAGCGATATTGTCGTAAATCGTGCCGCCGAAAAGCCAGGTATCCTGCAACACCATCGAGAAACAGCCCCTTACGCTTTCGCGCGAGACTTTGCCCGTGTCCGTGCCGTCGATTATTATTTCGCCGGAGTTCGGATCATAAAATCGCATAAGAAGATTGACGATTGTGGTTTTGCCCGCGCCCGTAGGCCCGACGATCGCCACCTTTTGCCCTTTTTCGACGTGGATATTCATGTCTTTGATAAGCGGGTTTTCGGGATTATAAGAAAACGCGACGTGGTTGAAGTCGACGACGCCCTGGACGTTTTCGGGCATCTCGCCTTCCCTTACGTCCATTTCGGGTTCGTCAAGCACCTCGTACACCCTTTTCGACGCCGATGCAACCCTTTGAATACTGCTTATCGCGCCGGCGATTCTTTCAAGCGGGGACGAAAACATTTTTGCGTAAATGACGACGGCGATAATGTCCGCGACACTGACTACGTCGCCGCCGATTTTCATACCTTCGATTGCGAAATACGCGCCGATTAAACATATCGCGACGTAGGCGATATTGTTCGTGAGCGACACGACGGGCGTGATTATCGACGACAGGAACGTCGCCCTTTCTTCCGCCTTGCACATTTCGTCGTTGACGCGCGCGTGCTTTTCTTCCTGGCGGTTTTCCACGTTGTAGCTTTTTATCGTCTGATACCCTGAATACGTTTCCTCGACAACCTGATAAATCTCGCCGGACGATTTGAACATCTTATCGAAATAAGGTTCGCTCTTCTTTGCGATGACGTACGACACGACAACCGATGCAGGCACAAACGCGATAACAATCAGCGCAAACACCCAGTTTATCGTGAAAATCATAACGATAATCGTCAGAAGTTGCAAAATTCCCATCAAAAGCGTTTCGACAATACTATGTATACTGTTGCCCATTTGCGACACGTCGCCCGTCATTCTGTCAAGAAGTTGCCCCGCTTCCGTCCTGTCGACGTAAGACACGGGCAGGTACTTGATTTTCGTGGACATATCCATGCGCAGTCCCGCCGTAAAGTGCATGCTGACAATCTTGTTCGACGACAGCATTTCGACGTAACTCAGCACCGAATACGCCGTATATATGATGATAAGAAGTATGAGTGTGTTTTTGATTTGTCCGACAAGATCGCCCGTCCCGTTATATGCGTTCAGGACGTCCAGAGCGTCCGACAAGAACTTGGGTGCGGCGATGTTTGCCGCCATCGTAAGCGCGCTTAATACGCACACCAACACCATGCCCCATTTGATTCTGCCGATTTCTCGGACAAGGCGCAGAATTATGCTTTTCGTTTCGTTTTTCGTCATTTTGTCGCCGCTTCGAAACCGTTTCATACTGCGCCTCCTTCGACTTTTTGTCCCGTCTGCGACTCGTAAATTTCACGATATTGTCTGCACGACGAAAGCAGGTCTTTGTGCGTTCCGCGCCCGACGATGTGCCCTTCGTCCAGGACGAATATTTTGTCCGCCGACGCCGCCGTCGACGCGCGTTGCGTCATAACGATTTTCGTTTTGCCCGAAAGGGTTTTATCGAGGTTTTCCTTGACGTGCGCTTCTGTCAGGAAGTCAAGCGCGGAAAAACTGTCGTCGAAAAGATAAATCGAGCCATTTTTAAGCATTGCGCGCGCAATCGACAGACGTTGTTTTTGACCGCCCGACAGATTACTGCCGCCGCTTAGTATTTCGTAGTCGAGCCCCGTTTCGAGGTTTTCGACAAATCCTTTCAGTTCCGCGACTTTTAGCGCGTCGTACACCTGCTCGTCGGAAGCGTCCGCCGCCGACATTCTGACGTTGCTGCCGATCGTGCCCGAAAATATCGTGGCGTTTTGAAGCACGCACGTCACGTTGTTTCTGACGCGTTTTCCGCTGATTTCCGATACGGATTTTCCGTCGTAGGATATTTCGCCCGAAGTCGGGTTAAAAAACTTCATAATAAGTTTGACAATGCTGCTTTTTCCGCTGCCCGTACCGCCGATGAACGCGACCTTTTCGCCGGGCGCGATATCGAAAGACACGTCGCTCAACGCGTTCTCCGACGCCCCTTCGTATCTGAAATCGACGTGCGAAAATTTAAGTGCGCCCGAAAAAGCGGGCAGGTTTTCGTCGTCGGGTTCTTTTTGAACTTCCGTTTCCAGAATCTCGTTGATACGTCTGCTGTTTACGGCGACTTTCGGCAAAAACGCAAGCATCATCGCAAACATCATAATGCCGTTCATGACAAGCGCGACGTACTGCACGATCGCAATAATATCCGCCCCCGTAACCGCCGACTTTCCGCCCTGCATAAGTTTTGCGCCGACGTACAGGATAAGAATCGTGACAAGGTTAAGCCCCAGCATGATAACCGGCGTAAGAAGCCCCATATTGACGTTGGCTTTTATGATGTTTTTCGCCATGACGAGCGTGGCTTCGTTGGCGCGGTCGCACTCGCGGTCTTCCCTGTTGAACGCGCGGATAACGCGGATACCCGTCAACCTTTCGCGAATAATGCTGTTCTGTTTGTCGATGTATTCGTCGCTCTTTTCCCAAAGAGGCATAATGCGGCGCACGACGAAATACAGCACCGTCACGACGACCGGCACGAACGTGAACATGATAAGCGCAAGCCACGGATCGGCAAGAAACGCCAGCGCGCTTCCGCCAAGCACCAGAATGGGAATACTGATGACGCCCTGCATAAGCATACTCGCGCACTCTTCCAGAAGCCAGATATCGTTTGTGCTTCTCGTTATGAGCGCGCCCGTGCCCCAGTGATTGAGCTGGTCGGGATTGAGCGTGTTTACCTTTTTGAAAATTACTTCGCGCAAGGTCTTTGAATATCTGCTGACGACGCCCGCCGAGATTTTGTAGGACAAAATGCCCACGACAAGCCCCATTATCGACACGCCGAGCATTATCCCGGAACACGCAAGCGTAACCGTCATATTCTGCCCGCCGATACCGTATTCCACGATATAACTCATAAGATACGGCAGCGCAAGACTTGCCGCCGAGGTTATCAGCGTCAGAAATACGACAAGCACTATTCTGCCCGCGTCGGGCTTTAACAGACGAAGCAACTTAAACATACTTTGAGATTATATCACACTGCACGCGGCGTTTGCGAGCGTAAAGATAACAAAACAATATATTTAATTATAATTAGGATTTCCCGCAACAAAAAACCGCCTTTTCGGGCGGAATCTTGTCAAAAAGTATTCTTGTTTGTTTTTATGCGAATATGACGAATTGTGCAAGCATCAATATTCCGATTGTCATTCCGAACACCGTGAGAAGTATCGGACCCGCCCACCTGAACCATTTCGGATAAGTTACCGTCGTGAGTCCGAGCGTCAGTAAAAGCGTCGCGTTGGTAGGCATGAATACGTTGACGATACCGTCGCCGAAAGTGAACGCCAGCACCGCAACCTGCGGGTTGATGCCAAGTTGCGAACATATCGCGCCGATCATCGGCATAAGCAGAAACGCCTTTGCGCTCCCCGACGTAATGAACAGCTCGAAAATCAGAACGACAAGGTATATTATCAGAATAAGCACCGCGGGGTTTTGCCCTTTTGCCGCGTTTATCGTGTGATACAATATGGTATCCATGACGTGTCCCGCCTCGATAATATAGCGTACGCTGCTGGCAATAAGCACCATTCCCGTTACGGGCAGCAGCGTCAGCGCACCTTTCAGCATTTCTTTTGCAAGGGCTTTGCCTTTAAGTCCGCTGTAAACGCACGCCACCACGCCGCCGATTATGTAAATCACGACGGTGATATACAATATATAATCCGCAAGTTTGAAACTGCCGAGCGCGGGTATATACGCCCCCTGTAAAAATATCGAAAGCACCGCAAAAAACACGATTGCAATCATACAGCCCGCAAAGAATTTGAGAGCCTTTGATTTTCCCGCGTCGTATACGAACGGACGATTTTCAAAATCGAAATTTTCTTTCCTTTTCAGATCTTCCTTATATACGGGCGAACGCTGCGGCTTTTTGTCAAGCATTTTCGCATACGGGAACATAAACGCCATAAGTATGACGTAACAAAGCACAAACGTCAGAATCCTTACGCCGATTGCGCTGAACATCGGCACGCCGACAATCGACTGCGCGATACCGACGTTGAACGGGTTTACCACGCCCGCCATAAAACCGAGCCCCGCCGCAAGCACCGAAAACCCAAGCCCTATCAGCGCGTCCCAACCGAGACCGTAGCTTAAAATCACCGCAACCGGCACGATGGGTATCACTTCCTCGCTCATGCCCGACGTCGTGCCGAGAAACATAAACGCCAGCGGCAACAAAAACAACAAAAGATATCGCTTATGGCCGTAATTATGACGTATGGATTCCACCATGTAAACAAGCACGTCGGTTTTGTCCAACGCGTTGAATACCGCGCCGATTACGACAAGCATGAACAATATCGCGACAAGCGTCAGCGTGCCGCTGCCGCCAAGCACCAGAAACGGCGAAAGCAGTACTTTCCACCAGGGAAGCCGCCCAAGCGACGGGTCTTCGTGATAATCGCCGCTGATATAAACGTTGCCATCTGCGTCCGTGCTTCTTTCGTACTGACCGAGCGGCAACGTGTAGGCAAGCACAATCGACGCAATAATAAGCAGCACGACAACCACGACGGATATAATCACCGACGCTTTGCTTATCGCAAGGATTTTCGGCTGCTTTTGCTGAATCGCAATCGCGTCTTTGCCGTCGAGTATCGCAAACTCGTCCCCGACAGGGGTGTTTTCTTCAATTGTTTCCGCAACTTTTCCGCTTTCTTCGACGGGGTTCACGCCTGCCGAATCTTCCGAAAATGTTTCGTTTTTCTTTTTTCCTTTCATAATTTTATCCGAAAAAATTTAATGAGTTTACTATATCACTATATTCATAAAAACGCAAGAAATATTGCATAAATAATCGTTTTTCATTGCAAATTAATTCTTTTCTCGCATATTTATGCAATTATTCACGTTCTACAACAAAAAACCGCCCTAAAAAACACGACTTCTCCCCCCCCATCCTGCCTTGCAAAGCAACGGAACTGATTTTGCCGTGCAAAATCCCCGCGTCGAAGACATAGAAAAACAAGTTGAACAGGAAGTTCAACTTGTTTCTCGTTTGTCTTTAACATACGAAAAAGCTACACCAAAGATATTGCCATTATGCTATGTTTTTATAAAAAGCGCAAGAAAAACCAGGAGTATTACCCGGGCTTATTCTCATATTATATCTGTACAGAATATCCCACAGAACAAGTAATTTAATTTTATTACCATTTTCGTTTGCCAATTCGTTTTCCTCTTTCCTCGTTTTTATAGAAAAGAGCCGTCTATTTTGAGAAGGACGGCTCTTTTTTGTTAAAACACCAGTGCGTTTATTTGTTTCCCTTCGTTTTCAAACGAAACGAATGCGAAACTGCCCGAGCCGCCCGTTGCTTTCAGCGCATAGACAAAACCGGAATTTTGCTCCGTACCGATGAGGGCGTTTGCGGCGGTTGTTCCGATTTCCGCGTTCAGCTCTTCCGCGCTGCCAATTTTTAAGACGACGTCCAGCGTATGGAAGAAATCCGAGGTATCGTCACCCGAAAGGTTGTTGAGCGTAAGATACTTAGGAGTAACGGTATAGGCAAGCCCCTCTCCTTTTTCAATGCGGACGACGGAAGTAACATACAACGTGTCCGGCACGAATCCTTTGAGCAGATTGAAAGGAAAACCTTTCATATCGTTCTTGAACGGAGTAAGATCCAGTTTCACCGTCACATTCAGGTCGGCGTTGCCCGTTTTTGCGTCGATTTCGGTAAAGGCAATTTGCAAAACGCATACGGAAATTTCTTTATCC
>ERZ779888.3973-NODE-3973-length-10362-cov-4.423208_pt1 | contig 10362 bp, 9 predicted proteins | sample MGYA00511245_ERZ779888 | MGnify/ENA primary metagenome ERZ779888 (study PRJEB29588, sample SAMEA2155255) | human gut metagenome | biome: human gut; feature: human-associated habitat; material: faeces | place: Denmark | collected 2008/2010 ... | reverse complement strand
TGGACACCTCCATCTGGGGAATGAGACCACCAAATTGCACTTCTAATTTGGCAACGATATCCGGGTACATTTGCGCCGTCAATTGGAGATATTTTTGTGTGCCAGTCAGCCCGTTGTGTCCAAGATAGCGTGAGAGTACAGGCAAAGCAGCAGTGAGATCCTCACCTGAAAGCACCCAGTTGTTCAAGCAGTGTACTGCAAAGGTGTGCCGGATATCATGAAGCCGTGGACCTTTTCCTGGACCATTATAAGGAATCCCTGCCATTCTGAGAAGCTGGTGGAATTGAGTTTGCAGCCAACTGTTTCCATACCTCCCACCATTGCTGCGAGGGCTTGAACTGGGAAAAATCAATGAATCGGAAAATTGTGGTGGGAACATTTCCAGATATTGAGTCAGGGCCTCCGAAACCGAATCGGAAAATGGTACCAAACGGTTTTTGTGAAATTTTGTGTCTAATATGGTAAACACATTTTCTTTGAGATCCACATCGCACATACGGAGTTTAAGTAATTCGGAAGTCCGCAGCCCACAATTGAATAAGATACGGAAGATAACAGGGATCTGGTGCTTTCGAGCAGGGTTCTGCTCTGCAAATGGTGTATGATCTGCGGCAATCAACATTTGCTCAATTTCATCGTCCGTAAAAATATAGGCTCTAAAATTACGGTTTTCTTTTGGAAGAGATTTAGGTGGGATTTTGTATGCAGTATATCCTTTGCGGATCACGAAATCGAGGAATCCATTGATTGCGCTAACATCTCTGAGGATGGTATTGGTTTGCACATTTAATCTGTTTCCGATATGGTTTAGAACATATTCTTTTGTAAATGAGATCACTCCATCATCAGGCTCAGCGAAATCCCGGAGGAAGCGCCGGATACAGCCTTCATCCGTTTTCAGGCTGAATCCGAGAGCATGTCGTTCTGCCATATACTGCTCCAACAGTATTTTTGAAGTCATACCAATCTCCTCCATTCCCCATAAGACAACGCGCACTTACGCAAGGCCGGAAGATCCACCTTGGTGTATACGGAAGTCGTTTTGGGGCTGTTGTGCCCAAGAATATTGGAGATCGTCATCAGCGGTGTGCCATCATACAAAAGACTGCTTGCCAGAGTATGACGCAGTGAATGGGCTGCTTTGCGTTTCTTTACTGTCATGCCCGCGTATTTCATGTATCGCTTGAGGTTTTCAGAAAGAGATGTGCTGGACTGGAATTCTCCGTAAGGATGGATATGGCGGATAAACACATTATCACATTCGGAATCCAGTCGCCCATTTTTCAGATAGTCAATGATGGCATCGCCAATTACGGGGAGCAGAGGCAGTGTATTAACCTTTTGTGTTTTTTGCTGTGTATAGGTGATCAGCTTCTGGTGCCAGTCCAGATTTTTGAATTTCAATGCGCAGATGTCTCCCGCCCTCATACCAAGAAGGATCGCCAGAAGAAGCATCGCATAATCTCTTTTTCCAATCGCATTGCTACGGTCAATAACGGACAACAACTGCCGCACTTCTTCTGGGCTCCATGTTTCGGGGATATTTTCTTCAACGTAGATTTTGGGCCTTGGAACACTTGGAGATAAGTCATCGTCCGATATCCCATTTTCATGTAGATATCGGAAGAAATCACGCAAAACACTGCTGAATACATGGATCGTTGCGCGATGGTAGCGGCACAGTGTGGTCATAAATTCCGAAATGTCTGCAGCGGTTAGTTCTGAAAGTTCTATTCCACGCCCATCCAGAAAACAGAAAAATTGCCGCATCTTTGTCCGCTTGACACGGATAGTACCAGCAGAACTTTTATTTCTGTGGCACCATGCAAGGTATTCTTCCAGTAAACCGATATATTGCCGTGGCACGGTGTAGTCATGATGGCTGTATCGCAGTGCATACCCAAATTGAAAAATGTCATCTAAAAAACGAATCGAACAGCGTGTGTCCAGTTGCTGCTTGGTCAGTTTTGCGGTGGGGTCACCGATGTCCAAACCATAACGGTATTGGAAATATTGTGGTCCTGTTTCTGTGTCGTAGGCGGTGATCTCGTTTTCTCTGCAAAAATTGGAGAAGTTTCGGAACTCCTTGCTATGCCGACTGAGGGTTGACGATTTGAAGTCCAGACGGATCAACTCCATATTTGCCGCGTTCATCAAGTCGATGATTGGAACTGCCTTTCTGCTGTGCATAGTTTGCCTCCTTTATATTGTGATGCTCACAGTATAAAGGGAAATTATGCGCAGCGTCTTTCTAATCCTCAAAGAAATCTCAATATTTTGGAAGGAGGTCTTTTCATAATTGCTTACAACTCATAATGTCCCTTATGCACTTCAACACATAAATGACATTTTCAAGGATCACACCATCGTACCCGTTATCTCGCAGCGCCTGTGTGATGGATGTCTTCGCCCGCAGGGCAAGTTCGTCTTTTGCGCGCGTCCACTCTTTTACCACGTTATCTTCCGCATTAAATGCAGCGTCAAACCCATCTGCATCATAAGCAGCCCGCGGCGGCGCATCCGGATTGTTTTTACGCCACTGGATAAGGAAGCTCTTAAATGCGTTCTTGGCCTCCTCAAATTTCGCTCCATACTCTTTATCGATTTGTGCAGACTCATCCTTCAGCCGCGCGTAATCCACAGACAGTTCTCGCAGCTTACTTACCAGTTCTGTGCGGTCACGCACCCGCAGTGGGTTTCTAATGTCCGCATAGAGCTCCATCTGCTTTTCCCCTCGCACGCCAATATTCCTCGGCGTTCTCTTTAGGAAAATGCCAAATGGGGTTTCATCATCACCGGCTCCGGCGCCTTTATGCTTGGTATCAAACACTGTAAATGTGCCATCCGTTTGATGGTACATCACCAGCAGATTCCCGTCCGCATCCCGCACTTTACTGTCCTTGAAATACGCCTGCTGGGCCTCCGTCAGCTCCCGGCCCACGCTGTCCCGCATGGAGCTTTGCACCTTGTCGGAAGATTTTTCTTGACTATTGTCATTACTTTGGCGTATACTATTAGTGGAAGTGTTCCCCCGCGGGCCATTGCCTTTTTCGGCATAAGAGCCCTTAATTTTGGGGAACGCTTCTTCTTTCATATGCCCCACATTGTAGACAATGCTTCCGCCTGCCCCTTCAGCGACAGATATGGTCGTTTTGTAATACTTCCCATCAAAATCCATGAAGTAAGCCGTTCGATAATTCCAACCGCCGCTCGCCATGTCCCCATGGCGGGCGTCTTTGTCTATTATCGTTTTTTTGCCTTTGGAGGATACCTCCACCAATTCGTCAATATGCGCGGCGGCATTGGCCTTTCTCTCGAACGCAGCATCGCTCATGGTTCGCCCGTCGCTGGTGTGGTTGTCGCTCAGCTTCCCTGCAGAGGTTCTTGTAAGCAGGAGGACGTCCCCGTCTTCCGCAATGAGCTGGACATCCTGTCCACGGCGGATTTTACCGTTGATGTAGTCCTCCAGCTGCTCACTCCAGCTGTCAGGGTCGCTGCCAAACAGAACTTGACGGTCTGCCTTCACATACTTTTTCCCGTTGCTTGTCTCTCTGATGGATTGCCGGCTCTCCGCCGGAGTGGCCTTCTCCATCGTCCCCCGGTTATTCCGGGCGGCGTCCATCAGGGCGTTGTCCCAAATCTCTTGCAGCTCCCGGGCGTACTGCATCATGGCGCGGCTCTCCGTGCGGTCCGCCTGCAGGTCCTCCAGGGCGATCTTCAGGTTTTCCACCCATTCCCGCAGCCAGTCCCGGATCTTTTCGGCCAGGCTGCGGTTTTCCTTTGCCAGCTGCTCCACCACCGTGCTGTCCCCCAGCATCATCTCGCAGGCGTCAGCTACCACCTCGTCCACGGCCTCGTCGTACTCAAGGCCCGGCTCCCGGCGCTGCTTGTCCGCCACCAGGTCCTCAAAGCTCACGCCCTCCTCATGGGTCAGCTTATTTACCACGAAGGACTTCAGCGCCTCATACTGGGCGCTGTTGGCCTGGATGAAGTGGGTCAGCTCGTGAGCGGCGGTCTTCAGGATGGCCGTCTCGGTCATGCCCACGGTGTCCCGCCCGGCAAAACACCGCCTGGCCCCGGAACAGAGCGTTCAAGTAGGTAATTTTCATATGCGTGGCAAATTTTCGCTTCTGCTCCGGAGTGAGAGTGTCCACATCCACCTCAATGCCGTCCCTTGTCTTCACATAAGCCTTTAAAATGATGGGTTCCCATTGCTTTCTTGCCATGCAAAATCACCTCCTTCATTCCTATGCCGTTCCCGACCCATACTTTCCGGCTTTTTCCCCTTCACACGCGCCTGGCGCCATGGCAGGTTCATTCAGATTTATCCTCCGTTTTCTCCACCGGCTCCACCAGTAACTTCTGCGTGTTTTGTTCTGTTCGATCAATTCATCATTTTTTCGATTGCATTTCGCTTTTTCTTGTGATAAACTGTATATATTCCACAAAAAAGATAGCTATAGAAACGTCTGGCAGTATCCTTTTTTCAATTGTGGAACAACCATGGCAGCATAAAAAGATTCTTTATGAATAAATGAGGTACATCGGATAATTGTCTTTAAATAAATATTACCAGTTTGAGGTGATTCGAATGAAAGACACGCTCTCCCCCTCTATCCTTGAGGATTTTCGCCGCTTCCATGCATACGGCTGGCTCCCCGGCCTCATCACTCATGTGCTGAACAGGCAGCATGGCCTGCACCTCACCGCAGCGGCAGTAAAGCAGCTCTGCCGGGAAATAGATAGAGCCGAGGAACGCAGGCAATCTGAAGGGAGCAAAAAACATGTCTCCTGAGGATTGCCGCCTGGCCGCCGCCTATATCCGCGTATCTACCGACGATCAGGTGGAGCTCTCCCCCGCCTCCCAGCTGGTGGAGATTCGCAAGTGGGGCTCCGCCAACGGCTATATTGTACCGGATGAGTTTGTATTCGTGGATGAGGCCAAGTCCGGCCGCCGGGTCACCGGGCGCGATGAATTCCGCCGTCTCATCGGCTCGGCCAAGCAGAAGCCTAAGCCTTTCGATGCCATTCTCCTGTGGAAGTTCTCCCGCTTCGCCCGGAACCGGGACGACGCCGTGCTCTACAAATCCATCCTACGCAAGCAGCTCCACATTGAGGTTATCTCCATCAAGGAGCCCATTGCTGAGGGCAAGCTGGGCATTATCATGGAGGCCATGATCGAGGCCATGGACGAATACTACTCCATCAATCTGGCGGAGGATGTCAAGCGCGGCATGGAGGAAAAGCACCGCCGGGGTGAGCTGCAGTCTACCCCATCCTTTGGCTATGCCGCTCAGGATGGCATTCTTGTCCCCTTGGAGCCGGAGGCATCCTATGTCCGGGAGATGTTCAGCCGTTTTCTCTCCGGGCAGGGTTTCTTTCCCATCGCCCGTTGGCTCAATGATATGGGCATTAAAACCCATCGCGGCTCCACCTTTGATAACCGCGCCGTAGAATACATACTCCGCAATCCCGTGTATATAGGAAAGCTGCGCTGGAACCCTGCCGGACGTACCCGCAGAAACTACGATGATCCCAATATTCTGGTGGTGGACGGAAAGCATCAGCCTCTTGTGGACAGCAACATCTGGAACGCCGCCCAAGACCGCATTTCCCAGCTCAAGGCAATGCACAAGTACCATGGCCGTCCCTTGGGCAGCGGCAAGGATTGGATCTCGGGTGTTGTCCGCTGTGCCACCTGCGGTGGCACTATGATTTTTGCAAAGCCCAACTACTGGAAATGTAACAACTATGTACGCGGCCGCTGCAAAACCTCTCAGCATATCTCCGGTGACACCCTAAAGGAATCTATCCTTGCCAGGCTCCGGGCCGATGCCACAGCCTCTGAGCCGTTGCGTTTTCATATTAGGCAGACAAGTTCAAATGCTGCCGATGAACTATCCCTTTTGCAGCAGCATAAGGCCGGGATACAAAAACGTATGGAACGCCTTCGGGACGCATACCTTGCCGGCGCGGAATCCTTGGAGGAGTATGTCGCCGCCAAGGCCATCACGCTCCGGCAAATCCAGGACGCAGACCAGCGCATATCTGAAGCCGAGAAAAAAATCACTGAAAGTGCCACGCCCCAACCGATATGCACTGCTATCCGATCCGCTGCGAAGACTCTCACCAACAGTTCCTCTACCCTGGAGCAGAAATGTGAAGCCATCCACTCTATATGCGATAGGATTGATTGGGATAAAGCCAAAAACACACTCGCAGTTCATTATCGGTTTGTTCTACCCTAACTCTTATATGCTTCATCGTAGTTTATTGATATATGGTGGCCCGGACGGGGAGCTTGGCGCATCGCTGCGATATTTGAGCCAGCGATATGCCATGCCCTATTCTGAATTAAAGGGCTTACTGACGGACATTGGCACAGAGGAGCTGGGTCACCTGGAGATGATTGGCGCCATCGTGCATCAGCTTACCCGAAACTTATCGGAAAAGGACATCAAGACAGCGGGATTTGACGCCTACTTTGTAGATCACACCACCGGCATTTATCCCGCAGCAGCCTCCGGCTTTCCCTGGAACGCCGCATCTATGGCAGTGAAGGGCGATGTAATTGCAGATCTGACGGAGGATCTGGCCGCAGAACAAAAAGCCCGTGTTACCTATGACAACATTCTGCGGCTCTCTGATGACCCGGATGTGAATGACGTCATCAAGTTCCTGAGAGCCCGGGAGGTCGTCCACTTCCAGCGCTTTGGAGAGGGATTGCGGTTGGCAAAAGAAAAAATGGATCAGAAAAATGTGTACTTCACCAATCCATCCTTCGACATGTAGATATTACAGAAGCTCCTGCCGTTTTTAGGCAGGAGCTTCTGTTAAGTAATATGACTTTACATTTATTTGTGTATATATTTTAAAAATATGCCAATAGCCTACAGCGCTACTTGAATTTCTTGATCTTACTGCCCAAAAGCATCCCCAACAGAACACCCAAGGACAGGCCAAGCACGGCGTTGCCTAAGACTTTTCCCAGCCAATATCCAGCCAACATTCCAACGCCGATTCCCTCCATCATCCAGCTGTTCTGTTCGGCTTTTTCTTTTTCGGAAGCATTGGCTTCAGGCTTCTTTTTGCGGAGAAAATCTATGATTCCGGGGATCAGTATTGCCGCTGCAATGGCGCATACGATCCACGGCAGAGCGGCCTGCACTGCTTGACTCATGGCTATTCCTCCCTCTCTCTTGTTTGATTTATGATAAACTTAAATCCGGACTTTGTCAACGAAAAAGAGCCTCTGCCCTATGGCAGAGGCTCTCACGAATCCGTTTTTACTTTCTATCCAGCCAGGTGGGCCGCATATAGAGCTTGATGGGGTAGATCACCATGTCATCAAGGCCCTGTCCGGTCTTGGCCTTTTCAAGCTCCGGCACCAGCTTTTCCACGCAGGTAGTATAGGTGATGGGAATGCCCGTCTCCCGGGATATTTCACGGCAGAGGTGATAACCCTCTATAATATCCTCCACCTTTGTTTCGCGTAGCAGGTGCGTATTATTGATAAGGCCCTTAACCTTCAGGCCGGTTTCCGCCTCGATGGTGCGGATGTGGTATAGAGCGCCTTCCAGGGTGGTCGTCTCCGGTCGATTAGCATTTACCACAATCAGCATCTCACAATCAGACTCGTCTACAAAGTACTTCTTGAATTGGTTCAGAACACGAGCGCCGGCATTGTCGCCGCCCACATCGGCCACCACCATATAGTCTTTGTTTTCCAACGGAGCCTTCATGCAGGCTGAAATGGCCGGCAGGTCCTCGGTGATATCGTAGCCGAAGGAATTGAAGTGGATGGCAATACCCATATCCTCCAAAAACTCCTGCCGTTCCCTACTGCGGAAGTAAGGATTGGCAATATCCATATCCAGAATGGCTACCTTGTCATGCTGCTTTTTCAGGTTGATAACATGGTTTACGGAAAACTCGGTTTTACCGCTTCCGTAATGACCCACTATAAGCGTAATTCGTTTCAAGATATTTCTTCCTTCTTACTCTTTCCAGGCAGACAGAGCGGTCTTGTTGGCAGGAATCAGCTTTTCCTTCTTGCCGGTCATAGTCTTGGCCAGAACCTTATCCATGATTTCCAAGCTCACTACGCCGGAAGCACGGATGATAGCGCCCAGCATGACCATATTGGCGGTTTTGCCGTTGCCAACTTCGTGCTCGGCAATGTGGGTGCAATCCACATAGTGAACATGTACATCCGTGCGGCGGGCCTTATAATGGATAACAGAAGCGTTCACGAACAGATGACCGCCGGGAACCAGCATATCCTCGAACTTATCCAAGGAAGGACCGTTCATAGCCACAAGAACATCACAGGCAGTGACAAGAGGAGAAGCAATGGGCTTATCGGAAATGCAGACGGTGCAGTTGGCAGTACCGCCGCGCATCTCGGGGCCATAGGAGGGCATCCAAGTGGCCTCTTTGCCTTCATACATGGCGGCGTAGGCCAGCATCTGGCCGATCAGCAACACGCCCTGGCCGCCGAAGCCGGCCACAAATACTTTTTTAGTAGCCATTTACTTTACCTCCTTGACTTCCTCGGGGCACTTGAACTGCTTCACAGGATAGTAAGGCATCATGTTCTCCCGCAGCCACTCCATAGCCTTAGGAGCGGTCAGGCCCCAGTTGGTGGGGCAGATGGACAGGAACTCCACGAACGCAAAGCCCAGCTTCAGATCCTGGACCTTGAAGGCGCGGCGGATAGCAGACTTGGCCTTGCGCACATTGGCGGGAGAATCCAGAGAAACACGCTCCACATACACGGCGCGGTCCTGGCAGGAAATCAGCTCACACATGCGCATGGGCATACCAGCCTGCTCAATAGTACGGCCATCCACGCAGGTGGTGGTCTTCTGACCGATCAGGGTGGTGGGGGCCATCTGGCCGCCGGTCATGCCGTAAATGGCGTTGTTGATGAAGAAGGTGCAGAACTTCTCACCGCGCTCGGCGGCGTGAATAATTTCATTGGTACCGATGGAGGCCAAGTCGCCGTCGCCCTGGTAGGTAAACACCGGGGAATCAGGATGCACACGCTTGATGCCGGAGGCAACAGCGGGGGCACGACCATGGGGGGATTCCATCATATCAACGTTCATGTACTGATGAGCCACAATGGAGCAGCCTACGGGGGAAACGGCGATGCAGTTGCCCAAATCGCCACGCTCCTCCAGCACTTCCATAATCAGTCGATGAGCAATACCGTGCGTACAGCCGGGGCAGTAGTGCAGCTCGGTCTCACGCATACCTTTTGTATATTCAAATACGGGCTTCAACTTACTTCACCTCCATAATCTTCTTGGTCCGATCAACAATCTCCTGGGGATCCAGCAGCATACCACCGACACGGTTGATGAGGCTAACGGGCAGCTTGCACTCCACGGCCAGCTTCACATCGTAGATCATCTGACCCTGGGACAGCTCCACAGAGATGATTTGCTTGGTGGTATTGAAGTCGATCTCCTTAAAGGCATTCACGGGGAAGGGCCACAGGGTCTTGGGACGGATCAGGCCGACCTTAATACCCTCGTCTGCCAGCATCTCCATGGCCTCCATGGCGATACGAGAGGTGGAACCATAAGCCACAAATACGATCTCGGCGCCTTCCAGATTGCGGGATTCCCAATCCTGCAGCTCGCGCTCGGCCTTCTCGTACTTGGGCCAATATTCATTGATGTAGTTCTCCAGCAGCTCCTGCTTGAGCCACACGGAGTTGATAGCGTGACGGTCTCTCTTATTCTTGTGACCGGTCAGGGCATAGGGCTTGACCTCGGGAATCTCCTCCTCAGTGAGGGCGTGCTTGGGCTCGGGCATCACCACGGGCTCCATCATCTGGCCCAGCATACCGTCGGCTGCGATGATGACGGGATTTCTATATTCATCTGCCAGGTCGAAGGCCTTGCCGATCATATCGATGGCTTCCTGGATGGAGTTAGGCGCCAGGACGATGGTGTGATAGTCGCCGTTGGAGCCGCCGCGGGTGACCTGATTATAGTCGGCCTGGCCGGGCTGGATGGAGCCAATGCCGGGGCCGCCGCGCATGACATTGATGATGACCACAGGCAGCTCCACGGAGCAGAGCAGACCAATGGACTCCTGCATCAAGGCGATACCGGGAGAAGAAGAAGTGATGAGCACGCGACCGCCGGCGGCGGATGCGCCGTACGCCATGTTAATGGCACCCAGCTCGGACTCGGCTTGGATGAATGCGCCGCCGGCCTTCTTCAGCTCTCTGGACATATACTCGGGAACCTCGCTCTGCGGGGTGATGGGGTAACCGAAATAGTATCTGCAGCCGGCGTTAATAGCGGCGGCAGTCCTTGTATGGGAGACGGACATACATATCGTCCT
>ERZ779888.3961-NODE-3961-length-10383-cov-3.958462_pt1 | contig 10383 bp, 6 predicted proteins | sample MGYA00511245_ERZ779888 | MGnify/ENA primary metagenome ERZ779888 (study PRJEB29588, sample SAMEA2155255) | human gut metagenome | biome: human gut; feature: human-associated habitat; material: faeces | place: Denmark | collected 2008/2010 ... | reverse complement strand
CTCGCGGGTCAACGAAACGCATAAAAGAGTTATGAATAATGGCGATTTTTAATATTATTTATTGTAGAATTTAGAATAATTATGTCGAATAAAAGGGGATTATGGGATTAAATGCCGAAAATCGGTCATTCGTCGGTTTCATCCGTCTTTTTTCGGAAATTGACCTTATCCGCTGCGGTCTTTTTAATGTCTTCGCTGATTGCCGCATAGTGTTTTTTAGTGGTATTTATGTCCTTGTGTCCAAGCACTTCCGCAACAACGTAAATATCGTTGGTTTGCCTATACAAAGCCGTACCGTATGTGCTTCTGAGTTTATGCGGAGAGATCTTTTTAAGCGGAGTGACTATCTCGCTGTATTTTTTCACCATAACTTCTACCGCGCGAACGGTAATACGTTTGTTTTGCAAAGATAAAAAGAATGCGTCCACCGTCGACGGATCGATTTTCTTTTTTGTCAACTGCGCTTTACGGTACTCGAGATATTGTTGTAAAACTTCTATAATATCGTCGTTAAGATAGAGTATCGAGCGTTTTTCACCCTTGCGGGTCACGATAAAACTTTTATTTGCGAAATTTACGTCGTTCACGTTAAGTCCGACAAGTTCGCTTACACGAATACCCGTACCTAAAAGCAGAGTAATAATCGCATTGTCACGGATTTTCGTATTGTTATTGTTATAAGCGTTTTGCTGATCGCTGATGAACGCGTTACCGGTTTCGAGCAAATCGAACATATCGTTAACTTCGGTATTTTCAAGGCGAATTATTTCTTTTTCTCTGGGCTTAGGCATTGCGACTTTCGTCGTTACGTTTTCGGAAATAAGTTCATGCGTGTATAAATACTTAAAAAGACTTCTTACCGCGCTAAGTTTACGCGCTTTTGCTTTATCGGAATTCTTAACATATTCGCCGCTAGGGGTATAATATCCGCTGATATAGTCCACAAAATGCTCAATATCGCGACTTTTTATTAGTTTTAAGTCATTAAGCGATATATCGCAAACCTCCATACCGTCAAAAACGGCGCCGGGAGAAACGAGGTAATTAAAAAAGGCGATTAAGTCGGTACCGTAATTATATCTGGTCAAAACGGTAGTAACCGACGAAATACCTATAAAAAAATCTTCGCAAAACTCCGGTAAAGAAGGGATTACTTCTTCACGTAATTTATTAAGGTATTTTTTATCGCGCTCGTTAACGTATTGTTCCATTGCAATAATTGTAACACCCGAAAAAGAAAATGTCTATAAAACAAACGAAAATCCGACAAATATTGCATATATCGACTTCAGAATGGTTCGTCTGAAATTGAATATTGAAGACAAAAGGGAAATAGTAACAAACAAGCGACTGACATTAACGTCGGTCGGTATTAGCGACGAAAAGACAGCCGGCGGAAGATAACGAACAATCACTATCTTAACGATCTATATAGATACGATGAAAATTAAAACGAATGAAATACTATTTACAACACGGAAACGGGATATAAAAAACAAAATCCGTATATTCAGAAAATCGCAAAACGACAGGAAAATATTATGTGAGATATCGTGAGAAAGAATAGGAAAAATAAAGACGGGAAAATCGTGAGAAAAAGCCGTATTTTTACCGAATTTAATGAAGAGAAAAGTGATTTTAAGTGTTTTATATCTTTTCGCAAAATACAGGTTTTGCGAAAAGATAAGGCTTAGGGGACAGGAGATTATTATATTTTACGATATCGGGTGGTATAGTTTATATTTTTATCGCTATTTACAAATTCATCCGACCCCGTAAATCCATATTAAATACGTTGCCGTATGGCGTAAATTTATATGACTGTTCGTACAAATCTGCAAATTAAATTCCTTGATTATTTACGACAAATACATTTATTTATCGGATATTTAGTCGATTTGTTAATTACAATTTACGAATAATGTCTACGATTTTTATAAACGGTAATTATAACGGATTATAATAGATACGACCGTTTTCAGTTTCTGCTTTATTGCGTGATTACGTCGATTTTACTTCTTCTTAAAAATACTTACGATCGGTTTTATTATAATCCTTATTAACTTTGCTAATGCGTTAGTTTATATGCGGCGTAGAAAATAGTTAAGCAATTATTTTTCTATGCCGTTAAAATATCTCACGATTTCGGTTATCGCAAGTTTGCAATGTTCGTAAGTAAGTCCGCCTTGCAAATATGCGACGAAGGGTTCTCTTACGGCGCCGTCGGCGGAAAGTTCGAGCGAAGCGCCTTGAATAAACGCTCCTGCAGCCATAACGACTTGATGATCGTATCCCGGCATATCCCACGGCAACGGTGTAACGTAACTGTCTACGGGAGAAATTTTTTGTATCTCTCCGCAAAATGCGACGAGTTGTTCCGCCGTATCGAATTTAATGCTCTTAATTATGTCGTACGGCATCGATCCGGTTTTGGGCATTGTTTCAAAACCGAAAGCGCGCAAAGCGTAACCGACGAGTACGCTGCCTTTCAGCGCGTTTCTTACGGTTGACGGCGCAAGGAACAGTCCTTGATAGTAAGGAATATAGCCGCTTACGCAAGAACCGACTTCTATCCCTAAAGACGGAGCGGTCAATCTATAAGAAATTTGTTCTATACAGTCGGCTTTGCCGCATATATAACCGCCGGTAGGAGCAAGACCGGCGCAAGGGTTTTTGATAAGCGACCCAACTATAACGTCTGCGCCGACTTCGGTCGGTTCTTTCTTTTCTACGAATTCGCCGTAACAGTTGTCTACGACAAACAACGCTTTCGTGCCGAAAGACTTAATTTTTGCAATGGTATCCCCTATTTTTTCCACGCTCAACGCGTCGCGCCAGGCATATCCCTTGCTCCGTTGTATGAAAATCACTTTCGGATCTTGTTTGTTTATCTTTTTCTCTATAGCGGCAAAATCGAACTCGTTTTCTTCTGTAAGTTCGATTTGAGCATATTTAATACCGAAATCAGCAAGAGAACCGTTATTTTTCCCTTTAATTACTTCGTCGAGCGTATCGTAAGGCTTGCCCGCTATGCTCAGCATCAAATCTCCGGGTCTGAGCAATCCGAAAAGCGTAAGGGTAAGCGCGTGCGTTCCGTTGGCGATAAGCGGCGAAACGATTCCGCTTTCGGCTTTCATTACGCTTGCAAAAAGTTTACCGAGCGTATCTCTGCCGACGTCATCGTATCCGTAACCCGTCGACGGATTAAAATGCATCGCCGAAATGCGATGTTCTCTGAATGCGTCCAACACTTTTTTCTGATTGTACAACGCGATTTCGTCAAGCGCAGAAAACTCTTTTTCTGCTTGTTTTTCACACTCTTCAATGTATTCTTCAATATTTTCGATCATTTTTCTCTCTCACAGTTTGCAAAAATAATTATAATAATCCCCTACTATTCTATCCGCTTTTTCTTCTACGCTTTCTTCACCCAGCCATACCGCGTCTTCGATTCCCTTAAACCAGGTAATCTGCCTTTTGGCGTAGTTGCGCGTATGTTGTTTTATCTTCTCTTTCACTTCTTCCTGCGTCGCGGTTCCTTCGTAATACGCCTTGAATTCCTTGTACCCGATCGCTTGCATACTTTGACAGGAAAAATCAACCGCTTTTTCGGATAACAAACCGCTTATTTCTTTTTCCAAACCGCCGTCGAACATCGCGTCTACCCTGCGGTCAATCCTTTCGTAAAGTTTCTCCCTTGGTTCGACTCCGCCTAAAACGTACACCAGCGCCGGAACCGCCGCCTCTTTGTCGCATTTGTCCGTAACGGATTCTCCTGTCAAAATCTTTACTTCCAACGCTCTCAAAACGCGCTTTACGTTGTTATAATGTATAATTTCTCCCGCTTTCGGATCGATAGAACGGAGTTTTTCGTGCATGTACTCCGCTCCGCAAGTTTCGTATTCCGCTTTAAGCGCGTCGCGAAGTTTATCGTCGCGAGCAAACGGCTTATAGTCGAAAATCAAAGAATTTACGTATAATCCCGTTCCGCCTACGACGATAGGCACTTTACCACCGTTTTTTATGTTTTTAATGGTTTCCGTCGCTTGTTTTTTGTATTCTGCGACGCTATACGGTTCGTTCGGTTCGACTACGTCGATCATATAATGCCTGATACCGCATTTTTCTTCTTCCGTCGGTTTCGCCGTGCCGACGTTCATTCTTTTGTAAATTTGCATCGAATCCGCGCCGATTATCTCGCCGTTTATTTTTTTCGCAACTTCAACCGCAAGCGCGGTTTTGCCCGTAGCGGTCGCTCCTCCGATTACGATCATACTTCCCCCGTTATACTATACGCTTAAACCACTTTTCGACTTCGGTTTGCGAATAAATTATAACCGTCGGTCTGCCGTGCGGACACTGTAAAGGCATTCTGTTTTCGAAAAAGTATTTGATTACGTATTCGATTTCTTCGTTCGTAAGTTTCATTCCGCCTTTAATTGCGCTACGGCACGCTATTCTCGCAAACCTTGCCTTAATCTGCAATAAATCTTTCAAAAAGTTTATTTCTCCGCCGTGATCGATGACCGAATAAACGAATTCGTCGAGATTTATGTCTTTCAGAACAATCGGCGCCGAGTGTATTTCGAGAATAGGACCGATTATTTTAATGTCAAAGCCCAGTTCCCACAATTTTTGTTCGTGGTTACGGAAAATGTCCAGTTCTTCCTCGGTAAGTTTTTTACAGTACGGCACGGCAAAACTCTGCGCAAGAACGTGTTGCGTAGTGTCTTCCATAAGTTTGTCGTAAAGTATGCGTTCGTGGGCGGCGTGTTGATCGATAAAGAAAATCCTTTTTTGACTTTCTACGATGATATACGTGTCGAAAACTTGTCCTACGACCCTGAACAGCGGTCTGATTTCCTCTTCTTCCTTGCCTATAAGCGCAGGTTGATAATCTCTGACTTCGCCTCTGAGCGTTTCTTCTTCCTGTTTCGCCTCTTCTTCGTCGACGTATGCAGGTATGTATCTGCCGCCCTTTTCGACTTTCGGAGAATACGGATTTCTTGCAACCTGACCGTGAATTTCCGCAGATACGCCTTCGAGTATTTTTTCGGCAGGAACTTTTGCCGCAGTATGATAATAATCGCCTTCTTCGTCGTTTATAAACAAACCTTTTTCAAACGACTTAAACTCCGGCGGCAGATCAACGTCGGCAAGCCTGGGCGTATTGTCTTCTTGTCTGATATGTTTCGGCAAGTCGCTTTCGCTTATCGAATACTTCTTCATAAGTTCTTTTATCTTATTTTGAGAAATATCCGCTATCATCACGTCGTTTACGTCTTCGTGAACGTGCGCTATCTCCATTACTCTTTGCAAGGTAAGGCAAATATCCTGTTTGGTTTCCGCCGAAAGCAACGTTCCCAGACGAACTTCTTCTTCTCGCTCTTCTTCGTCTTGTTCTATCGCCTTTTTGACTGCGGTATAAATCATACCGTTTAATAACTTTTTTTCCGCAAAACGTACTTCTTTCTTCCCCGGATGAACGTTTACGTCAACTTCGTCAAACGGCATTACGATGTCCAGAACGACTACAGGGAAAGTACGTTTCATAAGCCTTTCTCCGTAAGCGTTTTGTATTACGGACGGTATATTAGGATCGATAAAAACACGCCCGTTGACGATAAATACCTGCTTGTTGCGGTTACCTTGTATCGCCTCGGTCGCCGGTCTTCCGGTAAAACCTTTTATCGTATAATTTTTTTCGCTCGATTCGAAAGGAACGAGATTATCGCATATTTCTTGTCCGTAAACGGCGCAAAGTACGTTGTCCATACCGTTGCCGTTCGTATAACAAGCGGTTTTCCCGTCGACGATATACTTAATCGAAACCGTAGGATTTGCAAGCATTAGTTCGTAAACGAGTTTAGTGACGGCGTTTTCTTCCCCTTTTGCGGGTTTCAAAAACTTAAATCTCGCAGGGGTGTTGAAAAAAAGCGAATCGACGCTGATACTCGTACCATAACCGAGCGAACAATCCCCTTGTTCGATAATCTCTCCGCCGTCCACTTTAACGTAATGCGCTATGTCGTCGTCAAGGAATTTACTGCGCAGTTCGGTTTTCGATACCGCGGATATGGACGCAAGCGCTTCACCGCGGAAACCGAGCGTTGCGATCGTGTCAAGGTCTTCCGCACTCGATATTTTGCTCGTCGCGTGCGGCATAACGGCAAGAACCAGATCGTCGTGTTCTATACCGCAACCGTCGTCCGTAACGGTAATAGACTTAATTCCGCCGCTTTCAATACTGACGGTAATGTGTTTTGCTCCTGCGTCTATGCTGTTTTCTGCAAGTTCTTTTACTACCGAAGCAGGGTTCTCCACCACTTCGCCGGCGGACAACCTGTTATAAACCGATTTATCTAATTGATTTATTCTGCCCAAATTTTACCTCATTTAATTAGTTTTTTCATATCCGAAAGAATAGTCAGCGCTTCTATAGGCGTACATCTGTTAATATCCGTACCCTTAAGCATTCTTTTTATTTCGGTAAACGTTTCGTCTTCGGGGAACAAACTTAACTGATCGCAAGCGACTGCCGTTTCTCTCGGAACGGAACTCATTTTTTCTTTCAGATCTCCGCTGAGTTCGTGCGTTTCGGAAAGCGTCGCAAGTATGTCTTTCGCCCTTTTGATGACTTCTTCTTTTATTCCCGCAATTTGCGCTACTTCGATACCGAAACTGCGGTTCGCTCCGCCACGGGCTATTTTGTAAAGAAAAACTATTCCGTTTTTGCCTTCTTGTATCAGAACACGGTAGTTTTTAATACCGGGTAGAAGTTTTTCAAGTTCGCTGAGTTCGTGATAATGTGTCGCAAAAAGCGTTTTCGCTTTGATTTTAAGAAGTATATGCTCGACTATCGCCCAGGCTATGCTGACGCCGTCTAAAGTCGAAGTTCCTCTTCCTATCTCGTCGAGAATAAGCAGACTGTTTTGGGTCGCATTGCTCAGAATATTTGCCATTTCGAGCATTTCTACCATAAACGTGCTTTGTCCGCGCACCAGATTATCGCTTGCCCCGACTCTCGTAAATATTCTGTCCACAACGCCGATTTCCGCTTTCTTTGCAGGGACGAAACTACCTATCTGCGCGAGCAACACGATTACCGCAACCTGTCTTATGTACGTGCTTTTACCCGCCATATTCGGACCCGTAATTATCGCTACGGGCGAATTATTTTCCAAAAGCGTGTCGTTTGCGACAAACTCGTTCGCTTTAAGCAAACACTCGACGACCGGGTGTCTGCCGTCAACGATATTTATTCCGCCGTTTTGCGTAATCTTAGGCTTAACGTATCCGTTTAGTTCCGCAACTTCCGCAAGCGAATAAATCGCGTCCGTACAAGCGATTATGTCGGCGTCGGTTTTTAACTCTTTCACCTTAGAATAAAGGTATTCTTTGACCTGACCGAAAATCCTTTCTTCGAGTTCGAGCGACTTCTCGCTTGCTCCGAGAATTTCCTTTTCAAGTCGCATCAGTTCTTCGTTGACGTACCTTTCGGCGTTTGCAACCGTTTGCCGTCTGACGTACCCTTCGGGCAAAACGTCGGGAATTTTGTTTTTCGGAATTTCTATGTAATAACCGAAAATGCGATTATACCCTACTTTAAGCGCGGCAACTCCGGTAATTTCTCTTTGTCTTGCGGTAAACTCGGCAATAATGTTTGACGAATCGTACTTTATTCTTCTGAGTTCGTCGAGTTCGGCGTTGAAACCGCCACGAATGTAATCGCCATCTTTCGTCGTGGCCGGAGCGTTCGGGTTTATCGTTTTTTCAATAGTTGCGGCGACTTCGCTTAAATCCGCATATTCGGAGTCGAGTTCGACGAAGAAATCGGATTTTAATGCGGAAATCGACTTTTTCAGCACGGGCAACTCATTTAACGACGCACCGAGCGCAAGACAGGCGCGCGGATTGATCGTTCCGTACGAAATGCGCGTAACCAGCCTTTCTATATCCTTGATTTTGGATAAAACCGCTCCGAGTCCGTTTCGCATCGTATGACTTTTAACGAGTTCCTGCACGGCGTTTTGTCTTTTTTCCACGTCTTCGACTTTGCGTAAAGGATGCAACAACCAGGTACGAATTTTTCTTGCTCCCATACCCGTTTTCGTTTTGTCGATAACCCACAAAAGACTTCCGTTTCTTTTTCCGTCCGAAAGCGTTTCCGTAAGTTCGAGATTACGACGCGTATTGAAATCTATGTACATCTCGTCCGCTTCTTCTTCGAACTGCGGTACCGATATGTGCGTTAAACTCCGTTTTTGCGTGCTTACGACGTATTCGAGCAGTCCGCCGAGCGCACATACGGCAAGTTCTTCGCCGTTTAAGCCGAGTGCTTCTAGCCCGTACGCTGAAAACTGTTTAAGCAATCTTTCTTTTGCGGATTCGAAAGCAAAACTGTAGTCGTAGAAAGGCGTAAATCTTACGAGGCGTTCGCAAACGACGCTGTTAAGTTTTTTACCTTCGCGACAAAGCGCGTCGTCGGCGATGATTTCGCTCGGAGTAAGGTTAAGCAAAAAGTCTTCTACGTCGGTAAGATCGGCTTCTTTGAACTTTTTCACCTTAAACTCGCCCGTAACGATATCGAGCATAGCCACGGCGTAGGAAGTTCCCGTTTTATCCCTTACCACGGACACGAGATAATGGTTTACTTTGCCGTCGAGCATTTCTTCCAAAGTGTTCGTTCCCGGAGTAATTACACGGATCACGTCGCGTTTTACCATACCTTTCTGATCGCCCGGTGCGGTAAGTTGCTCGCAAATTGCGACTTTTTCGCCTGCCGCAAGCAACCGCGCTATATAATTGTCGACTGCGTGAAACGGTACGCCGCACATCGGCGCGCGTTCTTCTTTTCCGCATTCTCTTCCGGTAAGCGTAAGGTCGAGAATCTTGCTTGCCTTGATTGCGTCGTCGAAAAACATCTCGTAAAAATCGCCGAGCCTGTACAAAATTATCGTATCCGGATAATTCTCTTTCAACGCGCGATAATGTTTCATCATCGGAGAAAAATCTCTTTCTTGCCCGTTTTCGTTCTTTTTAGCCATTATTCGATTACTCCCAACAATGCGGACGATCTTGCCGCGGTGATTTTAACGTTAACGAATTTACCTATATCCGACGCTTCTCCGGGGAAAGTAACGAGCCTGCCGCTTTCCGTTCTTCCGCAAACCGAACCGCGTTTTTTCGGATTGACGTCTTCGATAAGTATTTCTTCGGTTTTTCCGATATAATCGATGCTCTTGTCCGCGCTGATTGCGTTCTGCAAAGCAACGAGTTCTTTTATCCTTTCTCTTTTTACTTCGGCGGGAAGTTGTTCCATCTTTGCGGCAACCGTGCCGTTTCTCGGCGAATAAACGAAAGTAAACGCGTTTGAATAACGAACTTGTTTTACAAGCGACAAAGTATCCCGGAAATCTTCGTCGGTTTCCGTCGGAAAACCGACCATTATATCGCTCGTTATGCCGACGGACGGAATTTTAGAATATATTTCGTCGATAATCTCGAGATAACGCTCTCTCGTGTAATGCCTGTTCATAAGTTGAAGAATACGATTGCTTCCCGACTGAACGGGTAAATGTATGTTGTTGCAAATATTCGGCGAAGATTTGATAATATCGATAACCTTACCGTTAAAATCTTTCGGATGCGACGTCATAAACCTGATACGATATTTGCCGCCGAGATCTGCGACGCGTTCGAGAATGTACGAAAAGTCGTATTCTCCGTAGGAATAAGAGTCTACGTTTTGTCCGAGTAGCGTAATTTCTTTGTATCCTTCGTATAAAAGTTGTTTAACTTCGGATATTATCGCTTCGGGCGAACGACTTCTTTCTCTGCCCCTGACGTAAGGAACGATGCAGTAAGTGCAAAAATTGTTGCAACCGTACATTATGTTTACCCAGGCGTTGGTTCCGCTGGTACGGAAAACCGGCGTATCTTCGCATATTTCGGGATTATCGTCGGCAGGAACGGATATTTCCGCTTTAACCCTTTTGTTTTCCAGTTCTACAACGAACTTCGGCAATTCGTCGAGATTATTCGTTCCGAGAACGATATTGACGAACGGAAACTTCTTTCTCAAAGACTCCGCCGCACCGCTTTGCTGCGTCATACAACCGACCACTGCTACGATAAGATCGGGATTATTCTTCTTAACGTGTTTAACGTCGCCTATGTTGCCGAGAATTTTCTTTTCGGCGGTATCCCTTATGCAGCAAGTGTTAAAAACGATAACGTTTGCTTCTTCGGGCGAAGAACATTCTTCGTATCCTATCTTGCGCAAAAGCCCGGCAATCTTTTCGGACTCATGCACGTTCATCTGACATCCGTAAGTAAAAATGTAATAATTCTTTTCCATAATTTATATATTATAAATTAAAA
>ERZ779888.3959-NODE-3959-length-10388-cov-4.135585_pt1 | contig 10388 bp, 4 predicted proteins | sample MGYA00511245_ERZ779888 | MGnify/ENA primary metagenome ERZ779888 (study PRJEB29588, sample SAMEA2155255) | human gut metagenome | biome: human gut; feature: human-associated habitat; material: faeces | place: Denmark | collected 2008/2010 ... | reverse complement strand
GTCGAAGTGCTGGCGGCCTATCTGGCCGCCGTTGCGGTCTGTTTCTCTTGCAGATCCAGGCCGATAATAATTCCCTGGATAAGATTTTTCTTTTCCGGTGGAAGTGACATAATCACGCGGATAAAAGATTTGTCTTCGTCGCGTACTGTTGTAATGTTCTTTTCGTTTGCCATAAGTACGGCCCCCTTTCTGTTGTTTTTTAGTTCGTCAACCGCTTCTGTTTGGTTGATAAGCCAAGTATATATGTTTTATTTTGGTTTGTCAACCATTTTTGCAAAAAATATAAAAATTCTGAAATTTATTCAGTTAAAGACCTCTCATTTGAAGTCAAAGAAGGCGAAATTTTCGGCTTTTTGGGCAAAAATGGTGCTGGTAAATCAACCACTATCAAATCAATCACAGGTATCATTCCTTTTGACAGCGGCACAATAGAAATCTGCGGTCACGACATAAAAAAAGAGCCTATTGAATGTAAACTCAATATCGGCTATGTTCCAGATAACCACGCCGTTTATGAAAATTTGACAGGTAAAGAATATGTCAACTACATTGCTAGTTTGTATAAAGTTAGCAAAGAAGACACAGAAAAGAACCTTGAAAAATTTGTTAAACTTTTCAATATGCGCCACGCTATTGACAATCAAATTAGGTCATATTCGCATGGTATGAAACAAAAAATTTGCATTATTGCAGCGCTTATACATAATCCAAAACTTTGGGTTCTAGACGAACCTTTAATGGGACTTGACCCACAATCAGCTTATGATATTAAATGCTATATGAAAGAACACAAGCGCCTTGGCAACACTGTTTTCTTTTCATCGCATAATATCGACATGGTTGAAAAACTTTGCGACAGAGTTGCAATTATCAATAAAGGGCACTTGGTTAAAATAATTGATGTTGAAGATTTCATGGCTAACTCAAAAGTGTCGCTTGAAGAATATTTCCTTGATTTAACAAAAGACGAAATTTCAATAAACGACCAACTTGCAGAAGCAAATCAAGCAAAGAAAAAGAAAAAATTCTCTTTCCCATGGTTCAAAAAGAAAAAACATGAAGAAAAAGATGTGCTTGAACAGATTTTGGAAAAAACAAAACAAAATTCTGACAATGAAAATAAAACAGAAAATTCAATAGATAAGAATCCTTCTGGAACAAATTCGGAAGAAATTAAAACAGAAGAAAACGCAACCCCTAAAAAAAGAGGCAGAAAGCCTAAAAAGGAAGAGGTAAAAGAAATTGAAACAACTACTAGCGCTAATTAAGCTTGAATTTGCACTGAAATTCCCAAGATTTGACAAAAGTAAAAAACTTTATGTCAAAATTTTTGATGTAATCGCAATTTTAATTGGCGTAGGTATTGTTGCCGCGCTTATTATGTTCATGTTTAAAAACATAATCAATATTTGCTTGCGTTCTAATTTGGGCAACGAATTTTTGATATTCTTTATACTGATTGTCCAACTCATTCAGTTGTTTATAGGGCTTGGACTTTTAACAAAAACATTATTTTTCAATTCAGATTCTGGCTCACTATTAAAACTCCCCGTTTCTGGCGAAAAAATATTTGTTGCTAAATCTCTTTTTGCATTCATCTATATGTGTATGTTTTCATTTTTGATTATGGTTCCCGTGCTTATTATGTATGGCATTTTGGCGGCGGGCTATGGTATGCTTCCAACACCTGCTTTGTATTATTGCATGATACCTTTTGTATGCGTATTTTCTGCAATTCTGCCTTTCATCTTGGCAACAATTTTTGCGCTTCCAACAATGTATATAATTTCATTTTTAAAAAGCAAGTTTGTGCTTATGCTTATCACTTATGTTGCTATCGTGGCTATTGGTTTCGTAACATACATGCAAGTTTTAGACATACTTTTAAAATTGCTTAATTCCAATGATGCAGGTTCTGTCTTAACCGCTGATGTGGTAGCAAATGTTAAAAACATAACCTATTATTTCTATCCAGAGGTTGCACTTAAAAATATTTTAACTGGTAACAATTTCTTAAAAAGTTTCTTAGTTACAATATTAGTCGGCACCGTCTGCGTGATAGGGCTCGTATACATCGCTAAAAAGATTTATGTTAAAGTTCTTTTAAACAATGTTGAAAGTGAAAACACTTTCCTTAGAAAAAACATAAAAATCAAAAAAATGTCAGTCACAAGTGCTCTATTCAAGCGTGAATTTATAAACATTTTCCGTTCGGTCAACTATTCTTTCCAATACCTAGCCGTTGTGCTAACAACTCCACTTATGGTTTATTTCTCAAACGCAATTTGCGGAAATATTGGAATTGAAAAACTTGGTTCAGGCTTACTTCCAGGCATCAGCATTTTAGTTTTAATTATGTTCTTGTCTATGGCGGTATCTTTCTCTGCTTCTAGTTTGACAAGAGAGGGCGACAAATTCTTCCACACAAAAATTATTCCAGTAACCTACAAAAGACAAGTGTCCGTTAAATTGTCTTTGTATATGATTGTAACAGTTCCTTCAATTTTGATAAGTTGTGTGGCTTTGTGGCTTTTCGGAACGCTTTCAATAAGTCAAGCATTGCTCTATACCCTTGCAATTTCACTTATCATGCTTGGAAATGCATGCTTTGGAATTGAAAGAGATTTGAAAAATCCTAAATTTAAATATCTTGGCAACGAAGAAATGACAAATGCAAATAGAAACATAATTTCCAGTGTTGGAATTGGGCTTGTAATTTCCCTTGTATTAGGCGTCGCAGCAATTATTGTTTCTTACATCTTCTCGCTTAATTTCATTTATTACATATTGTTCGGCTTTGCCGTTCCTTATGCAGTTATTGAATTTATCACGCTTTATGCAAAAATAGAGAAAAAATATCACAATATTGAAGCATAATAATTAGGAGTACAAAATGAAAAAATTATTGATTTTCTTAATGGTATTAATTCCGCTTGTTGTTATATTCATCGTTAATGTTACGGTGGATATTGTTGGCGGTGTTGTTTCTATATCTGTCGATAAAGTTGTTTTAGACCATGATAATTATGTTGCGAACATAAACGAACCTTTCAAGTTGAACGCAAAGGTTCAACCTGAGGGAGCATCAGACAAAACAATTATTTGGAGTTCTTCTAATGAAGCAATTGCAACAGTTGACGGAGAAGGAAATGTAACTTTCCACGCTTTCGGTGCTGTTGACATTGTTGCAACAAGTGGCGATGGACTAAAAAAAGCGAATTGCCGTATAAACATTACGGATACTCGTGCACACGATATTGAAATATTTGCTGAAAAAACTACCTTAACCATTGGTGAAACCTGTTTTGTTTGGGCAAGCGTAATTCCAAGTTCTGCCGAAAATCAGAACTATGTTTTGCGTTCTTCTAACGAAAATATTATCAGTTTAAATGCCAGCGGTGTTGCAACTGCAAATGGTGTTGGTTCTGCAATTATCACTGCAACTTCAATAGATGGAAATTATGAAAAAAGCATCACAATTGATGTAAATATTCCTGTTTCTTCAATTAGTATTATTCCAGAAGAAGAAGAAATTACAATTGGATCTCCTTCTATTCTGTTAAATTATGAAATCCAACCAACCAATGCAACATATAGGCAAGTGTCATTTTCATCATCAGACCCTTCAACCGCAACTGTTGATGCAAATGGTAGAATAAATTTCTTAAAAACAGGTTCTGTGTTTATTGTTGCAACAACCCATGATGGTGGTTTTACTGATAAAATAAAAGTAACCTACACTGGCGGATACCCTACTTCTCTTGAACTTGATAAAAAAGAATTAAATGTAGACATATCAGATGGGGTTAAAGCAACAACTATCAATTATACTTTAACTCCTTCAGACACACATATTAAAAATATTTACTTTATCAGCAATAACACTAATGTTGCTATTGTAAATCAAACTGGACTTGTAAAAATAGTTGGCGGCGGAACTGCCACTATAACTGTAAAAATTCAAACTGGTGAAGATGAATATATTTTTGATAGTGTATTAATCAATTCAAAACGAGATATAACAAATATTGAATTTGCCAAGGCAAATTTGATTACCGCAACAAACAAAGTATCATTATACCCAACAATCTATCCAGCGGACGCAACTAACTTTGATAATTTGGTCTATGAAATAATTGAAGGCGAAAATGCCACAATTAGTGCAAATGGCGAAATCACATTTAACGAAGTTGGAACTATTAAAGTTAAAGTTTATTTAAAAAATAATCCTTCCGTTTTTACAACTATCAATGTTATTTACACAAACGGATACCCATATTCTGTTGAAAAAGTTGAAGACGAAATAACAATTAACGCTGGCGAAAACGGCGCGTTAAACTTTATTTTAAACCCAACAGGCGTTACAAATAAACAATACATTTTCAAAATTGTATCATCTTCCCCTGTAAATGCTGGCAACATCGTTATAACACTTGATGAAACAAGCGGCAGATTCACAGCGATTTCAGGCGGAACAGCGATTGTAAGATTGTATGTTAAAACTGGTGAGTCAAGCGAAATCACAACCGACTATGTAATTCATGTTAATAAGAGTGCAAACGACATTGATTTTGACATAGACGAAGATTATTTTGAGAATAGTTATGTGACAGGCAATAACAAAGTCATTTTTAACGCTATCGCATTACCACTTGATGCAACGGACAACGAAATAACCTATTCAATCTCTGACAACACAATCGCAAAAATTATCGGAAATAAAATTCACTTTAACCAAGCAGGCAAAATCACTTTAACTGCAACATTAAAATCAAATTCAAAAATTTCAAAGAGCGTCACAATTTGGTATACCGGAGGCTATGCAATCAGTGCGGACATCTCTGCATTGCCAAACACTTTAATTGCTGGCGAAACAACCTTTGATGTTTCTCTTTCAAATATTATTCCAGCAAATGCGTCAAATAAGAGTTTCTTAATTGAATTGTCTAACCAACAATCAATTCATAATAATAATATATTATCTATTTCTTACAATAGCACATCAACATTAGCAACAATAAAGGCTTTAAATGCTGGTTCATTCACCTTCTCAGTTGTGCTTGCTGGTTCAACTTCTCCAATTTATTCAAAATCTATTGAAGTTTTAAGAAAAGTTGAAAAAATTGAATTTATAACTCAATCTGGCGAAACTCCAAACACACAAATTGACTTGCTATGCAATGTTTTACCTATTGATGCAAGTGTGAAAGCAGTTTCATTCACTCTTAGTGAAAGTTATTCATCAATTGCATATATTGCAAACAACAAATTAATATTTAAAGAAAGCGATAACGATAAAGAAACAGTAATTGTAACAGCAAGTTTAGTTGATATTGACGGCGTTGTTAAGACTGCTGACATCAAAATTACAACAACATTTGGCAAGATTGTTGCACCAGAAGGCAACGAAATCACACTCGCCCCTTCAAACCAAGTTGAATACAATTATTCAAGCGAATTAATTGCAGGATATGAACTTAAATATGTTATTAAAACTGGCGAAAATTTAATCGCCGCATCATTAAATGATGCAAAACTGTCAATTATTGCTAATAAAGTTGGCTACGCTCAAATTGAAGTTCAACTTATCAATTCAACAACAAAAGAATTATTTAAAATAATAGCAAATATTAAACTCACAATCGCCGAAAAAATCACTAATATTGAAATTTCTAGCGATGATTTAAACTATTTCAATAATAGATATTACACTGCAAAAGCGTCACTTCTTTTAAATATCTTGCTCACCCCTGCTGCAAGTGACATCAATAGTTTGACTTTTAGAATTTCAGACAATAACATTGCAAGTTTTGATGAAAACACAAAAATGTTAACATTCTTAAAAGCAGGCATTGTTGAACTTACGATTTCAACCAAAGATAACCAACTTTCTAAGAAATTCACAATTCAATATACAAAAGAAACAAGCGTTTCAACCAACTTTAACTTAAATGAAGATGCAAATAATAATCTTTCGTTAAATGCTCAAAAAGAAATAAGGCTTATTTCATATATACCTCAAAATTTTGACTTAACTATTGTGGAAGTTAAAGAAATTTTACAATCTGGAAACAACTCTCTTCTTGAAATCCAAATTAAAGACGGAAAATATTATTTAAAAGCTTTAAAAAGTGGCAGAACTAATTTACAAGTTAAACTTTCAGATGGAACTATTAAAAATTTTGCAATTATTGTAACATCAAGCATTGAAAAAATTGATTTTGCTCAATCTGAAATCATAACTGCAAACAAAGTTTACACCTTAAACCCAATACTAACCCCTACCAACCCAACAAATAAAAATCTCATTTATAAAAGTAGTGATGATTCTATTGCAACTGTTTCAAATAATGGAGTTGTTAATTTCCTTAAAAAAGGTAAAGTAACAATCATCGTTTACAGCGAAGCAAACGAAGCAATTTCAGCAAGCATCGTAATAACTAGCACATTTGGCGAAATTTCAGACTTCACATTGAACTTCACAAAATTGAACTTGGTTGTTGGAGAGATGAGGATATTATCAGCAAACTCAATCTTCCCATCAGATGCAGCAAGACCAACTTTTAGATATGAATTAATTTATTCTGAGGTAAACAATGGTCACACAAGATATAATGTCATAACTTTAAATAATGGAGCAATAACAGCAGAACATGGAGGCATTGCAGTTATCAAAGTTTATGTAGAACTTGAAGATGGCTCAGAAATTTCAAAAACTTGTGAAATCGAAGTTGAAAGGCCTTTAAATACAGTTGACATAGAATTAGTTGATAACTTAGACATTTATCAAAATTATTATGTAACAAGTAGAGAAGAAATTGAATTTTCAATTTTAACATCACCTTTTGACGCAACAATCACTTCAAGGTCAATTACTATTGATGATAATAGCATTGCAGAAATCGTTGGAAATAAAATTGCTTTCAAAAATGAAGGGATTGTTAAAATTACAGCAGTTATTAATGGAATTACAAAAACTTTGTCTATCAGGCACACAAAAACAGCAATTTCTTTTGAATTAGACAATATAACAGGAACAGTTTCTGCAAATGTTAGAACTATTGAATTACTAGCAGACACATCACTTACAATCAATCCAAAAAATGTTTTACCTTCTGACTTAATGGAAAAAGATATCTCATTAACATTGCTTTTGAACACTCCAAACTGCGTTGGCGATGCCGTTTGCGAAATCATTGACAACACAATTTACGCTCGCAAAGGCGGAAAAGCAAGATTTAAAATTTCTGTAGCAGGTAAAGAAAGTATCGAAATTTTGGAAATTATCGTTATTAAAAAAGCAACTGCAATCGAAGTCGTAGACGAAATCAAAACATCAAAAGATAGATTTGCTTTGAATGCTTCAATCTTCCCAGCAGATGCAACAAGCCCAGTGTTGAAATACACAATAACAAAGAATACTTCTATCGCAACAATAAATAAACTCGGCATTGTTGCATTTACTGACGAAGGTGACATTGAAGTTGAAATCAAAAATGAATATTCAAATTTATCAAAAATAATCAAAATTACTTTCTCACGAGGAATTAAAACAATAGAATTTGATAACTCCCCTGACTATGTTTTTATTGGCAAAACTTTGCAACTTGCAGTTATAGTTTCACCAGAAAACATTGCTAACGAAACTGTTGAATGGTCAATTATATCTGGTGCAGAATTTGCAGAAATTTCCCAAACTGGCTTATTAACACCAAAAAAACTTGAAGGCGTTGTTGAAGTTTGTGCAAAAATTGCTAAATACGATATTTCTGTTACAAAACTAATCAGTATTTATGCAATTATAACTGATATTAATATGGATGATGATGCATCTAACGACAAATTAGGTATTGCCGAAGAGCATGTTTATGGCACTCATTTTGCAATTTACACACCTGACGGTCCAAATAAAGTAGAAAGTTTTATAAATACATTCCAACTTGGTTTTAGTTTAATGCATAATGCTCAAATAATGCCACAACTTGAATATCGTTCAAGCGACGAAACAATCGCAACTGTGTCATCAACCGGAATGGTAACAATCTTAAAACCTGGTAAAGTCACGATAAGCATTTATCCTAAAAAACAAATTGGTAATGATCCATCAAAATATATTTACGACTCATATACTTTTAATTTTATAAGCGGATTAAATGTTTACGATACACAAGATTTTATTCCATCACTTAAAAAATATGATAGTGATACTGCAACGACAGATGAAAATACAAGTTTTAGAAACACAGTAATATTACAATCTGACATTGATTGCGGTAATTTTGGTCGAATTAAAATGGATGAAGGCAAAACTTTGTATGGTAACGGATTTTTAATCAACTTTAAAAACGGCGAAAGTAAATATAGTTCTTATCTAGGTATCACTTCAAACACACTCATAAGAAATGCTCATTTTAGAAGTTATAATTTTAAACCTGGCGAATCAATTATGGTTCTTGAAGGAAAAGGTTCTCAAATTGAAGTTGATGAGAATTCAAGCAACATTACAATTGAATACAGTTTGTTTGAAAGCGGACATAGAAATATTTTAGTTAGAAATTCGCAAATTGATTTAAAAGGTTGCATATTTACTAATAGTTATAACGCTGGTGTTCTTTTAACATCAAGCAGTTTAAAGTATAACCCTAATATTGCCAATGTTGATAGTTGTATTTTCGATAATAATATGTTAGGCGGAATTTCAAATGCCACTACAAATGAAGAAGAATCTAAAAAACCTGCTTATATAACTTTCTATCGCTTTGTTGATTTCTATACTTGGCAACCACTTTCACTTGTTAACGAAATTGATATATCTTCCATGGATAGCGCTGGTTCAACAATTGTTCAAGAATTTATTAGCGGCAAATTAACAAATGTTTTAAATAATTACGGTTATTTGTTTAAAACATATAATGGGGAAAAATATCTACACATTGGCGTTATGACGCTTGAAGGAGAATTAACTTTTGAAGGCAAAGGCTTTAAACTTTATAATAACTTACATGTAACATTTAACACAACAAATAACCCATATGCCTTACAAGTTATCAGAGAGCCAATATTATCTGGAACAATGTCCGCATACAACTATAGTTTATCTGGTTCCTCAAATAATAGTATACAACCTGGCACCTCATATAAAGACAATGTAAAAGCCGCGTATGAAAAAATTAGAAGGTCACTAGCATCATAAAAAAAACAAGTCCGAATTTTAGGACTTGTTTTTTCATATACATATTTTTGGAGATTTTTATGAGAATTGCTATTTGGGGAATTAACGGCAAAATGGGACAAGCCTTGCTTTGTGAAACCAAAAATTATAATGATGTTGAAGTTGTTTTTGGTGTGGATAATTTATATCAAAATTACGAAACCATAGTTTGCTATACTAATGCTTCTAAAATCAAAGAAAAAGTCGATGTAATAATTGACTTTTCAAATCACAATGCAACTTTTGACATTTTGTCCTATGCTCTTAAAACTAAAACCCCAGTGATTTTTTGCAGCACAAGCCAAAATGAAAATGAATTAAGCGCAATAAAAAACGCATCAAAAACAATTCCCATTCTATTAAGTCCGAATATGTCATTTGGCGCTAATTTTATGCTCAAGTTTGCCCAAACTGCAAGCAATTTGTTCGTGTCCAAAGGTTTTTCAGTAGACATCTCAGAAACGCACCATAATGCGAAATTAGACCGCCCTAGCGGCACTGCCAAGTCAATTTTAAATGCTATTTTATCAGTCTGCCCTAACTTGTCTGTTGAAGAAACAACCAGCGGCAAAAGAAATGCAAATGAAATATGTATGCACTCTTTCAGAATTGGCAGCGAAAGCGGTACTCATAACTTAATCTTTTCAAACGACTACGAAACAATAACATTGTCTCACAAAGTTTATTCTCGAAATGTTTTTGCCAAAGGTGCACTTGATGCGGCATATAAAATCATAAATAAAAATCATGGACTTTATTCCATGAAAAATATTGATGAAAAATGCGAAGAAAATATAAAAAATTAATTGTTGGGTGAAAACGTGAAAATTCGTCTCTCATATTGTTTATCCTTTCGGTTTGCCTTATCAAAAGCTAATATCATGCCCCATATCACAGGTGTAGTACCACCCAATATCATCGCCCTTTTGCAAATTATACTTGTCGCAGCCGTAGTTTGGCATAACTCCGTTTACAAAGTATACCCAGCCCGATTTCTCACCGCAGTCAAGCTCATACAGCGAGTTAATACCCTCAATATATGTTGAGCCAAGCCCCGGAGTATATGAGGCTTCCATCGGTATTCCTTTTTCTCTTAAAATCCTGCTGAGCAAGTCATAAATGTTTTCGCCCTCTTTAAACTCAACGGTTCCGCGAAAGATTATACCGTCAGGCGGAA
>ERZ779888.3944-NODE-3944-length-10419-cov-10.739869_pt1 | contig 10419 bp, 9 predicted proteins | sample MGYA00511245_ERZ779888 | MGnify/ENA primary metagenome ERZ779888 (study PRJEB29588, sample SAMEA2155255) | human gut metagenome | biome: human gut; feature: human-associated habitat; material: faeces | place: Denmark | collected 2008/2010 ... | reverse complement strand
AATAATAATTATAAGAAAAAAAATACAAATGGCACATTTATTTTTTATTGCGAGAAGGCGTTGACATTTTCCGCAATTACGTGTATGCTTAATGTACTGTATTTGTGGAGGTGTAGGTCTATGTCTGAAAAGCGGAAAAATGACACCATCATTGAAGGCGAATACTATGACCCGGACCTCCCTGCGCAGGAAAACACGCCGCCACAAAAGCACCGCCGCACCCGCTCTGCAGGCAATGTACCCAAGTACAACCCGGCGTCGGAATCGATCATCACCAAGAGTAATGACCTGATCCAAAAGACAAAATATGCCCTGCCAAAGCTGGAGCAAAAGGTGCTGCTGGCGATGATGGCACAGATCAACCCCAAGGAGACCCCGGATGCGAACCGCGTTTATTCGTTGAGCTTTTCCGACTTCGGGCGGCTGGCTGGGGTCAACATGCACGACAACACCTATCTGGAATACCTGAAGGACACCGTCAAAAGTCTGGAGGATCGCTCCTTCTGGAGCCTGGACCCGGCCAGCGACGGCCACCAGTACAAGGTCCTGTCCTGGCTGCAGCGCGGTTCCACCGTGAATGACCGGGACAAGCAGATCCGCGTGCGCTTCAATCCGGAGATCCTCCCCTATCTTTCCCAGCTGAAAAGCAACTATACCTCCTACAACGTGGAATATCTGCTGACGATGAACAGCACCTACTCCATGCGTTTTTACGAAATTTTGCTCTCCTACGACAACGGAGACACCGATTACGGCTACACGAACGGCCTGGTGTTTCAGCCGGTCACAAAAGAGATACTGGACCGCTTCCCGGACAAGGCGCAGGACATCCGCGGCTTCAAGTACAAGGTGTTTGACATTCAGGAGCTGAAGGAGCAGCTCTCTCCCCCGCCGGAAAAGCGCAAAAAGGACAAGGAAAAGCCGCTGACCGAAAAGTACAGCAACTTCCACGATTTTGAGCGCTACGTCCTGACCAAGGCCAGGGACGAGATCAACCAGATGACTGACCTCTGGTTTGACTATATCCCGGTCCGCATCCGCGGCGGCAGAAAATACGAGCGGCTGTACCTGTTCATCCGCTACAAATCCGCGCAGGAGATGGACGCAGTGCGCCAGCTGCACGCGCAGAAAAGCGCTCGCAATGAGGAAGTCCCGCGCCGCAGAAGGACGCGGAAAACCACCGAGCCGGAACGAAGTGCGGCAGCTGTGTCCATGGCAGAGCCGCTGGGGGACGAGCTGTTTACTATGACGGTGACGCGGGCTGTTCGCGTGCTGGAAAGCAGGGCGCGCAGCCAGACCCTGCAGGAAAAAATTTCGCCGGAGCTGTACAGTGCGGTGTCCTCGGTGTTGGTATACACGGCGCGTCTGCTGACCAACACCAACAGCGAGAAAAGGGCAAAGCAGGCGCAGGAGACCCGCGACGCGCTGAACCGCATCCTGGCCCAGCAGCACGATTTGACCTGCTGGGCGCTGGGCATGGCGCGGATGATGCTGACCAAAAAGGAGCACGGCCAGCTCAAGTCGCCGCAGTACAACGCGACCATTGTATACAACGCGATGGAGGATATTACGATCATCCCGAGCGGCAGGGACGAGCTGCGCAGCGCTGGTGCAACGGATCATTTCAAGGCAGATCTGTCCGTCTTTGACGAATAAATTTGCCACGGAGTTATAAGACCAAAAGACATAACAAAAAGCGTATGGATACCCGGTCCGCAAAAAGCTGCGGCATGGGCGTGTCTATATGCTTTTTTCTTTATACAAAAATTTGCCACGGAGTTATAGGGCTTTTCTGCCGCAGAAAAGCCCTGCCAAAACTGCAAAAGTGCTGTTGACGATGCTGGTAAATGTGGTATACTATACATAGATGAAAACGACATAAAAAATAATTTGCCACGGTGTTATAACTACATAATGAAATGGGGAACAAGCGAATGGCTGCAACAGTAATAACCATTGCGGTGGAAAAAGGCGGCTGCGGAAAAACCGTAACGACCTCTAACCTTGCCTATCTGATGGGCGACGAGGGCAAAAAGGTGCTTTGCCTGGACACCGACCCGCAGGGCAACCTGACGTTTGCCCTGACAGGCGGCAACGCCATTACCAGCAAGGCCTTTGCCAACCGCAGTCTGTATGATATGATCGACGGCTTCCGCTACAACACACAGACCAGAGATTTTATCGTCGAGTCGGAATATGAAAACGTGGACCTGATTCCGGCCAACGACCAGACGCCGCGCCTGTCCAAGCGGCTGGAGGATCTGTACACGGACGCCCAGCGGGACTATGACCGCGGCGACCCGAAGTATCTGGCCAGCGATACCGACGTGCTGGACTATTTCCTGCGCCAGGTCAAAAATGAGTACGATTATATCCTGATCGACACCCAGCCAAGCCGGGACAGCCTGCTGCTCTCCAACGCAATTGCCGCGGCGGACTATGTGCTGATTCCGCTGAAGTGCGATTCCTTCTCGGAGGACTCGGCGTTCCGCACCTATGTGCTCTGCAATGAGATGCGCAAGAGCAAGACTTCCCGCATCAAGGGCGTCGGCGTGATGCTGACGATGGTGCAGAAAAGTGCAGCCTCGCAGGACATCCGCAGTGACTGCCGGGCCAAGCTCGGCGCAACGCTGTTCAACGCGGAAATCGCCTTTGGCAAGAGTGTGGATAACAGCATCAACCGCTGCGTGCCGGTCTGCTACTCAGCCCGCACGCAGCCCCCGGCCAAAAGCTATGTGGCGGCGTATGAGGAGCTGAAAAAGCGTCTGGCGGAATTGGAGGAAAAGTAAGATGGCTATGAAAAAGAAGCCCGGCAGATCCAAGGTCGAGGTGGGCATTCCGTCCACCGAGGCGGTTTTCAGCGCCGGAAACAACAACGCCTCCGGCAGCTTGATTGCCAACCTGGCCACGCAGAACCGCGCCGAGCTTGCCTATGAGCTGCGGGAAATCGCCTTGCAGGACATCGAGCTGAACCCGGACAATGCGATTTTCCGCCAGTTAGACACCGACGAGGATGTAGAAACACTGGCCAACGACATTGACCGCAACGGCCTGATGCACAATCTGGTCGTATATCCGCGGACGGATGGCAAACAGACGAAGTACGTTCTGCTCTCCGGCGAGCGCCGCTATAAGGCATTGAATTATTTGCAGGCGCGCGGCGACGCAAAGTGGAACACAGTCAAAAACTGCCGTGTTGTCACAACACCGCTGAGCGACAACGAGAAAAAGGTCATGCTGCTGAGCGCCAACCTGCAGGTGCGCGGCGGCTTTGCCAACGAGATGATCCGCCGCAAGGCGGTTGCCGAGCTGGTGTCTTGCCTGCAGGCAGAGCCGTACAACTTGACAGCAGCCGAGGCAAAAAAGGCCATCAAGGAGGCAACGCCCATCAACGGGCGGCAAATCGATAAGGATCTGAGCATTGAAAAAAATCTGAATGAGGGTCTCAAGGATCTGCTGGATCGTGGCTTTGTGCTGCGCAGCGAGGCGGAGAGCTTTTTGCGGATGACGCCCGAGGAACAGAGGATCGCTGCCCAAATGCTGCAGCAGCTCTATGCTATTGCGTACAACGGCCCGGGCAGCGCAGCCATTCAAGACGAGAAAAAAGCGATTCGCGGGCGGTTCGTGGATGCACTGCGGACGGTGGCCGACACCAGCAGTATGCAGGATGCCCACGAGGCGTTGGTCGCTGCGGTGTTCACGGTCCAGAAGGAGATGGCGTGTCTGAAGGAGACCATCCGAAAGGTCAAGACCATCCCGCCGGAGCAGCCCGCCGCGCAGGTCGAGCAGACAGAGGTCATCCGGGAGGTCAGGGAAAAGACCGCCGGTGCTAAGGCACAGAGCAAAATTACGGGCAAGCTGTCCAGCCAGACAAGCCGCCTGGAAACGATGCTGCGCAGGAAAAACCCCGAGAAGCGCCTTGCAGAAAAATATACCCACGAGGAGCGCCAACAGGCCATGAAGGAGCTGGACGAGATGATCGCCACGGCCACGCGGCTGCGGGAAATCATTGCAAAGGTGGAGCGCAGCGCCGATGAAGCCCAGGAAGTATAGGCTGCGTATCCGCCTGCACCGCAAAATTTACGACCTGCTTGAGATGGAAGCATTGTGGCAGGACAGTAAGATCGGTACGCTGGCCAACCGCATCTTGCAGGAGGAGCTGGCCAAGCTCCGGCAGGTCGGACTGGACCACTGCGTGTGCGGGGATGAGGACGCAGCATCCGCGCGGCGCATCGAGGCAGAAGAGCACCCCGAGAGCTATTACATACTGCCGTCGTTTGACTGCCGCGAAAAGTATATGCCGACCCATGGCCGCGGCCTTGACACGAAGGGACAAGTCACGCTGCTGGTCACAGCGGAGCAGCTGCAGCTGATCGACGCGCTGTTTGACCGGGAAAGCGGCTGTGTCCGCGGGCTTTACTCGGAATCCCAGGGGCAGACGGTCAAAAGCTACCGCTATCAAATCGTGGGGCTGCTGCTGCACAATCCCTTGCTGCAGGAGTTACAGAAGCAATAATTGTTACAGAAAAGGACTCGCAATGGATTTGCGAGTCTTTTTTTATAGGAAGTTTGTGGTAGGGCAGGGGAGAGAAAGGAGTATTGCGAGAAAATTTCTTGAAAAAATGAGAAAAAAGTAAGAAAAAGCACCTGCTTTGTTATATAGAGAATGTAGGGGCGAACATTGTTCGCCCGCCAACCTGGTGCAGCAAGGCTTTTCCGGGAAGGCCTTGCACATAGCGCGCGGGCACGGGCGAGCAATGCTCGCCCCTACAGTGTTTTATAACGGCAGAATGATTTACAAACAGTAATAGTAAATCAAATGTTTCCAAATTGTACTTTTAATGCCCTGTATTGCGAGAGACTTTCTGCGAAAAAAAGAAAAATCAGAAAAAATCTCCGCCTTGCAACTGCGTTTTATATCTGCTACAATAGCGGTAAAAATAGGGGAGGTCTGCACATGGAACCGGAAAAGCTGTTGGAGGCGCTGCACACAGCGGAAAAACTCAAGGACACAACACGGCATTGCTATACATCGAAGGGACGGCATGAGAGCGTGGCCGAGCACAGCTGGCGCATTGCGCTGATGGCGTTCTGGCTGCGGGATGAATTTCCGCAGGCGGACATGGACAAGGTCATCCGCATGTGCCTGATCCACGATCTGGGCGAGTGCTTTACCGGGGACATCCCGGCGTTTGACAAGACCGCCGCCGATGAGGCCGCCGAAGAAGCACTGCTTTCCCGCTGGGTCGATTCACTGCCCGAGCCGGTCTGTACCGAGATGCGGGCGCTGTACGCGGAGATGGCCGCCTTGCAGACGACGGAGGCCAAAATCTACAAGGCGCTGGATAAAATGGAGGCCATCGTCCAGCACAACGAGTCCGCGATTGCGACCTGGGAGCCGCAGGAGTATGCGCTGAACCTGACCTACGGCGTGGAGCAGTCGCAGTTCTCGCCCTATATGCAGGCGCTGCGGGAGGCCCTCCGGCAGGAAACGCTGCGCAAGATGGAGCAGGAGGGCGCGACACCGCAGCCGTGAGAACGGTATAAAAAATCCTCCTGGCGGGCAGAATAGAAGGTGATGATTCTGCCGACAGGAGGAAACCAAATGCGAGAAATGTTCTGCTTTCAGTGCCAACAAACGGCGCATAACACCGGCTGCGACGGCAAGGCCGGTGTCTGCGGCAAAAAGGCCGACACCGCCAACTATCAGGATGAGCTGATCGGGGCACTTATCGGGCTGGCGCGGGCGGCGCGGGCTGGGACACCGACACCGCACACCGATGAATTGATTTTGAAGGGCCTGTTCACGACGATCACGAACGTGAACTTCAACAACGAAACTATCCTGCAATGCAAGGCGGAAATCGAAAAGGAAAAGGCTGCCGTCGGCCCCGGGCAGCTTGACGATTACGACCTTGCCGCGCTTTGGGCGGCGGGGGAGGACGTGCGCTCGTTGAAATCGCTGATCCTCTTTGGGCTCAAAGGCATGGCGGCCTATGCGTACCACGCCCGCGCACTGGGGAGAACAGACCCCGCTGTGAACGCCTTTTTCTATGAGGCACTCGAGGCCATCGGCGCAGAGAAAACGCCTGACGAGCTGCTGGCGCTGGTGCTGAAAATCGGAGAAGTCAATCTGGCCTGTATGGCGCTGCTGGACGCAGCCAACACCGGCGCATACGGTGACCCCGTGCCGGTCACGGTGCCGCTGACGATTGAGAAGGGCCCCTTCATCGTGGTCAGCGGCCACGACCTGCACGATCTGAAGCTGCTGCTGGACCAGACCGCGGGCAGGGGCATCAACATCTACACCCACAGTGAGATGCTGCCCGCCCACGGCTACCCGGAACTGAAAAAATATCCGCACCTCAAAGGCAACTTCGGCACGGGCTGGCAGAACCAGCAGTCAGAGTTCCACAACATCCCCGCGCCCATCCTGTTTACAACGAACTGTCTGATGCCGGTGCGGCAGAGCTACAGTGACCGTGTGTTCACGACGTCGGTGGTGTCCTACCCGGAGCTGACCCACATCGGGGACGACAAGGACTTCACCCCGGTCATTGAAAAGGCGCTGGAATGCGGCGGCTACCCCGAGGATCACCCGATGACCGGGATGAACGGCGGCAGCACGGTCATGACCGGCTTTGCCCGCAATGCGGTGCTGTCCCACGCAGAGCAGATCGTCCGGCTGGTCCGGGAGGGGAAGATACGCCACTTTTTCCTGATCGGCGGCTGCGACGGTGCAGCACCGACGCGCAGCTACTACACGGACTTTGCACGGATGACGCCGCCCGACACGCTGATTCTGACGCTGGCCTGCGGCAAGTACCGGCTGAACGATATGGATCTGGGCAGCATCGAAGGCATCCCGCGCGTTCTGGATTGCGGGCAGTGCAACGACGCCTACAGCGCCATTCGCATTGCGCTGGCGCTGGCCGAGGCGTTTGGCTGCGGCGTCAACGACCTGCCGCTTACGCTGGTGCTGTCGTGGTATGAGCAGAAGGCTGTCTGCATTTTGCTGACGCTGCTGTATCTGGGGCTGCGCAATATCTACCTTGGCCCCACGCTCCCGGCGTTCGTCTCACCGAATGTACTGGACTTTCTCGTTAAGCAGTACAACCTGACGCCCACGGGCGACCCGAAAACAGACTTGGAAAAGATACTGAACCGACAATAACAACATCCGCCGTGCAGAGAGACGCCTCTCTGCACGGCGGATGCTTTTTTACGGCTTTTGGCTTCTTCAGGCAAATGGGCGTTTACACCTTCACCAGCTCATACGCCTGCGTGCCGATGCCAAGGGCCTCGGCGGCGTCGATGGTGTGGGTGCCGTGGCGGCTGTTGACGCGCTCCATAAAGTGGTCGCGGCCCGGGTCATTGCTGTTTATGACCAGATCGATGCAGGCGCGGTCCAGCGCGACGGGGTCAAGGCTCGAAAGGATGCCCACATCGTTCATGCAGGGGTCCTCGGCCACGGCGCAGCAGTCGCAGTCAACGGAAAGGTTCTTCATGATGGCGACGTAGGCAATCTTGCCCGCAAAGTGCTTTGCCACGGTGGAGGCGGCGTCTGCCATGGCTTCAAGGAAGGTGTCCTGCTCGGCGCAGTTCTCCCACAGGATGTTCTGATCGGTGGCCTTGCCGCCGGTATGGATGTACGTCTTGCCGGCGCTGGACGCGCAGCCGATGGACAGCTGCTTGAGCGCACCGCCGTAGCCGCCCATCGGGTGGCCCTTGAAGTGGATGAGCACGAGCATACTGTCATAATTCTCGATGTTCTTGCCCAGATAGTTGACTTTGAGGACCTTGCCGTTCTCGACGGGCCATTCGACGTCCGGACCCTCGGCGTCCATGATGTCAACATCAAACAGGTCGCTCCAATGATGCTTCTTCATCAGCTCGATGTGCTTGGGCGTCTCGTTGCGCGCGCCGCCGTAGGCTGTGTTGCACTCAACAACGGTGCCGTTGACGGCGTCGATGACGGGCTTCATAAACTCGGGGTGCAGGTAGTTCTGGTTGCCGTCCTCGCCGCTGTGGACCTTGACGGCCACCTTGCCGGGCAGCTCGATGCCCGGCTGGCGGTACATCTTCACAACGGCTTCGGGGGTGAGTTCGTTTGTGAAATAGACAGTAGATTTGGCCATAATAGGGGACCTCTGTTTAAAATAGTAGCGTGATAAAAGGCTTCCCCCTCGGGGGAAGCTGTCCGCGGAGCGGACTGATGAGGGCAAAGCATGCGATTGCTGCCTGTTCACGGGTGGCCAACGGAGGGCTGCCCCTCATCCGGCCTCGGTCGGGGCCTCGGCCACCTTCCCCCTCGGGGGAAGGCTATTGAAACCGCAGCGGCAGCTCCGGTTCGCACCCGCACTTTTGCCTTTCTGCTGTCTCTAGCATAGCATGAAAGCCAGGTTTAATGTCAAGTGGTTTTGCAAAAAATGAAGCAAAAGCCTTGCAAAACACGACAAACTGTGCTACTGTAAATTTGTACAAAAGGGGAGCTTGCGTAAAGCGGGCTGAGAGTGGGCTGTATCGCCCTGACCCAAACGGCAGCGCCGCCGCGGTGCTGCCTGAACCTGATTTGGATAATGCCAACGTAGGGAGATACCGTAGCACTGCGCTTCTTGTGAGCTTTTGTGCGGATATGTCTTTGCAGGCGTATCCGCATTTTTACTTATAAGGAGCGTTTTTTATGCTGGGTACCTGTCTTGAAAATGTGCGCAACACTGTGCCGCTGGTGCACAATATCACGAACTATGTCACGGTCAACGACGTGGCCAACATTCTGCTGGCCTGCGGCGGCAGCCCGATCATGTCCGATGAGCCGGAGGACGTCGAGGACATCACGTCGATCTGCGGCGGCCTGAACATCAACATCGGCACGCTGAACCAGCGCAGCATCGAGGGCATGTTCCGCGCGGGCGCAAAGGCAAATGCCCTCGGCCATGTCGTGCTGCTCGACCCCGTCGGCGCGGGCGCGTCGGCCCTGCGCACGAACACCGCCGTCGAGCTGATGGAGAAGATCAAATTCACCGTCATCCGCGGCAATATCTCCGAGATCAAGACGCTGGCGCTGGGCAGCGGCACGACGAAGGGCGTTGACGCTGACGTTGCGGACGCCGTGACCGACGCAAATCTGGACAGTGCCGTCAAATTTGTCAAGGACTTTGCGGCCAAAAGCGGCGCTATCGTCGCCGTCACCGGTGCCATCGACCTTGTCAGCGACGGCACGGCCTGCTATGTCATCCGCAACGGACGCCCCGAGATGGGCAAGATCACCGGCACGGGCTGCCAGCTCTCCGGCATGATGACGGCCTTCGTCGTTGCGAACCCCGACAATAAGCTCGAGGCTGCCGCCGCGGCGGTCTGCGCCATGGGTCTGGCGGGCGAGATCGGCTGGAGCCGCATGGCCGAGGGCGACGGCAACTCCACCTACCGCAACCGCATCATTGATGGCATCTACAATATGGACGGTGCAACGCTGAATGGGGGCGCCAAGTATGAACTGCGATAAAAATGATCTGCTGCTCTATGCCGTCACGGACCGCCACTGGCTGGACGGGCGCAGGCTTATCGACGTTGTGCGCGAAAGCCTTGACGGCGGTGTGACGATGGTCCAGCTGCGCGAAAAGACGCTGGAGGAGGGGAAGTTCCTCGAGGAAGCGAAGGAGCTGCAAACGCTCTGCCGCGAGCGCGGTGTGCCGTTCCTTGTGAATGACAACGTCGAGATCGCCCGCGAGATGAACGCAGACGGCGTGCATGTCGGCCAGAGCGATATGGAGGCGCAGGACGTCCGCGCGATTTTGGGCCCAGACAAGATTCTGGGCGTCTCCGCCCAGACCGTGGAGCAGGCCGTTCTGGCCGAAAAGCACGGCGCGGATTACCTCGGCGTCGGCGCGGTGTTCCCGACCGGCTCGAAGGACGACGCCGACGATGTGAGCTATGAGACGCTCAAGGCCATCTGCGGGGCCGTGTCCATCCCCGTTGTCGCCATCGGCGGCATCACGCAGGAAAATGTCGCGAAGCTCGCGGGCAGCGGCATCTGCGGCGTCGCGGTCATCAGCGCGATTTACGCGGCAAAGAACATCCAACAGGCATCCGCCGACCTGAAGGCCGCCACGGAGAAAATGCTGCATGACTAAGGCTGCTGTTTTTGATCTGGACGGCGTGCTGCTCGACTCCATGGGCATCTGGAACGACCTTGGCGCGCGGTATCTGCGCAGCCTGGGCGTCACGCCGGAGGAGGGACTCAACGAGATTTTGTTCTCGATGAGCATGGAGCAGGGTGCGGAGTATCTGCACACGCACTATGCACTGCCGCAGTCTGCCGCCGAGGTCGGCGCGGGCATTGCGGACATGCTGCGGGACTTCTATTTTTATGAGGTCCCCGCCAAGGACGGCGCGGCGGCGCTGCTGGCCGCCCTGACC
>ERZ779888.3943-NODE-3943-length-10420-cov-2.227207_pt1 | contig 10420 bp, 13 predicted proteins | sample MGYA00511245_ERZ779888 | MGnify/ENA primary metagenome ERZ779888 (study PRJEB29588, sample SAMEA2155255) | human gut metagenome | biome: human gut; feature: human-associated habitat; material: faeces | place: Denmark | collected 2008/2010 ... | reverse complement strand
TCCAGAAGGAAGAGTTCACCGATGAATTCTTAAATCAGGAGCTGGATCTGACCACGATTGTCTTGCCGGAAATCAAGGCGGAGGAAATCCGGGAGCTGTATAAAAAGGCCATGCATGATTATGACCTGCGCCGTGCGGTAATGTTCCTAAAACTCATCCGCTACAGCTATTCCAGTTCAGGAAAGAGCTTCGCCTGTCAGCCCTTCTCCGTCCGGAGCCTGTTCGGGCTGATCCAGGATTTCAGCATCCGCATGGAGAACGCTGTCATCGAGAATCAGGACTTTGAAGTGCTGATCAGCCATTATGACCGCCCGGATGCCTTCTTTTACTGTGATCCGCCCTATTATTTGACAGAAGGACATTATGCAGTCGTATTTACTAAAGAGGATCATACAAGGCTTCGGGATGTTTTAAAAAACATTCAAGGTAAGTTTTTACTAAGTTACAATGACTGTAAATTTATTAGGGAACTGTATCGTGATTTTTATATTGAAAGCTGTACAAGAATCAACAATATGGCACTTCGATATGATAATGAGGCTGAGTTTTCAGAAGTATTAATAAGTAATTATAATCCAATGGAAGGTGTATCAGTGCAGAAACAACTGGGTTTATTTGATGAAGAAGGTGAGGATAAAGAATGAGAAGAAATGAAGAAATGAAAGTGTTAGAGAACAATATGGTTCAGCTACCTTCAAAGCTGATGGCACAGCTGATGCTGAAGGTTGGTGATAGTGTTCTTGTAGAATGGAATCCAGAAAATTTAAGAAGCAAATGCTTCAGCATTAAAGAGGATAATGAAGAGGATAGGATTTATTTTAGCAGGTTTGGGGCTTTCGTTGTGTAGCTTCGCCCAGGGGGTGGAGCTCGACGAGGAGTATATCGAGTTGGATACGACCGAGGTGGCCTTGCCCGACTCGATGGAGATATTGGTCTCTGACAGTACCGAAGTGTATCCCGAGAGTATGGAGGCCGATTTGAATACACTGCTGACCAACTGGTACATGCAGCAGTATGCCGTGGTCGACAATTCGTGCCTGGAAAACAGCGTGAATATCGATTATCCCGACTCGGTCTATATCCGCAAGCTGTCGCAACTGCCCACGGTTATCGAGATGCCCTACAACAGCGTGGTGCGTCGCTATATCGACATGTATGTGCAACGACGTCGTGCCCTGGTGGAGAACCTGCTGGGTCTGAGTACCTACTACATGCCTATCTTCGAGGAGGCTCTCGAGCGTGAAGGGCTCCCGCTCGAACTGAAATATCTGCCCATCATCGAGTCGGCACTGCGGCCCGATGCCACTTCGCGTGCGGGTGCCGCCGGCTTGTGGCAGTTCATGGTGAAGACCGGCAAGAGCATGGGACTCGAGGTGAACAGCCTGGTCGACGAGCGCCGCGATCCCATCAAGTCGTCGGCCATGGCGGCCCGCTACCTCAAAGACCTCTACGGCATCTATCACGACTGGGCATTGGCTATAGCCTCGTACAACTGCGGCCCCGGCAATGTGAGCAAGGCCATCCGTCGCTCGGGCGGCAAGACCGACTATTGGGAGATTTATCCTTACCTGCCTCGCGAGACGAGGGGATACGTGCCGGCCTTCATTGCCGTCAACTATGTGATGAACTATTACAACGACCACAATATTTGTCCCGTGCTTACACGTCGGCCCCTCCTGACCGATACGGTGCAGGTGACTCGCCGGGTGCACCTCAAGCAAATATCCGATGTGCTGCAAATCCCGATCGAGGAGATTCGCAGCCTCAATCCCCAGTACCGCCGCGACATTATCCCGGGCAACATTCGCCCCTATGCACTCATCTTGCCTTCGCAGCAGGTCTATGCCTATATCGAGGCTCAGGACGATATTTTTGCCCATGATGCCGAGCTGTATGCGCAGCGCACTTCGGTCGAGCCGGCCGGTATTGCCCCCGGCACGATGGTCTATCACAAGGTGCGCAAGGGTGAGACACTCTCGAAGATAGCTCAGAAGTATGGCGTATCGGTGAGCAATCTGCGGGCCTGGAACAACCTGGGCAAGAGCTCCTATCTGCGTATCGGGCAGCGATTGGCCGTGAGCAGCAAGGGGGCGAAGAAGAGCAGCAGTACGGCTGTAGCAGCTTCGTCGGCCAAAAGTAAAAGCGGTTCTTCGGCGTCGAAGTATCACACGGTGCGCAAAGGCGAAAGTCTGTGGACCATCTCCCAAAAGTATAAAGGCATTTCGGCCGAAGACATTAAGCGCGAAAACAATCTGAAAGGCAATGCCATCCGGCCGGGACAGCGGCTGAAGATTCCGGCAGCCTGATCAGGACCGATTATTCAATCTCCATCGAAAGGGGTATCGTCGTCGATCTCCTCGAGGTCGATAATGGCATCGAGGATGAGACTTTGGTCTATTTGAGCAAAGTAGATACGGCGGGCTCCCATGTACCGTTTGGCATAATAGGGCGACGAGCTCCAATCCTCGCGTATACCCTGCGAGGTAGAGGCATGTATGAACTTGAATCGCCCGTCGGGGTAGACTTCGGTTACCAGTCCTACGTGTCCCACCCTTGCCCGGCGGCTGTTACTCCCCTTGAAAAATACCAGGTCGCCCCGGCGTATCTGTTCGTCGGCTACCGAGATGCCCTGCAGAAACTGCGAAGCCGAACTGGCGTTGAGCGGGTAGGAAAAGTGGTTGAAGACATATTGCATGAATCCCGAGCAGTCGAATCGATTGGGTCCCTTTCCGCCCCGGCGGTAGGGGGTGCCGGTATATTTGCGGGCATAGACGATGAGGCTGTCGATTTGTTTGTCGACCAGAGTTTGAGGCAGAGGTACCGACAGTGGCTTTATCAGCGAGTCGGGTATGTTTACGGCGGTATCGGTATCGCGAGGGATTGCAGCGGTACGGCTTTTTTTAGGAGTAGCTCCGGCCGACAGAAGACAAGCTGCGGTCAGAAATACGATGGCTGCGTGACGATAAGTAATACAAATCCTCTTCATAATCTTTCTTGTTTTTGAGCGATAGGCCGGTCGCCTGAGTCGGGATGGATGCGGGTTGTCAAAAGGCTTCTCGGTATTTCCCGTCGGAACTGTCGTCGATGATGCTCAGGTAGCTGGCGTATCTCGATTCGCTTATCTCGTGATTTTCGAGAGCCTTCAACACCGCACAGCCGGGTTCGTGCCGGTGGGTGCAGTCGCTGAAGCGGCATCCCCGCGAAATCTCGAATATCTCGGGGAAGAAGTGAGCCACCTCGCTTGGGTTGAAGTCGATGGTGCCGAACCCCTTGATGCCCGGGGTGTCGATGAGGTATCCCCCTTGAGGCAGCGGGTACATCTCGGAGAAGGTGGTCGTGTGCATGCCCTTGTGGTGGGCGGTCGATACGGCACCGATTCTGATTTCGACACCGGGCAGGATGCGGCTGATGATGGTCGATTTCCCCACCCCCGAGTTGCCCGATAGCAGGGTGATGCGATCTTTGAGCGAGTCGGTGATGAAGTCGAACCCCTCGCCCGTGGCGGCCGACACGCAGCGGCACTCGTAGCCGATGGAGCGGTAGAGGTAGCAGAGTGCCTCGGCATACTCCCGGTCGTCGGGGGTGAAGGTGTCGCACTTGTTGATGACGATGTGCACGGGTATGCGGTAGGCCTCGGCCGTGGCCAGAAAGCGGTCGATGAAGGTGGTCGAGGTGAGGGGCGAGTTGACGGTGACCACAAGCAGGGCCAGGTCGATGTTGGCGGCGATGATGTGCGACTCTTTCGACAGGTTGGAGGCCCGGCGTATGATGTAGTTCTTCCGCTCGTGTATGCGGGTGATGAAGGCGGTATGGTCGGGGTTCATCTCGATGTCGACCCGGTCGCCCACCGATACCGGGTTGGTACTGCGTATTCCCTTCAATCGGAAATTCCCCTTGATTTTGCACGGTATCGACTCGCCCGCATCGGTGCGCACGATATACCAGCTACCCGTATTTTTGATGACAAGCCCTTCCACGTAATCGGTTTTTAGGTTACAAATGTAGCAGAAAGTTTTGGAAATGGAAATAAAAAGGAGGTGAGCCTGTGGTTTTTCGACCTGGCTCACCTCTGGTATGACCAATTTGAAAGTGTCGTTATACGGTGAGAATCTCTTTCTCCTTCTCGGCAAAGATGTCGTCGATTTTTTTCATGTATTTGTCGTGCAGCTTTTGAGCCGAGGCTTCGCCATCTTTGGCTACATCTTCCGACATGCCCTCTTTCTGGGCCTTTTTCAAGGCGTCGATTACATCGCGGCGGGCGTTACGTACGCTCACTTTGGCATTTTCGGCCTCTTGTTTCGACTGTTTCACGAGCGCTTTGCGTCGTTCCTCGGTCAACGGGGGAATGGAGAGCCGGATAATTTCGCCGTTGTTCTCGGGGGTGATGCCCAGCTCGGAGTCGAGAATGGCTTTTTCGATAACCCGGAACATCGATTTTTCCCACGGGGTGATGACGATGGTGCGGGCGTCGGGCACCGAAATGTTGGCTACATTCGAGAGCGGGGCCTGGCTGCCGCCAAACTTCCGTAATAATCGACCCGTATGCCGTCGAGAATCCGCGGGTTTGCTTTACCGGCCCGGATGTGAGCCAGAGCCTCGTCGAGGAATTCGATAGCCATAGACATTTTTTCTTCGGCCGTGTTGAGATATGTTTTTACGTCGTCCATAATAAAGTAGGGTTGAAAAGTTTCTAATAGTTTTGTGAACAAATGTACTCTTTTTTTCGAGAATGACCAAGCGGGCCTGTTAATATACCAGGGTGCCGATGTTCTCGCCCGACAATACCTTTTTCAGGTTGCCCACGGTATCCATGTCGAATACGATGATGGGCAGGTGGTTCTCTTTGCAGAGGGTGGTGGCGGTGAGGTCCATTACCTTCAGGCCGCGGGTGTAGATTTCGTCGTAGCTGATCTTGTCGAACTTCACGGCGGTGGGGTCTTTCTCGGGGTCGGCCGTGTAGATGCCGTCGACGCGGGTGCCCTTGAGCATCACGTCGGCTTCGATTTCGATGCCGCGCAGGGCCGAACCGGTGTCGGTGGTGAAGAAGGGGTTGCCCGTTCCGCACGAGATAATGGCGATTTCGCCCTTCTGCATGGCCTCGATGGCTTTCCACTTGCTGTAATGCTCGCCGATGGGGAACATGTTGATGGCCGTGAATACCCGGGCCTTTTGACCCACCTTCTCGAGGGCCGAGCTCAAGGCCAGGCTGTTGATGACAGTGGCCAACATGCCCATCTGGTCGCCTTTCACCCGGTCGACCCCTTGGGTCGTTCCGCTCAATCCGCGGAATATGTTGCCGCCGCCGATGACGATACCGATTTCGATACCCATCCCGGCAATCTCTTTGATTTGCGAGGCATACTCGGTTACCCGTTTTTCGTCGATGCCATATTGTTTTTCACCCATGAGCGACTCGCCGCTCAGTTTCAGGAGTATTCTTTTGTAACGATTGCTCATAACCACACTGTGTTTGTTGATTTTATTGGTTTTCAAAAATAGTGAATTTTTATTATTCTCTGAATTTTGGGTCGCAAATTCTGTAAGAAAAATAGCAGTTTCGTTTTTTTAGCCTCTTCTTTGCCGATATTCCGCTGCCGAATGTGTATATTTGTCCGTCTGTAATGTGATTGATTAAACGTATGAATATGAGGCGGGTAATAGGTGTGCTTCTTTTGTGTGCGACGCTCTTTGCGGCATGGGGTGAACAGCCGTATCGCACTGTATTGCGGAAGGCCGACGACTACTTTGTAAATGCCGAGTGGCGCGATGCTCTTGCCATGTACGACACGCTGCTCGAGCGTCGACCCGGTCGGGTGAAAACCTATGTCGATGCGGTGGTTGCTTCGGCCATGCTCAACGACTCGGCGGCTATCATGCAATATGTGGTGCGGTCCGAGATGCAGGGGCTCTCGCTCGATTCGCTCTTTACGGGCATCGATGTGCTCTCCCGCTCCATTGGACAGACCGGCGTGTATGAACAGGTGCTGCTGCTGGTCAAGAGCGAGCAGCCTTGGTTTACGCGGGTGGCAAACAATTACCTGTTGGGTTACTACGAGTTCCGGCGTGATGCGGTCCACACCCTGGCCATTGCCGATGAGTTGCTGGCGGTGATGCCTCGCCAGGTCAACTACCTGAAGTCGAAGGCTAATGCCCTGCTGCTGGCCGGCGACAGCGAGGCCGCTGTCGAGGTGCAGAAGTCGATTCTGCAAATCGACTCGCTCGACTTCGATGCCAATCTTTTTCTGGGTAGCTACTATGCCGTCAAGGGGCAGGAACGACTCGATTCGATAGATACCCGTTATCTCGAGGAGGTGGGGCAGCCACCGGTGCAGGCCTCGTACTATCGCGAGGCCAAGCGCGAGGTGCTCGCTTCCGATATAGCCAGTGCCCGTCGCTATTTTACGGCGGCGGTTCAGAGGCAAAGCAATCGGTATTTGACCGACCAACTGGCTCGGCTGGACCGTCTGACCGACGAGTTGCCCCAGCTCAGCGGCATTGTCAAACCGTTGCTCTGGCGGTTAAAGCAGGAATGATACCTCTTTGAAGGCGAAGCGTCTCTCCTCGCCCGTATCGGTCGTGAGTATCAGATGGCCGTCGGGCTCTACCCCTGTAATCGAAGCATAAAAGGTTTTGCCCTCGCTGCAATAGGGATACTCTCCGTCGTTGCGGTAGAGGGTGGCTGCATACTCTTCGCGCAGCGCCCGGGCCGAGTCGGTAAAGGTCTGCTGGTAGCGGGTGCGGAAAGCATCGACAAACTGGTCGAGAACCGCCTCGATGTCGTAGGTATGACCCGTAATCTGGAACAGCGAAACGGGGTTGGGAGCATCGCTCACGAAAGTTGCTTGATTGATGTTGAGTCCTATGCCCACGATGGAGCGGGCAAAAGTGGTGCCTCTCAATACATTTTCGATGAGGATGCCGGCTATCTTCTTGTCCTCCCAGTAGATGTCGTTGGGCCATTTGATGGAGAAGCCTGTTGCATAGCGGCCGAGCGGGTCGGTCATGGCCAGCGAAACGGCCTGCGAGAGCAGAAACTGTTGGTTGGCCGGGATGTGTTCGGGGCGCAGCAGCAGGCTGAAGGTAAGGTTCTTGCCCGGTTCCGATTCCCACGAGTTGCCCCGTTGTCCACGTCCGGCCCGTTGGGTATCGGTGTAGACGATATAGCCCTCGGGCAAGTGCCGGTCGGTATCGAGTTGTTGCAGATAGGTGTTGGTCGAAGCGGTTTCGACCAGGTGGTCTTTGGTGAAAATTATCTCTTTGGTTTCCATTGCGTTTGCAGATGAATGTTAACAGTTAAGAGGGGCGAAAAAGGCATCTTCGATATGCTCGATTTCGAAGCTGTCGTTATTGCCCACAAGGGTGATGATGTCGAATCGCACCTCGAACGGGATGTTGAACAGGCGTATGTAAGCATCGGTAGCCCGCACGATATTCTTGATTTTGCGCAGGGTCACCGCCTCTTCGGGGCGTAGAAAGTCGAGACTGCTGCGGGTCTTCACCTCGACCACGACGAGGGTCGTGTCGCGATAGGCCACCAGGTCGAGCTCCATCTTCCCGCTGCGCCAGTTGATGTCGCGAATGATGTACCCCTTTGAGATGAGGTATTCGGCTGCCCGTTCTTCGCCGGTCTTTCCCAATTGGTTGTGTTGTGCCATAGGCTTGCGATTGGGTAGCGAATATACGAAGATTCGGCGGGAATCGGAAGCCGGAGTGCAGATAAAGTGAAAGAGAATAGGGGGAAAATGGTTTTTAAGCGTTATCTATTCAATTATTCAATAATAGTTATATATTTGTGCAGGAGTATGTAATCCGTAAGAATAGAAGAGATATGAAAAACAAGTGGATTGTACCGGCTATCATTGTAGCCTTGGGCCTGTTTTTGTTGGGCCAGCGTATCGAGAGTGGCATCGTCAAGTCGAAAGAGGCTGTGCGAACGGTCTCGGTGAAAGGCCTTTCGGAGCGGGAAGTCCCGGCCGATCGGGTCATTTGGCCACTGGTATATAAGGAGTTGGGCAACGATTTGAGCTCGATATACCGGGCGGTGAATGCCAAGAACAAAATCGTGAACGATTTCTTGAAATCGAATGGTATTGGCGAGAACGAAATTTCGGTGGCCCCTCCCAGCATCGTCGACATGCAGGCCGACCGATATAGCAACCTCAATAATCCGTATCGCTACAACGTCACCTCGGTTATCACCGTTTCGTCGAATCAGGTCGACAAGGTGCGCGAGCTCATTGTGAAACAGGCCTCTCTGCTGGAGCAGGGGGTAGCCATCGTGTCGGGCGACTACCAGTACAACACGCAGTTCCTCTTTACCAAGTTGAACGAATTGAAACCCGAGATGATTGCCGAGGCCACCCAGAATGCCCGTATCGCCGCCGAGAAGTTTGCCAAGGATTCGGACAGCAAGCTGGGCAAAATCTCTTCGGCCTATCAGGGGCAGTTCTCTATCGAGGATCGCGATGCCAATACACCTTATTTAAAACACGTGCGCGTAGTGACCTCGGTGGTTTATTACCTGAAAGATTGATTGAAATTGTTTTATGCGTTAACTTTGCGGAGAGTCCTTGAGTCGGTAGCGACCGGGGATTCTCCACTTTTTTTATAAGTGCAACAGAATGATGGACGATAAAGAAAAAGACGAGCGATATATGCGGATGGCCTTGCAGGAGGCCCGGGCGGCTTTCGAGGCTGGCGAAATTCCGGTGGGGGCCGTAGTGGTGTGTAAGGACCGGGTAGTAGCCCGAGCCCATAACTTGACCGAGTGTCTGGGCGATGTGACGGCTCATGCCGAGATGCAAGCCATCACCTCGGCGGCCGCTTCGTTGGGGGGCAAGTATCTGACCGACTGTACCCTCTACGTTACCCTGGAGCCTTGTGTAATGTGTGCCGGGGCTATCGGATGGTCGCAGTTGTCGCGTGTCGTCTTCGGGGCTGGCGACGACAAGCGGGGTTACCGCCGCTTTGCTCCCGAAGCCCTGCACCCCAAAACCCGCGTCGAGTCTGGTATTCTGGCCGACGAGTGCGCCGCCTTGATGAAGAGCTTTTTCAAACGGCGGAGGTAGGTTACAGACCGAAGCAACGGTGTATGAGCGGGGATGGGATTTTCTTGATGATTTTGGCAACGAGTACCGGGAGATAGATACCTATGAGAATGCTGGCCAGATAGAGTGTCCAATAGGCGACTTCGGAATGGGGAATTTTCGCGTATACGATTCGAATGGCTATTTGCGGGAAGATACCCAGTAAAAAGATTTGGAATGTATAATCTCTGAACGAAGCAAACAGCCGAGGTGTCAAAGGTGCCAGATTAAGAGCTAAAGAGGTTGAAGCGAGTATACCCGAGAGATTTAGCAGCAGCCTGGGGCATCCCGGAATAAGCGTAAAGGCACAGAATAGAGCCAATAGCACGATGAATATCCAAGGTGTGCTCAGGTATTGGTGCAGGTGAAATTGACAAAAGAGTATCCCCAGACAAAAGAAAATCAGCATATAAGCCACATTGGAGAGGCAGAGCAACTCAATATCGGCAGGAAAAAATAGATTCAGTGCGATACACCCCAATAAGAGTATTCCAATCTTGAAGGGACTTGTAATCATATATTTCAAGAGAGGGTAGGTAAGCATGATAATAAAGAGAGTTGCGACAAACCACATTTCGCTTAAGGGATTGCTCCCCGGATACAGGAAACTGTTGACAAACTGCGAAATTGACAACTCCACAGGGCGTTTCATAAACGGGGCAAATGCAAATTTCACTGCAAATGTGAACAGCGTGAAGAAGAGAAACGGAATACCTAATCGTTTGAGCTTATCGATAACTACATTTTTATAAGCGATATTGCGGCTTATTTTGGTATAATAGAAAAGGAAGCCCGATATAAACATGAACAGGGGCATGTGGAAACTGTAAATAATTGTTTCGATGGCTGCGCTTACCGGGGTCTCGGGATTCTCAAAGGTTCCGGTGAGCGTGATGTGCCCGACGACGACCAGCAGCATGCTCCATCCTTGCAGTATCTGGAGCCATGTAATTTTTTGTTTCATGTGGGGGTAGTAATAGTCTTTCTTTATAAAACACAAAAAGTTTATATTTATTGTATGTTTTTTCTTGATTGCCGGCAGGGTTCCGGTTTTTGTCGTGAACGATTGTAAGTGATTATTATCGAAATAGTTTGCAGAGAAAAAAAGATTTCGTATCTTCGCACCGATTTTAACAGACCATATAATGTCTAACTTATTAATCAAAAAATCAATTATTTAATTAACATGAGTGAAGAACTAAAAAACAGCCCGGTAGAAAATTTTGACTGGGATGCCTTTGAAAAAGGCGAAGTGTATGGTGATAAGAGCCGAGAAGAATTGGTAAATACTTATGACCAGTCTTTAAACACAGTTAAAGACAAAGAAGTAATCG
>ERZ779888.3938-NODE-3938-length-10424-cov-2.315942_pt1 | contig 10424 bp, 7 predicted proteins | sample MGYA00511245_ERZ779888 | MGnify/ENA primary metagenome ERZ779888 (study PRJEB29588, sample SAMEA2155255) | human gut metagenome | biome: human gut; feature: human-associated habitat; material: faeces | place: Denmark | collected 2008/2010 ... | reverse complement strand
TGGTAATCTGTCCCGAGAGCCACCATTCGCCGTTCCACTCGACAAAGCCGGTGCGCAGGATGAGCGAGGGGTTTTTCATGTCGCGGGGCAGTCCCACGAGCGAGCGGTTGGTCACCTCGAGCACTCGGTCGGTGGCGATGTGGCGGAAGCGGGTCACCCGGTCGTCGCACCCTTCGTAGCGGTAGTAGCCGGTGTATTTGTGGCCCATGCTCCTGAGCGAGTCGTAGAGGGGCGATTCCGGACCCAGAACCTCGGCCAGCCAGTGGGGCGGCGTGAGGCGCATGAACTCGGTGACCTGGTTGAAGCCGAAGTCGTTGCAGAGTTGGTTGACCATGTCGGGAATCTGGTCTTCCAGTCCGTTCTCCTTGGCTTCGTCGGCCAGCGCTTCGGCCTGGTCTTCGAGCAGGTATCCGTTGTTGGAGAAGAGGTAAGACTGGGTGCAGAGCCACAGGAAGCGTGCATGCAGCGCGTAGAGGTTGTGCTGCTCCTTCTCGTCGAGTTGAAGGTAGTGGAGCAGTTTTTCGTTTTCGGGCGCCGTTTCGTATTCAGCCTCGAACAACTCCATCACGTCGGCGGCTATGGCGGCAAAAGTATCGAGAGCCGGCGAGTAGGCAATGTCGAGGTTGTTGAGCTGCATGTGGTAGTGCCAGATGAGGAACTGGATGTCCTCGGTATTGATTTCGCCGGGCGTGTAGTCGCTGTCGAGGGAATAGAAGGGCAGCGGTTTGCCATACTTCTGTTGATAGACGCGGGAGAAGGCCTGGAAGATGCCGGTTTGCGAGATGACATCCTCGAAGTAGGCGGTGAGGATACAGGCCAGCTCTTTCTGTTCCGAGGGGTCGATTTTACGGTAGTCGTCTTCGGCCAGGTCGTTTTCGATGGAACGGATCGCGGCCAATACTTTGTTGGCCAGGGTAATGTAGTAGAGGTCGGTCGATGCCGAGCCGGTGTAGGGATGCAGGGGTTTCCAGTCTCCGCTGTATATGCGCTGTTTGTCGTTGGTCATAACGAAAAAAATTAGGTACGATTGCAAATGTAAGTATAAATCGGAAAAGACGGTTTTGTGCGGTCACTTTTTTGTACCGATTGAGGTTCGATCTGTGTCGTGTGGATAGAGTGAAATCTATCTGGATGAGATTCTATATAGATTGGAAATGAGTGAATTATATATAAAAAGTTGCTTTTTTAAGGTTACAAAAAAAAGTTTTTTTTCGTATATTTGCTATGGATCCATGCGCATTTCGATGCGTTGTAGATCCTTGTTTTATTTAAAATTTATAATGTTTATGTCAAAGACATTTGAGCAAAATGCACAAAAAGCGTTAACTATGGTGGCAGGAATCAGGTCTCATTTTCAAGAACTTTCCAAATTGGGCATCGGTACAGCGGCTGTTGATAAATTGGAAGCCGAAGCGTCGAAAGCAATAGAGATGATTCGGGAAGTAGATGCTCTTAGAGCCGAGGTGTCGGAGAAGCTGCGGAAAGCCAATGTTCAGCTCTGTGAGGTAAAGGACCAGGCCAATGTCCTCCGTTATTTGATTAAAAGCGGTTTCCCTCAGGAGGAATGGGTGAAATTTGGTATCATGGATAAACGATAGTTTGTAGTGATTTGCTTGGAACAGGCAGGGACAGGTGGTATTTTCCATCGGTTTCTGCCTCTCTTTTTGTGGTAATGGCAACCAATATTATCCTCCATTCGACTCCTGCTATTGGTGGGTTGTCGAGATGAAGAAGGGGAGGGTGCGGTTGTGGTATCGGTGTGTTCAAATAAATTTGCTTCTACCCACGGTGTGTCCTATCTTTGCATGGAATATGAGACGAAAGGAAGAACTATCGAACGGGGCCGTATCGCCGTTGGCCGCCGACCTGCACGACTGGTATGCCCGGAATCACCGGGTGTTGCCGTGGCGGGGCATAACCGATGCGTATCGCATCTGGATTTCGGAGATAATCTTGCAGCAGACCCGGGTGGTACAAGGGTATGAATACTACAACCGCTTTGTGTCGCGATTCCCCGACGTGCGGGCGTTGGCTGCGGCCGATGACGACGAGGTGATGAAACTGTGGCAGGGGCTGGGCTATTACAGCAGAGTGCGGAATATGCAGAAGGCGGCCAAGGAGTGCCTGGCCCTTTATCAAGGGAAAATGCCCGGAACCTATAAAGAGCTGCAGAGCCTTCCCGGCATCGGAGAATATACGGCCGGTGCGATTGCTTCTTTTGCATACAAAGAACCTGTTCCGGCTGTGGACGGCAATGTTTTAAGGGTCATCTCCCGGTATTTGGCCTTGGAACTGCCCATTGATACGCCCCGGGCGAAAGAGCAGATTGCCGGGTTTGTTCGGTCGGTTTTACCCAAAGACCGTCCGGATGTGTTCAATCAGGCTCTGATCGAATTGGGCGCCACGCTTTGCGGTCCTGACAGAGCCGCCCGTTGCGGCGGTTGTCCGTTGCTCGGTCACTGTCAGGCTTTTGAAAAGGAAATGACCGAGTTTCTTCCCAAGCGCACCCCCAAAAAACCGAAAAGAGTGGAGGAACGAACGCCCTTACTGTTGGTGACGGAGGATGGGAAAATGGCACTGTGCAAGCGCCCGGAGAAAGGACTGTTGCAGGGCTTGTGGGAGATACCGGCTTTGGAAGGGAAGGCCACACCGGAAGAGGTGGGCCGGGTGTTAAAAAGCTGGGGCTGTCTGCCTGTTCCCGGAGAGATTCAGCCTCTTCCGCACGCAAGGCATGTTTTTTCCCATGTGGTATGGGAAATGGACGGGTACAGAGTGTTGGTGGAAACAACCGGAGGGCTGTCCTTCTTTACAAAGGAAGAACGGAAGGCGTTGGCCGTTCCCTCAGCATTCAAGGCCTATTTCAGGTATCTGTTCTGAGGCTTCAGAGGGTCTTTTGTTCTGTTTTCCGTTGGGGAATGTCCATTAAGCTCCCTTTCGAGGACGCTTTTACTACAGAAAGTTTAGGGGTGTAAAAAGCTCGGTCAGAGTTTTTTGCACCCCCATTTTTATATGGCAAATACGGTCCGAAGCAGAAGCAACCGGTCAGTTTTCCAGAGGCGTTTCGCTTAAAACATCCAAGGTGAACCAGAAGGTAGAGCCTTTGCCGACGGTGCTGGAGACACCGCAGGTGCCCTTATGGGCATTGACAATTCCTTTAACGATGGAAAGTCCCAGACCGGAGCCCACCGTAGCTCTTTTATGGGTCTTGTCTACCTTGTAGTAGCGTTCCCAGATCAGGGGCAGCTGCTCTTCGGGAATGCCCTCTCCGTGATCTTTGACGGAAATGGTGACCTTCCCCTGTTCCACGGTTTGGGTGACCAGGATCTTTTTGTCCTCGCCTGCATAGTTGACGGCGTTGTTGACCAGATTATAGACCACCTGCATAAGCCGGGAATAATCTCCCTCCACGCTGACCTGCCGGTCATAGATAAACTCGATGGAGTAGCCTTCCCGATCCCGCAATTTGTTGTAGCGGGTCAGTTCGCTTTCGATGCTGTTGGTCAGAGCCAACGGTTCCATGGTCATTTCTGCCGTTCCGGATTCGATCTTGGAAATGTCCAGTACATCGTTGACCAAGGCTTTCATCCGGTTGCTCTCATCAATGATGATCTGGAGATTGTCTTCATTCTTTTCATCGGGCAGATCCCGCATCACCTCGGCATATCCGGAAATCAGGGTCAAGGGCGTGCGCAGGTCATGAGAAATATTGGCGACCAGTTCCCGTTGCAGATGATCGGTTTTGGAAAGCTCCTCGGCGGCGTAGTTCAGCGTGTCGGAAAGCTCGGTAATTTCCTTGTAGCCTTTTCCGTCGAAATGAACGCTGTAGTCCCGTTTGGCAAGACGCTTTGCGGCCCGGTTGATCTTTTCGATGGGCCGGGTGATCCAAAAGGAGATCAGCAGGGCGAAAACCGCCGTGCAGAGAAGAACAATGCCCGACAGCCCGAACATAACGGTATTCATGGTTTTCACGGTTGAACCCAGGGGAATCACCGAGGCGTTGAGAAAGAACACGGTGGTGCGCAATTCATCGGTTTTTACAGCATAGGCCACGGTTATGTTCTCCTTGGCCACAGCTTCGCTTTCCAGATTGCTGGAATCAAGATAGCAGAATCCGCCGTTTTGCAGGGCGCCGTTTGCAGCGTCAAGAATCAGCACAGACCGATCCAGAATTCCGTTGGGATTGGAAAGGGAGCTGTGCAGATCACCCGAAACCGAAAGAAGCCGATGCAAAAGACAATTGCAGTTGGATTTGGATTTATAGTCTCCCCGGCAGGTGATCCAGGAGTTCTTATAGATCACATAGGAAGAAATACAGATGTTCTTTTCCGCCCCGATTTCGGCCATTCTTTCGGAGAGAGAATCGGGATCGGCGGTCAAGAGCTCCTGCCCCGCTTCACGCAGTTCTTTTTTCTGGATGCCGAGATAGACCTTATCCAAAAGAAAGCTCTGCGCAAACCAGATAAAGGAAAGGCTCAGAACCGTCAGAAGAAGCAGGGAGAGCAGAAGCTTCCATTTGGCGCTTATCCGATTGTGCCGTTCTTTTTTCTTTTGACGGCATTTTTTAAGAAAACGCCCTTCCGGTTCACTGGTTGGTGTCAAAGCGATACCCCACGCCGCGCAGCGTTACGATATATCTGCTGTATTCCCCAAGGCTCCGGCGCAGGAGTTTGATGTGGGTGTCCAAGGTCCGGTCATCTCCGTAAAAATCATAGCCCCAGACCTCACAAATCAGTTTTTCTCTGGTCAAGGCGATGTTGGCATTTCGGATCATATAGAAGAGCAGTTCATATTCCTTTGGGGAAAGCTCGATCCTCTTGCCGTCGATTTTCACGATTCTGGCGGTGAAATCCACCGAAAGTCCCCCCAAACGGAAGAAATTGGTGGTGGTTTCGGGACTTTTCTTCACTCTTTTCAGAATGGCGGAAACCCGGAGCATCAGTTCCTTGGGAGAAAAGGGCTTGACCACATAATCGTCTGCCCCGATCTCAAAGCCGTTGATCCGGTCGTATTCCTCTCCCCGGGCGGACAGCAGAATGATGGGCAGATTCGGATGCAGCTTTTTGATCTCTCTGCCGGCGGAAAATCCGTCCAGTTCGGGCATCATAATGTCTAAAATCACCAGGCTGTAGTCCTCTTTTTTGCATTTTTCCACCGCCTGCATTCCGTTTTCGGCTTCCTCCACCTCATAGCCCTCATAGGTGGCGTATTTCACAATCAGCGTCCGGATTGCCGATTCGTCATCTACTATCAGAAGTTTGCTCATGAATAATTTTCCTTTCTCAGAATGTGGTCATGAATCCAAGGTTTGCCGGGAGGATGCAACTGCGCATCGCCCCGGCAAAGAATGATTTTGTTACCTGTACATCTCGATCACCCGAATTTTCAGAGTGACCGCCTGCAGGGAATATTTATTTTGCATAAAGCCGTAGCTCTGAGAAACCAGCCGGGAAACCACTACGGTCAGCTCCTCCCCTTTTTCCTTGCCTTCCAGAAGCTCGTTCACTTCGTTTAAGGTTCGTATTTCCTTGCCGTCGATGGTTTTGATCAGATCTCCGTAGGCGAAGGTGTTGTCGCTTTCCGCATAGTCCACCATGCCGTCAGAGGCCACAATCAGGCCGTAAACAGGGGCACCGCTCAGCTCCTCCATTTTGGAAATCAGCGTTGCGTTGCTGTAATTTGAATAATTTTCTTTGGTAATCTCATAGCACTGCGTGATTCCCAGCGACTTGCGCAGAGTGGAATCATCCTCTTCGATCATCTTTCCGATGGTGGTCTTTACGGTTTCAATAGGAATGGCAAAACCGATTCCTTCCACACTGGTGGCCGATTTTTTGGAATTCACAATGCCGATGAGCTGTCCTTCGGCGTTGAAGCACCCGCCGCCCGAGTTGCCGGGATTGATGGCGGCAGTGACCTGCATCAGGTGCATGACCGTGCCGTCTAAGGTGATGTCTCTTGCCAGGGCACTGACAATGCCGCTGGTCACCGAATTTGCCAGAGTTCCCAAGGGGTTTCCGATGACTATGGCCGTTTCACCCACAAGAACCTCGCTTCCGTTTCCTTGAATTACCGGAAGAAGGCCCTTTACATGGATGCGCAAAAGAGCAAGGTCGGTTTCCGGATCTCTGGCAATGCAGGTAGCGGGGTATTTATCGCCGTTCTCCAGAGTGACATAGAGGGAGACGGCATCCTCAACCACATGGTTGTTGGTGACAATATAACCGTCACCGGTCCAGATAACGCCGCTTCCCGAACCCTTGGCGGTGGCTGTGGTCACATTTACGGTCACAATCGACGGAGAACAGGTTGCCGCAACCCGGACAATGGCATTTTCGCTTCCGGCATTCTCGGTGTTCACCCATTGATTTTGGTCATAGCTGGCAACCGGTGTGGGAGAAGGAGAAGCGCTGGGGGAAGAATCCTTGGAGGGAGAGGTATCGAAAATACCTTCCAAAGGATCCTTGCCGGATTCGATGCGGTCATTCCATTCTTCCAACAGAGCATGCAAAGCAGTGCCGGCAAACAGCATCAGCACAAGCACCAGCAGAGCGGAAACAACGGAGAGAGCAATGACCAGGCCCTTCTTGGAGTTTTTACCGGAGGACTGAGGAGGAGCAGAAGGCGGATACGACGGTGTGGGCCGGTCAAAGCCGCCGTTGCTTCCGGAAGGGAACGGACTGTTCGGGATTCCGCCGTTCGGAGTTCCCTCGTCCCGGATTTCATTCCGAATCCCGTTTCCCGGAATCCCGTTTCCCGGAATTCCGCTGTTCGGAATCCCGTCTCCCTGATTTTGGCTTTCCGGATTTTCACCGGCGTTTTTTTCCAGATGAGCATTCTGTGCTTCAAAGGAGTTCTCCGGGCTTTCAACGCTTTCGGTGTTTCCGGGAGCGTTCCCGGATGTGGGCTCTGAAGCCGCTCTCTCGGCTCTTTCCTGCATCTCCTTGGCAGGATTTTCCGCAGGATTTTCTGCGGCAGAAGGGTTGCTTTCGGAATTGAGATTGTTTTCCGGATCGTTCAGCTTGGAATTCATATTCGTCACCCTGACCTTCCTTTCGGAAAGGCTTCCTTTCTTCAATTATGGGCATCATGCAGCGTGCTCCGGCTGCTTGGCCGGAGGGAATTTTTGTCCCTGTTGCAAGAGAAGTATATACTGGGAATGTGACGGTTATTTGAAAAATGATTTAATCTTGGCTGAAAAACAGCAAAAAAGGGGCGGAACGGAAAGATCCGGAAAACGCACCGAAAAAAAGGCGACATTTTTCGGATTGTTTGTCCAAAAAACTACTTTTATGCAGATGTTTCAAGGAAAACTCTGAAATTTCACACTTTGTTCTTCTGCATTTTACAACTTTGTACTATCATTGTCAAGTATATTTGCAAAAAAACAGGCATAATCTTCCATAGGACGAGCTAAAAACGAAATGCGAAAGGAATATGCCGAGGGTATGGAGAATGTGAAAAGATTTTTTCAAAAAAGCAAAAAAGCAGCGTTGTCGGCCGTGTTGGGAGTATTGCTCTTTTCGGTGATGCTTTGGGCATTGCTTGGAGTGTGTGCCGGAAAAGTTCAGGAAAAGCCTGCGGAAGGGGAAGGAACCGTCTTTGAAAGTCAGGCATTGTCAAGCGTTCCGGGTGTCGGAGGGGAGGAGAATCTCCTTCCGCCCGCTTCCGAGGGGGCTCTCACCGAACCAAAGGATTCCGCAAAGGAGAATTTTGCCAGTCTGTCTGATGGCTATCTCTCCCCGGATGCTGCTTCCGAGCCGATGGCAGAGCCGAGCGAAGAGCCGTCTTCCGAACCAACAGAAGAACCGACTGCTGAGCCAACGGAAGAACCGACTGCCGAACCGACGGAAGAACCGACTGCCGAGCCGACAGAAGAACCGACTGCCGAGCCGACGGAAGAACCCACCGGCGAGCCGACAGAAGAACCGTCGGTCGAGCCGAGCGAGGAGCCGGAGCCAACACCCGGAGAGTCGCCCTTACCGGAGGAATTTCTGCTGACCGTTTACAATCATGAAAAGGGAATCGTGGAGACCGTTCTCTTTGAGGACTATGTGGCAAGGGCCTTGCAGGCGGAAATGTCGGGCAATTCGCCCATGGAGGCTTTAAAAGCCCAGGCGATCGCCATTCGCAGTTACATCCTGTCGAACGCTTCGGTGCGTTATGAGTGTCACTACGGAGCAATGACCTGTGACGACTATACACACTGTATGGCCTGCCTAAGCGAAGAGGAATTTGCCACCCTGAATGAGACCGAGAGAAGCCGGTGTCTTGAGGCAGTGCGCAGTACCGAGGGGCAGATCCTGACCTACAAGGGCCGGGTCATTACCGCCTATTTCCACTGGTGTTCCTACGGCTACACCGCCTCCTGCCAAGAGGTTTTCGGAAACTATGTGCCTTATTTGCAGTCGGTGTACAGTCCGGTGGAAAAGGAAATGGTGAAGGTTTACCGTTTTTCTTCGGCTACGCTTTTAGAGGAGTTGTTCGGGAGCGTGACGGCAGAAAAGTATCTTTCCGGCGGCGCTTTTCCTTTGGGGATGATTACAGAAACCGAAAGCGGCCGGGTGGACACGGTGTATATCTACGGTGTGCCGGTAAAGGGAGTACGCTTAAGGCAAGCCGTTGGATTGCGCTCGACAAAGTTTGATGTGTCCTACAATCCGGATAAGGAGGAGTTCACCTTTGTGGTATACGGCAGCGGACACGGCGTGGGCATGAGCCAGTGGGGGGCCATTGCTCTGGCGAACGAGGGAAAAAGTTACGCCCAGATCCTCTATTACTACTACAAAGATACCGTCCTTGCTCTTATGAACAAGAACCTTTTCCCCGGTCAGTAAGAAAAATGCAAAAAATACTTGAAATCGGGAAAAAAGTGTGCTATAATCCCCCTGTATGAAACGCAGTGACGAAGAGTGCGTTCTGTGTTCTTCCCCCAAGAGAGTTTCCGTCGGCGGCTGGGAGCGGAGACGGGGAAAAGAGAATGCTGTTCACTTCCGAGCGGAGCCGGGGAAGGGGGAATTCCTCTGTAGTCGGCTACGGACATCCCGTTACAGATGAAAGAGTGCCGCAGTTTTTGCGGAATTAAGGTGGTACCACGGAGAGATCCTTCGTCCTTTTTGAGGAGGAAGGATTTTTTTTGGACTTCAATTTTTCCTATGGAAAGGAACGGTCGTGACAATGAGAATTGTGCTGACGAAGAAAAAAGTTTGGGATGTAGTGAAGGAATATGCCGTCATCTCCTTTGGCATCCTGCTGGTTGCAATCGGGGTTTTTTTCTTCAAATTTCCCAATAATATTTCCACCGGCGGTGTGACGGGTCTGGCGGTGGTGCTGAACCAGATCTTTCCGGCAGTATCCGCATCCAATTTCGTGACCATTTTCAATACGGTCTTTTTGGTGATCGGGTTCCTGTTTCTGGGGAAGGAGTCGGGAATCAAAACGGTATACGGCTCCTTTCTGCTTTCCGGTTTTTTAGAGCTGTTTGACTTGATTTTCAAGTGGAGCAATGTGCCCAAAGATTTTTTACCTTTGACCGTGACCCCATCCAACCCGAACGGTGAACCGGTTCTGGAGCTTTTTTTCGCCGTGCTTTTTCCGGCGGTAGGTGCCGCAATTCTCTTTTATCACCACGCCTCTTCCGGCGGCACGGATATTGTGGCCATGATCATTCACAAGTATACCAACATTGACAGCGGCAAGGGACTGCTGATTGCCGATGTGGTGCTGGTTTTGCTGACCTTTTACAACTTTGACCGGCACGAGATCGCATGGACTACGGGACTTTTGTCGATGGCCGGATTGATCGCCAAATCCTTGGTGGTGGACGGGGTAATAGAGAGCATCAATCAGTCCAAGTATTTTCTGATCATCACCACCCACAGGGAAGAGGTGGAAAAATATGTCATCGAAAAGCTGAAACGCAGCGCGACGAGCTGGAAATGCGAGGGTGCCTACTCCCACAGGGAGGAGTATGCCTTGGTTACGGTCATGACCCGGGTCCAGGGGTATCATTTGCGTCGCTATATCAAATCCATAGATCCGAAGTCCTTTGTCATCGTCACCAACAGCAGTGACATTCTGGGCAAGGGCTTCAGAGAAGTATAAGTGCGGTCAAAAGACACAGAGGAGGATGAAGATGTTTGAAAAAATTTCTCGGTTGAAGGAAAATTTTAAGGAGCAGTTGGAAAAGGCTCAGAGCGCCGGAGAGGTGGAAGAACTGCGGGTCTCCTTTTTGGGAAAAAGCGGCAGTGTGACAGGACTGCTGAAAAGCATGGGCGGACTTTCGCCGGAAGACCGGAAGACTGTGGGTCAGGCGGTCAACGAGCTGAAGGAGACGGTGGCCAAGGCTCTTGCCGACAAGCTGGAGGACCTGCGCCGGGCAGAATTGGAGAGGGAGATCGAAGCTCTGCCCGAGTTTGATGTGGCGG
>ERZ779888.3933-NODE-3933-length-10427-cov-4.987563_pt1 | contig 10427 bp, 8 predicted proteins | sample MGYA00511245_ERZ779888 | MGnify/ENA primary metagenome ERZ779888 (study PRJEB29588, sample SAMEA2155255) | human gut metagenome | biome: human gut; feature: human-associated habitat; material: faeces | place: Denmark | collected 2008/2010 ... | reverse complement strand
ATAGTCTCTAATAACGGTATTCGTTACATCTGTCTGTAAAAACCTTTCTGAATAGATACATTCTTGATTCCAAGGTTTATAGTAATAATGAACCACTCCGCTATAATCTTTTTCCCATAGGAAATAATTTACTCCGCCGTCAATATGTATTCCAGAAAAACATTCTTGAGCGTCTTCGTAATCGAAAATATAACTGATATGAGTATCCTTAATCATTTGCATTCTAAATTCTTGTAAACCTTTTCCGCCTTTCATCCAACGAGAAGGTACAATCATTGAGATAAATCTAGGCGTTAATTTTTTGGCTTGTTCGACAAACAAATGATAAATAGGTCTTGCACTATCGCCTGTTCCGCCGCCGTCAGATAATTGATATGGCGGATTAGATATTATTACGTCGAATTTCATATTAAAAATTTTCTCCGGGGTGTCTCTGTGTATTAGTTCGTATGCGTAAGTTTCTTTGCCATCGCCGCGATCCCATTGTGCTTGCGCCGCTCCGCAGCACTTGCATTTGCCGTTGATAAATGTGTGCTTTATCCGGCGAAATCGGACGTTGCCTTCGGCGTTTGAGAAATGCGTAATAGAGTATTCGCCGTTGGGGTAGGTCGAGCAATATACGCTACGGCGAGAGAGCAAACTCGTTAATTCGGTAATCGCTATGCCGAAGAGTTGGTTATGAAAAATATGATCTATTCTTTCTTGCAGGTCGGGTATTTTGTCTTTTAATCCGACTAGCAGGCGTTTTGCGATTTCTCTTAAAAAAACGCCCGTTTTGCACGCGGGATCTAAGAACGTCGCGTTCGGATCGGAAAAGATTTCTTGTGGCAAGAGATCGAGCATACGGTTTGCCACGTCCGGGGGCGTAAAGACTTCGTCGTTGCTTAAATTTGCAAGACAACTCAGGACGTCGGGGGTATGGACGGTCTTACTTTGAGTTATTTTATTAAAAAACGAATCAGGCATTAGCGATCACCTTCCTGTAATGTATCGGCGGATATTCTTTTATGGGCAGTGCCATATATTCTTTAGTTTTTGGATTTATAGTCAAAAAACTTTGTATGTCTTCGGGGATAGCGTTAAGGGAAAGTTGCGCGGTTTTGGGCTTTTCGTTTGCCTTGAGCATAACGTCCAGCCTGAAGTCACGCCGTTTCAGTTTCGTACCGAGAATTAAACTCCATTCGGGAAAGATGATGGGCAAGTCGGTATCGATTTGGTTTTCGTCCACGCACATAAGCGTAAGAGCGTTGCCGCAGAGAATATTTTGCGAAAGAATGTATTTTACGGCGGTTTGCGTTTCGGCATTGATCGCTTTTTTACATACGGTTTGGTAATCGGCGAACCAAAGATCGAACAGCCGTTGTCGGCACTCTGAAACGTTGTCGATCATTATATCCACGCCGTAGATACTCGACACCGCCAAAACAGAATAGCGCTCGTAGTCGTACGGGTTGGATTTGTATAATTTTTTTACGGTGGAAAGTTTACGGGTCAGGATTTCCGCAAGGAAATTGCCGTTGCCGCAGGCAGGCTCTAAAAAGCGGCTGTCAATGCGCACACATTCCTGCTCTACGAGATCACACATAGCCTTAACTTCACGCTCTGCAGTAAAAACCTCGCCACGCTCCGCAACACGCTTTTTCGATTTTATTTGCGAATTTGCATTATTTTGAGATTTTTTCATATGTATATTATATGTGCATTGCACATATTTGTCAATGTGTAATGCACATTTTGGGTAAAATAAACACAATGAATTATGGAATTTTTTTCAAAAATGCCCGCAAACAATGTGGCTATACTCAAAAGGAAGTTGCCGATAAACTGTCCATTCATCAATCGAATGTAAGCGACTGGGAAAACGACGTCTCTCGTCCCGAATACGAAAAACTCGTAGAGTTATCTAGACTTTATGACGTAAGTCTGTATGACTTGCTCGGCATTTCGGACGAGGATCGATTTTGAAAAAAAGAAGAGTCCTTCGTCTGAATTATTGTCACTGACAAAACGGGAAAATCTGCTGATTTCTTCCTTCCGCAAACTTTCCCCTGAAAAACAAAAAAACCTGATTAAACTTTTCACCGACTAATTTTCCGTACGTTGCGGAATGACGAAAAATTTATAAAAAAACGACTTTGCGATTCACTAGGTCGTTTTCATATAACATATAACCCCCTCTCGTCTTACGCTAGTCGATTAACCGCGAATATTTTTGATCTCGCGCCCTTAGTTTTATCGATTTACCGCCCTTGCTCCGATTGCATTTGTTGTTTTGTTAGGGTTCTCTTATGTTTGTTTTAGGCTACCCATAATTGCTTTTTGCGGCAACCGTGTACGTTTATAAATTCGTGTAAATTCGCTACAAAAAAAACGGCTTGGCGGAATGCCGAGCCGTTTTTGTGATTATAAAAGTTCGTTATCTGACGGGCGGGACGTCTATGGTTACGTCGGACAGGGGGAAGGTGCAGCACGGGTGGACGTAGCCGTAGTCGTAGTCTGCGAGTCGTCTGCCGTCTACCGATTTCGGCACGTAGACTTTGCCGTCTATCAGTCTGGAGTGGCAATATCCGCAAACGCCGCTTCTGCATTTTGCCGGGGCGGGAATTCCCGCGCGTTCTATCGCGTTAAGTATCGTTTCGTTTGCGTCACATTCGACTTCGTATTTTTCATCTCTTATTATGACGTTTAACTTAAATTTGGTACCTATTGCTTTTACGGGATAATCGGCGTTTTTATCGGGATTATGATATTCTCCGAACACTTCGTGTCTTACGAATTTTCTGCGCAATTTGAGTTTTTCCACTTCTTTATCCACGAAGTCGTACATTGCCTGCGGACCGCACATAAAGACGGAATACTCTCCTTCGGGGGCGTATTTTCTTATAAGTTCCGCCGTCATAAAGCCGTGTTCGTACCCTTCTCTGTTCTCTCCGCTAAGGACGTGCACGACTTTGACTTTGTCGCATTTTTTCTCGATTTCGTCAAACTCGTCTTTGAACAATATTTCGTCCGCGGTTCTGCTTCCGTACAGCAAAACGAGTTTTGCGTCTTCATCGCCGTCCGCGATTGCGTTGGCAAACGACAAAAACGGGGTTATTCCGCTTCCGCCGGCTATGCCTATTACGGTTTTCGCGTCTCTCAGCGGTTCATACCCGAACTCTCCTTCGGGTGCGGACAGGGTTACTTTCGTGCCTTCCGTCCAGTTGTCCAGAACGTAATTCGTGGCAAGTCCGCCGTCCACTCTCTTTATCGTGAGTTCGTACTTACCGTTAAGCGCGTCTTTCGGCGAAGACGAGATCGAGTACGGGCGCGTAATCGTCGCTTCCCCTACTTTAAGTTCCACCGACAGATACTGTCCTGCGGAGAAATACGCGAGTTTTTCCGTTCCTTTTTCCTTATCCGGCACGAACGTAAACGTTTTTACGTCTTTGCCGTGTTCAACCACCTTAGAAATAACGACGTACTGTCTTTCGGGGTGGAGTTCGTTTGCCAGTCTGTTGGGGGTATACGAACCGAGTTCGGGAACGGGTTTTGCCGAAGCGGATTGTATGCGACGTTCCCTTTCCGGTATCATTTTCGTAAAATCAAATCTATTTAATTTAAGTCCCATTATTTGTTACCTCCTTCTTCGGTCAACTTTTTCGCGACGCGTTTGCCCACGGTATCGCCGGTAATATAAGCGCAACTGTACCCGTCGCCTCTTATGGCGTGTCCGCCGCAGAAACTCAGCCCTTCGATCTCGTTATCCGATTTTTCCGAACTCGTTCTTACGAGAATGTTGTCCCAGCCGGACGAACGGTAGCCGTAAATCGTGCCTTCCGGCGTGCCGAGATACCTTGCAAACGTAACCGGCGTAGCGACGGAAATTTCTTCGATATGCGACGTAATATCCATACCCATCGTTTTTTCGTAGTCTTCTATATACTTCTTCGCAATCGCGTTCTTGTACTTCTTGTACTCTTCCGCTTTCAGATCTTTCGGTATATCCGAGCCGTAAAGCGGAATGGTAAAGAACAGCGTGCAAGTTCCTTCGGGCGACGAATCGGGAATAACCTTGTTAAGGCAGTTCACTATATAAAAACCGCCCTTTCCTCTCTCGTCGTTCTGTTTTCTCGGATTAGGATCTTCTGCTACGAAAACGGTATAGTCTTCCACTCCGAGTTCGTCCGCGGTGCAGTCAAGCCCTAAATAAATAGTCGCTACCGATATGCCGAAACTACGCGCGTTGGCGAGTTTCATATTCTTTTCGGGTACGAACTTCTTATCCGAACGATTATAAACGTTGTTTGCGATAACGTTGGAAATGACTTCCTTAGCGTAATACTCTTTGCCTCCGGCGACAACGCCCGCTACCGAGCCGTCTTCGTTGTACAAAAACTTCGTAACTTCGCTGTTGTAGAAAATCTTTCCGCCGTTCTTATAAATAACGTCGCACAAAGCAAGCGAGAGTTCGTGCGAGCGTTTATACGGCATTGCCGCGCCGTCTTCAAGATACCCCATAAGCATACTCATATAGTGCATACAGAGAAGTTCGTCCGTAGGAACTCCCAGATACCCCCAGTAAGTGTTTATTATGTTGCGCGCCTTTTCCGGAATCCCGAGAGCGATCATAACGTCTTCTACGGAGTGCGACGCAAGTTTCATAAAATCGGCGTGTTTGGTAATCATAACCAAGCCGTTCGGTTTCCCTTTCTTTTTAATAATATAATCAAGCGCCTGTCCGATTTTCGGGAAAAGATCGAAGAATTTTTTGACGCTTTCTCTGCTTCCCGGCACGGCTTTTTCGATAGAATCGATATATCCGTCCACGCCGCCTTTAACTCTCACGTCGTAGCCGTTCGGTCCTTTAACGATGGTTCTGTACGGATCGAACTCGTATCTCCAGTCGATTTTCGCGCCGAGCGAATCGAAGATTTTATAAACCGAATCCGGTTTTTCCGCATTGCCTACCGAGCAAAGTTCGTGAAGGGACGGTTCGAATTCGAACCTGCCGCGCCTGAAACTAGTAGCGCAACCGCCGGGCAGATTGTGCTTTTCGAGCAGCAGCGTTTTTAACCCGGCTTTGGCGGTGTTCGCCGCGGCGGCAAGACCGCCGTTACCCGCGCCTACAACGATAACGTCGTATTTGTTGTCCATATTTTTCTTCTCCTTTACATAAGATTTTTATTTCTTTTGTCTTAATTGTATTGCGGTTTTTCCCCTAAGTCAATACCGATTTTTGATTTTTTTCCATTTTTTTGTACTTTTAACCGCCGCATTCGGCATTTTTGCCCGTTTTAAGCGGCGTTCGTTTTTGTTCGCCCGTTCAATAAAAAGGTTTTTTTCTCCCAGTTTGACGTTCGTTTTCGTTATTACGCTATGCAACCGCTTGCTTTTCGGAAAAAATGTGATATAATATTCATATTAGTTAAAAGTTACGAGGTGGTTTTATGGAATTGACTTATAAAAGACAGAACGTATACGCCGGCGCCGACGAAAAGAAGAAGGAAGCGATTTTCGCTTACGGCGAAGGTTACAAGACGTTTATAGACAACGGCAAAACCGAAAGGGAAGTCGTGGAAGAATCCATCGCTATGGTAGAAAACGCGGGATACAAGCCCTACGAACTCGGCGACAAAATCAAACCCGGAGACAAACTTTATTATAACAACCGCGGCAAAGGATTGTTTATTATAAAGGCAGGCACTGCGGACGTAGCGAAATACGGGGTAAGAATTCTCGTCGCGCACGTCGACAGTCCCAGACTTGACCTTAAGCAAGTACCCCTTTACGAGAAAAACGAACTTGCCTATCTGAAGACGCACTACTACGGCGGCATCAAAAAGTATCAGTGGCTCACCGTTCCGCTTGCTTTGCACGGCGTAATCGCGCTTAAAGACGGCAACGTGGTTACGATCAACGTCGGCGAAGAAGAAAGCGACCCGATTTTCTACATAACCGATCTTCTCCCCCATCTTTCGCAAGAACAAGCGACGAAAAAAGTTTCCGAAGCGTTTAACGCCGAAAAACTCAACCTTATCGTAGGTTCTATACCCGTTGAAGACGAAGACAAAAACGCCGTAAAACTCAACGTTTTGAAAATACTCAACGAAAAATACGGCATTACCGAAGAAGATTTTCTCAGTGCGGAAATCGAAGCCGTCCCCGCTCTCAAGGCGCGCGACGTAGGTTTCGACCGCTCGTTCATCGCCGGATACGGCCACGACGACAGAGTTTGCGCATACCCCGAAATCACCGCTACTCTCGAAACGGAGACCGACAAAACGATTATCACCATACTTGCCGACAAGGAAGAAATCGGCAGCGAAGGCAACACCGGTATGCAATGTATCCTTATTAAAGACGTAATCGACGCAATCGCCGCTTCTTACGAAGTAAACAGCGCGGTAGTCAGAGCAAACAGCAAATGTTTGTCCGCCGACGTAACCGCTACTTACGACCCCTGCTATGCGGACGTTTTCGAAGAAAACAACGCGTCCTTTGCAAACAACGGCGTAGCGATGTGCAAGTTCACCGGTTCTCGCGGAAAGAGCGGCAGTAACGACGCGTCTGCGGAATTCATCGCTTTCCTGCGTAAAAAGTTCGCCGAAGACGAAGTCGTTTGGCAAACCGCGGAACTCGGCAGAGTGGATCTCGGCGGCGGCGGCACGGTAGCGAAATTCCTTGCCAACTACAATATCGACACCGTAGACGTAGGCGTACCCGTGCTCAGTATGCACGCCCCGTACGAACTTATCTCCAAAGCGGACCTTTACGAAGCGCACAGAGCGTTCGCTTCTTTCGTAAAATAACCGCTTTTACTTATCGACCGAATGCCGTTTTGGGCAAACAAACCACGTTTGAACGTCGATAAAAAACGAAAAGAGTAAAAAAATAAACCCGCCTTATTAAGGGCGGGTTTATTTTTTTGTTGTTTAGTAAAAATTATTCTTCGCTGATGGTGCTGCAAGGACAAACTTCCGCACAACTTCCGCAACTGATGCATTGATCAGCGTCGATTACGTACTTATCCGCGCCTTCGCTGATTGCGCCTACGGGGCAAGTTTCCGCACAGGTACCGCAACTTACGCAGTTGTCACCGATTACATATGCCATAATACCAAAATCTCCTTTATTAGAATTTACACTATTATATCATTGACTCTCGACAAATGTCAATAAATATAATTATTTATTTTCTTTCCTTAAAATACTCGTACAACCGACATTCCAGCCCGGAGTTATACAGTTTTCTGTTTTTATCGCACTTTTTGCCCAAACTTTTTTCAAAATTCGGCGCGCTTGTAATGACGAACAAACTCCAGTTATCAAGCGATTTCCAGGTTTTTCCGAGAGAAGAATAAACCGCGGCGGCTTCTTTCGCGCTCAACAATCTTTCGCCGTACGGCGGATTAGTGACGATACAACCGTCCTTTTTCGAACAGCGAAAATCGCTTACGTCCATCGTTTGCAGATGAATTTTGTCCTTAACCCCGGCTCGGGCGGCGTGACGAACGGCGAGCGAAATCGCTTTCGGGTTGATGTCCGAACCGTAAAAATGCAAATTATTGTCCGTTTTTATTCCGTCGAGAGCCTCTTCTTTTGCCGTTTTATAAGCGTTTTCGTCGAAAAAATCCCATTTTTGATAATCAAAACTTCTGTCTAAACCGGGAGCAATGCCGAGCGCTTTTCTTGCCGCCTCGATTATTATCGTTCCGCTGCCGCAAAACGGGTCGCAAAACGGATTTTCCGAAGAAAAATCGCTTAATTCGAGCATTGCGCAGGCGAGCGTTTCCTTAATCGGTGCTTCGTAAACCAGGTCGCGCCAACCGCGTTTATGCAGTCCGTCGCCCGAAGTGTTAAGATAAATCGTCGCTTCGTCCGAAGAAATAACGAATTCTACTCGGTAAGTTTCGCCGTTTTCCGGGAAAAACGAACGTTTGTATTTTCTTCCCAAAGCGGTAAGAACGGCTTTTTTTACAATGCTTTGACAGTCGGAAACGGCAAATAGTTTGCTTTTTCTGCATTTGCCGTTGACGAGAATTTTTGCGTTAAACGGGAAAATCTCCCACAGCGGAAGAGTTGCAATTCCGTCGAAAAGTTCGTTAAAAGTTTCCGCGCGAAAAGACGCGATCGTTATGTAAACGCGGTCGGCGCAACGGAGAAACATATTGAGTTTTGCGACGTCCGACGCGGTTCCGTCGAGAGTTATTCCGCCGTCGATGGCGCGACAAGCGGGAAACCCCAGTTTTTTCAGTTCGTTTTTAACGATACCTTCCACGCCCGAAGCGGCGGTTACGGTAATTTTGTAGTCGCTCATAGTTTTAGTTTAACAAAATTTTCCGCCAAAATCAAACGCGGGTCGCTAATACTTGAAAAAAACCGTGTTTTGATGTATACTTTTGCCGTTATGGCACTTTTCAAACAAGACGATATTGTGGAAATCGACGTTACCGGGTACGGCGCAAGCGGCGAAGGCGTGGCAAAATGCGAAAACTACGTCTTTTTTATCCCTTTTGCCGCAGTCGGCGAACGTGTACGCGCGAAAATAATTCACGTCAACAAGAAAAATCTCGTTTTTTGCGAACTTAAAGAAGTTCTCGTTCCTTCGGACAAACGAGTTAAACCCGTATGCAACCGTTTTACCCGTTGCGGCGGTTGCGATCTGATGCACCTAAGGTACGACGAACAACTTAAAATCAAAAAAGACAACCTGATTGCCTTGCTCCGCAAAAACGCGGGACTTTCCGTCGAAGTCGACGACGTCGTGCCTTGCTCTACGCCGCTCGGTTACAGAAACAAAATTCAACTTCCTTTCGGCGTGGTAAACGGTGAAATCGCAATGGGATTTTTCCGTGAAAACAGCCATAAAATCGTGTCCGTCACAAAATGCTTTTTGCACGGAGAATGGGTAGAAACGCTGATTAAGGTTTTTCTTGATTTTGCAAAAAACCACGCGCTTACCGCATACGAAGACGGCAAGAAAAGCGGACTGCTTCGCCATATGGTCGCAAGAAAAATCGGCGAAGAATTTTGTTTGGTTGTAGTAACGAACGAGAAAAAACTACCTTTTGAAAAAGACTTGGTGGAACGCCTTACGGACGCAATCGGCGAAAAATTCGCGCTTTACAATTCGGTAAAAACCGAACACGACAACGTGATTTTAGGAAAAACGCTTTTCCCGATAAAAGAGAGAAAAACCGAAACGGAAATTCTCGGCGTAAAAGTAGAAATAAACCCGTTTTCGTTTTTGCAACTTAACGACGAAATCCGTGATAAAATCTATTTGCGCATTATCGACGAAATCGGCGAAAAGTGCGTTAGTCCGATAGTAATCGACGCTTACGCCGGCGTCGGCACTTTGGGCGCGGTTATGGCAAAACGCGGAGCAAAGGTCTACAACGTGGAAATCGTAAAAGAAGCAACTGCGGACGGCAACGCGCTTGCAAAAAAGAACGGGCTTGCCGATTCGATCGTAAATATAAACGGCGACGCGGCGATCGAAGTTCCTTTACTTATCGAAAAACTTAAGAAAAATAAGGTTTTATCCGACGAATTAACCGAAAATACGACAAATCGAAGTTTGAATATTATTCTCGATCCGCCGAGAAAAGGGTGCGACGAAAGAGTTTTGCGCGCAATCGGCGGAATAAAAACCGCGCACACGCTCTACTATATAAGTTGCAATCCCGCGACGCTCACGCGCGACCTGAAGATTCTCGCCGAATCGGGTTACGAAATAAACTACGTCACCCCGTACGATATGTTTCCCCAAACCAAACACGTTGAGACGCTGGTTCAACTTTCCCACAAAATTCCGGACAGTCATATCGTAGTTAAAGTTGACTTCGACAAGGACAACAGTATCCAAACGGATACCCTATTAAAGAACGCCCAAACCTATAAACCAGCGGAGCGCGTAACTTATAAAATGATCCAAGCCTATGTGGAAGAGAAGTACGGTTTCAAAGTCCACACCGCCTATATCGCCGAAGTCAAACGTAGTTACGGCTTGCCGATGTACGACGCGCCTAACGCCGTCGAAGAACTTAAGCGTCCTCGTCAACATCCATCGGAAAAGATGATAGAAGCGATCAAGGATGCGTTGAAACATTTTGGGATAATATAATTAGTTGATAGCGATTATTATTTGTTTTGAAATCATATTCGTTTTCAAGGAGTGATTAAAATGAATGAGGATATAAAATTAAAGAGGAGTTGCATAATAATATCTATCGTTGCTTTTGCTATATTGGTAATAGCTGTTATTCTTAAGTTTTCAGTTTTTCCCAATCTTCCTAATAAAGCGAACGAAACAGGTTCTTTTACAGCTTATATTATTCTAGAGATTTTAATATGGGGTTCTTCTGGAATTGGTGCAAGTGCAATAACTTTGGTGCTTTCAAAGAAATACGACTACGAAAATAAAAAGAAAATCGCGATAACAG
>ERZ779888.3930-NODE-3930-length-10433-cov-3.432261_pt1 | contig 10433 bp, 5 predicted proteins | sample MGYA00511245_ERZ779888 | MGnify/ENA primary metagenome ERZ779888 (study PRJEB29588, sample SAMEA2155255) | human gut metagenome | biome: human gut; feature: human-associated habitat; material: faeces | place: Denmark | collected 2008/2010 ... | reverse complement strand
ACGATCCGGAAGCCGCCCTGCGCGAGCTGCTGCCCAAACTGGACCTGAGCCAGCCGGTCTGGCTGCCGCGCCACCGCGCCGACTGGGACGAATATGCGCTGACCCGTTTCCTGCCGGAGCATTTTATGGAAGCCGTTCCTTTCGATTACATGGAGATCAGCTATATTTTCCCGGAGGACGAAAAAAAGGCCGCCCGTCCGCGCGATCCGCGCCGGGACGCCTGACGGGGCCCGTGCATGCCCATCGCCTCGCCGCCATATCCTTGGGCGGAGGTGATGGAATGAACTGCATTGACAAAGCTTTTTTCAGCCTGGCGGACGAAATCCGCTCGCTGGATGAAAAAGAGCTGTACTATCGCATGCGCAAAAGCTTTGACGCTGTGCCGGAGCCGGCCAAGCGGGGGCTGATGACCTTCTTTTCCCAGTACCCCTATTGGGGAAATCTGGATATCGACCGGGGCGACTATGAAGAAATCGCGCTCAAGCAGCAGGCTCTTTCCGGGCACATGGAGGATTTTGCATGGCTCTACCGCCGGTTGGCCGATTACCGTTCCAGAAAAACCCTGTACGCCATCTTGAGCAACTGGTACCGCTACGATTTTGTCGCCACGTCCCAGGCCAAGGAATATCTCTTCAGCAGCTATTTCGACCTGGATCTGCTTTCGTGTGATGAAAACGAAGTGATCGTTGATTTGGGCGCCTATATCGGCGATACGGTGCTTACCTATCTGGAGCAGTACGGCGAAGACTGCTACAAAAAAATATACTGCTATGAGATCACGCCCGGCACCTTTGAACAGCTTCAGAAAAACCTGGCCGGCTACCGGGATATCGACCTGCGCCAAAAGGGCATAAGCGACGTGGAGGGGTTCATGTCCCTTGCGGTCAACGCGGCCAGCACCTCGGCCAACACCCTGAGCGACGAGACGGGCGGTGAAATTCCCGTAACCACATTGGACGCCGATATTCAGGAACCGGTCACTTTGATCAAGGCCGATATTGAAGGTCATGAGCAGCGGGCGCTGCTGGGAGCCAAAGGCCATATCCTAAAGGACCATCCCAAGCTGCTGATCTCGGTCTACCACAACAACGAGGATCTGTGGAAGATTCCCCGCATGATCCATGACTGGTGCAGCGATTACCGGTTCTATCTCCGGTTCCAGAGCTCCGTTCTCTATCCCACGGAGATTACGCTGTTCGCGCTCTAGGCCGGAGGAGGGCATGACCGGGGCCCGCCCCGGCAAGCCTTTTGCGGGGAAGAAGGCGTCGCTGACTGGCAGTCAAAACGCCAGCGCGCTGCCCATGCACTGCGCAGGCCGTTGATAAAGCTTGGCGGCGTGTCAAAAAAGCCCGGCAGCATCTGTATTTGCGCGCAACCCAAACGAGCAGAGGGTGCCATCAGCACCCTCTGCGACGATGGGAGGTTACGAACCCTCCTGTAAAAAGCCGGTTTTGGGCAGTCTTCAACGGCCTGAATCGGGCATCCCGCTGCGAACGTCCGCATCGGCACAAGAACAAAGGAGCGCTCTCCCATGCCGGAGCCTGCATGCCTTTTGGGCTCATGCCGGCCCGTTGCCTCTCTCCCACAGCATCCCGGTCCGTTCTGCTGGGGCAAGGCTGGAAGGCGGCTCTGCGCTCATCCGGCAGGCCTGGATACGGTGGCTATGCTTCCGGCATTATTTCAATCGGTTTATCCACCTCGTTATCGTTCAGGACTGTGCCGCCCATATCACCCTGACACTGAATGCTGCTGCCAAGGCTGTTTTGAAAATGGTTGGCCAGAATGCGGCAGTATGGCAGGTCCCTGAGGTAAAGGGCGCACGAGCCGCTGCCCTCAAGCGTATTGTTGGCGATGGTCACCTCGGCGTCACCGTACGCCATGATGTCCACCCAGTTGTTTGAAAAGGCGTTATCCACCACAATGGAGGGTGACACGTCAAGGCGCAGGGCGCAGACCGTGTTGCCCGTAAACGTGCTGTTAAGAATCAGCATGTCGTTTTCCTTCTGTACATTCATGCCGTTTTCACAGTGATCAGCCCGGCACTGGGAAACCGTGTTGTGGTTACCCGCGGCAAAGAAGAACCCCTGGCCGGTGCCCGTTGCTTCGCAGTTTTGAATACGGCTGTCATCCACGTAGGAAAAGAAGATGCCCTGGTCGCAGTCAATGGCCCGACAGTCTTTCAAAAGCAGATTTTTGCAGGCCCGGAAGTCCAGAGCGTGATTGGTGTCTGCAGCGCTGGTATCCACCATTTCCGCCCCGTCCACGTACGCAAAATACGTACCAAATATCCCGCATCGGTCTGCCGTTACCCGCTGGACGGACACGTCGCTGCAATAGGCCACAATCAGTCCCATGCTGCAATCCGATACGTCCACATCGGCTACCGTTACATCGCTGCTCACCGTCACGATAAGTTCGCCCGCATCTGTCGGCGCCATCAGTCCGTCAGCGCCGACAAAGTAGTACAGAGGCCTGCCGTTGACCAGGTTGTTTTCCATAAGGTGTGTGGTAAAGAATTCTATGTCATCTCCAACCTCATACAATCCCGTAAGCACCGGTTTTCCAAAGCTGCTTTCGGTAATGGGCGGTCCGGCAAGGCATACGCCACAGCCGATAAAGCGGTTGCCGGTTAATGAGGCGTTCTTGGCTCCTGCCAGCCAGATACCGCAGGAGGACACCCGATAGGTGTCATCATAAAGGAGAAAGCTACAGTCTTTTACGCTAAGCCAGTCCGCCATACCCACAATGCCATACCGCAGCAGATGAAAGTCAATGTTTTCTACCGTCACGTCCGGTGCCGTAACATTGAGCAGCGGCGTAAAGGGCGGGCTTTCCAGCACGGCCCCATCCTCCCCAATCAAGGTCAGCGGCTTATCGATAACAATGGGGTAGGTTTCGGTCTCCTGTGTATAGACTCCGGCTGCAAGATGGATGATGTCTCCGGGACGGGCCTTTGCCACTGCTTCCGTCAGGCTGGCTGTACCGTCGGGCTGCACCACGATTTCATCCGCCCGTGCCGCCGCGCAGCAGACAGCCAGCAACAGCATAAGAAGTACTCCCACAAAATTTTTCATCATGTTTTTTCTTTCAAAATTTCTGTAACAAAAAGAGCCCTTTGCAGAGCTCTCCCCAATTTTCCACAAGCCCGGTTCGTCATGAGAAAAACCTCCTGCCACACCTGGCTTTCCGGGCCATCTTGGAAGGAAGGAGAGCCTGCGTTCTGCCTGTGCCTGTTTATGCCTTCGGTCCAGCATGATATCATCCGGCATATTCTCTCGCCCAACTCCTGTAGCATGGCATCGTTGGCTTCAACAGCAATGGCCTTTCCAGCTGTTCCCAGCCAAACATTCCTTCAGCACTTCGGGGAGCAGGGTTCCATACGGTAGCTGATCCCCGAAGGCTTGAACGAATCGTTTGCAAATCCGACATAAATCATCTGCTGAATGAAGATTTCTCGTCACTCTTTCCTCAGAACAGAAAGATGCTTCGGCTGATTCTTTTGATTACAGTGCCGGGAATCTGCCGGATTCCAATTTTCTATACTATCAGCCTTTCGCTCTGACAAATACACCACGGTTGGTTTTTTAGTCTGAAAACACAAGATTCCCCCACAAGCTGGGATCGGTGTTAATATTGGCATCGCCCGTCCACGCCAGCTGAGGAATGTACTGCGTACCGGGGCAGGGATAACCAATATCCGTAATCAGAAAATCAAATTTCACCGTATCTCCCGCTTGGGGCGTATAGCGGGCAATGTTTTGATTGCTAAAGCATTCCCACGGAATCTTGGCTTCATAAATGAAGCCCGAGGCATTTTTGACCGCTGCGCACTCAAAGCCATCGAGCACATTCTCTCCGCCATCCATCCCCTTGCTTACAAAGCGCTGATGATCGGCCACCATGCTACGGTCAATTGCAGTATCCCAATATTCTCCATCCAAGGCAAAAAACACTCGGAAGTCGGTTGCCGAATACGTTTTGCGTTCAGGATCGTCCTTGGGATTGGTGGACAGGTAAAGTTCAAAATTGTCTTTTCCATCCATGGGTAACATGTCGATGGCGCCGAAAGGAGAATCCTCCGCTACCTCAGCGGCAATATAGAGGTTGTCCTCATCCCAGGCCAGATAGGCCTTAAGGCTTGCATCCATCGGACCCTGCCACATATGCGGATCACGTACAATCTGCTCTTCGCTGTCTATTACAACCGGCGACGTGACATTCCACTGGTCGTCAATCACACCGTCTATCACCACCGGACTTGCCACGCGAAACGCCGTTACAGACGGACTTTCCGCTGCAAAAGCCGCCGGCGCCAGCATCAGCAGGATCGCCGCCAACGCAATGACACGTTTAACACTGCATTTTCTCATGTTCCCTGTTTCTCTCCTTTTACTTTTTGTGTGTGCGGGGAAATCGGTGTTTCCCCGCACACACAGCTACATTTTACTCCACAATGATCATGGTTTCCAGATCTCCGACGCGCAAAATGTGCTCGCCGGGCTCATCAAAGGTTACATCCATTTCGACAATTCGCCAACTATTATTGTTGACCGCCATCAGCTTTTCATTGAGCAGTTTGTCTCCATCGTAGGCTTGAACCATGGTAATGCCGTCATCCCCATGATTGAACAGGATGCAGCGTACCGTGAGCGGCTCACCCGCTTTAATGGGTGCATTTGCCATTTCTGTATGGGTTTCAGGACCCATAGCCGTCTCCACCGTCACATCCATAAGCATCATGGGCACCACCAGAGTAGAGTACTCAAAATCGGGTTGCTGTCCGTAATGCATGCCGTAGCCATAGCACAGCAGCGGATCTCCATAGTTGTTGGGCAAGGGCTTGGTAACATCCGAAAGCATGGTAGCTTCCAGAATCAAGCGCACATAGTCGGATGCTCCCTTGTCAAACGCAAGATCCTTCCATTGGCTCTTCTCCATCTCGACATCGCGGGCAATTTCCTTGAGGATCATGCCCTCGGGTTCAAGCGCACCAAACAACAGATCGGCAAAGACAACGCCCTCCGTGGAGTAAGTCAGGCCGCGCAGACCCGCGCCATGGTCCACAGTGGTAGCATAATCCATAAAGAATACCGCATCCGCATTTTCAATTACATAAGCGGTGGGGTTGAACGTGTTGACAGCGTCGTCATCCTGCTCAAGCAGCGCGATGGGGTTCGCATCGAGTTTATCAAACTCGCTTAAAACAGCCACCAGCTTCTTTCCCATTGTATTGGCATCCTCAATGGTCAGCGCCGCAGCGTCATCCAGCTTGGTGAGCTGGGCGATTACAACATCTGCTTCCTCCATGTTGTCAACGACGGTGCATTTCTCGGCTACCGCTTTGGAATAAGCGTTTCTTACGGCACTGGTGGAGGCAGTTACATAGACTTTGCAATCGGCCGAAAGCGGCAAGAGGTTGTCCTCATTCTTGGCCAGCACGGCGGACTTCCTCTGCACTTCGCGCTCCATGCTTACAACCTGCGGGTTCCTGGCAGCAGCCAGCGTATCGTCATCCACAATCTCCCAGGGCTGGGCGATGTAGCTCTCGCTGCAGCACAAGGCCTGAACTTCATCAATGTCGCAGTAGGGATTCTCAAACAAGCCCTGTTCAAACTTGGTACGCAGAAGGCGGCGCGCAGAGACATCCACACGCTCTTCTGTAACAAGGCCCTGTTCCACAGCCTGCTCCAGCGCCTCTACAAATACGGGGGCGATACTGTCTCCGTCTTCCGGAGTGGGATAGGCATCAATACCGCCAAAGATATCAACGCCATTGTTAAACACCCAGGCATAACGTTCCGGAATGGTCAGATTGTTGAGGTCAACACCATCCACGGTAATGCCATCACTTGTGCCCATGTCGTCCCAAATGTTGCGTTCTGCATTGCCCATGGGGCCCCAGTCGGTAATGATTACACCGTCATACCCCAGCGTATCGCGCAGATAGCTCATGGTCGCCTTGTCATAGTCAACCGTCACATCATAAGAGATACCCTGGTTATATCCATTGGTCATAATCCATTTCACGCCATTGTTGATTACGCTCTCCCAAGGCAGCATCCAGTTGTCCAGGTTGGCAGCGGGGCTCTTGGAGTGCATGAAGGAATAGTCTCCGCCGCGGGCTACGAAGTGCTTCGCGCAAGAAATGAGGCCACCATCGTTGAGCGCCTTCACCTCAGCAGAAGCAAGATCGGCCACAAAGGAAGGTTCCTCGCCATACCAGCTGCCCAGCTCAACGATGTAGGGCTGCAACGTCACATGATATCCTACAGAACGGGTTTCAGCCGCATAGGCCTTCCAAAGGTTAACCAGCAGTTCCTTATCGCCAGTCGCGCCAATCGCCGCCATCGGCGCATCCGCATAGCCGCCCCAGCTGTTGCTGATGCGGTTTGTAAGAATCGTCATAGGAATACCCAGGCGGGTCTGTTCACTCATGCCCTGAAAGATGTTGTGGCGGGCTTTGCTCTGCCGGCGTGCCATTTCCATCCTCCAGCATATGCGACAGGCCATATTCGTTGATGGAATACCATACCGAATATCCCGAGGAGCCGCTATCGCTTTCGTCAGGGACAAAGGGGCAGTTCTGCTCGTATATATCCTGATCCGGCATCGGTTCCATTGAGAATGCATAGCCATTGGCAATGTCGGTGCAATAGAGCTGACGGGTCTTTTCGGAAAGTGTCATTTGAGAAAGAAGATCCGTAATGCGATCCTCCGTGTCAACGCGCCAGTCCTCGTATACATCAAGTGCGCCGTTGCCATTGAGGTCCTTGAAGTAAAGGCCATCCTGCTGGATGAATTTATCCTGGGACTGTGCAGACAATTTCACCTGTTCGCCATTTGCTTCCACATAGAAAAAGCCATAAGCGCTTTCCTTGACTGCGCTTTCCTGCGCAAACGCAGGTGCCGTGCATAGTGAGGCCAACATCGTTACTGCCATCAGCCACGAAATCAATTTCTTCATAGATACAATGCTCCTTTCTTTGTGCATCCATTTACGACCCCAATGAGATTGTGTTTCTCACCTCCGACGCTTTCCCTCCCCCTTAAACCATGGGTTGTCAACACGTTGCATGATCCATTCCCGTGATGGTATTTGCGAATGAGGCTTATCAATTTCCCTATGCACCACATTCACCGCTATGGTCCTATTATAAACTGTTTCTTTTGCCCTGCGTTTTGAGAATAAAGCACAAACAATAAAAAAAAACAGTCTGCCCCAGAAGCGAACGGAAATATCCAGCACAATCCTTGTTTATTTGGGATCACCCCCCTTTCGCCTTTATGCCTTCATTTAACTTACCGTTAATTATCTCTGACTGCAATGGACGTTATCGAGCAATGCTTGTTTCTTATCACCTGACCTGTTGTCTGATCAGGCATGCGGCACCGCCAGCTTAAACCTCCCATGCGTACGCTTTTTATGCTGCTTTCCAGTTGGAGAGCGACCTGTATGAAATGGTGTATGGACACAGGCGACGCTCAGGCACCACAAATGCAAAAATCCAGCACAGTCCGTAAAAAAACCTGTACTGTACTGATTAATCCAAAGTGATGTGCTATACTACTTTCTGAAAACAGATGCTTTGATGGAAGGAGCGCTGACATGTACCGCGTGTTGATTGCGGATGACGAGATGCCCGCCCTGCGCTACACGCGCAATATCATCCAGCAGTTTTGTTCTCAGTTTCAAATTGTTGACGCAGTCATCAGCGGCGAAGCTGCGCTGAAGGTTTTGCAGGCGCAGGCAATCGATCTGCTGATTACGGACATCAGCATGCACGGCATGTCAGGTATTGAGCTGGCCCAGAGCGCAAAAAAACTCCAGCCGGATCTTCACATTGTCATCATCAGCGGCTATGGAGAATTTGAATATGCCCAGGGAGCCATCCAGGCCGGTGTGGACGAGTATGTGCTCAAGCCCGTCAGCATTACCAAAATGACATCCATATTGCAATCCATACAGGAAAAGCTGGACAGCGAATATCTGGAGCAGGCGGCCTCCCTTCTTCCTGCTATCGCCTGCCGCCAGCCCTATGACGAAGCGGCCGCTACCCGGCTGTTTGCGCGCCGGGACTGGTATTTTGCCTATGTATTGTTGGGAAACCTCAACTTGCGTCTTCCCAAAAAGCTCGGTGTCACCCGCCTGCTGACGCCTCCGCAAGATCACTTTCTGATTCTCAGCGGCCGGGACGAGGAAGAGCGCATTCTCATTTCCAAAGACGATCATGTGGAAAACTTTCTGATGAACCTGAGCGTATTTGTTACGCAGGCAAGCACCCAGGCCACCTGGACCATGGTGTATATGCCCACGGCGCAGCCCATGGAATATTTGCCCAGTTTCATTGAGCAGTCCATGGAGATCATCTATCAGAAAACCGTAATCGGCAAACATCAGATTCTCAAATACAGCGGCGGTTCCGTCCGGGAGGAACGGCTGACCCTTTCCGCCGCCACGCTACGCCAGCTTGGCTACTTTGTGAGCACGGGCAAAAAGCATCTGGTAAAGGATTTCTTTATTTCTCAGGCCGTGCAATGGGAAAACGGTCAGGTTCCTCAGCGTCAGGTATGGCATATGGTCCACCAGATCATTCATCAGCTGGCCACTGTGCATCAGCCCACCAACAGCCGTCTTACGGATATCCTCTTGGAAATCGACGAGCTCATACACTGTGCCGCCTCTTATGGCGACCTCATGGCCAGCATCTACAGCCTGCTGTTTGACAGCGATACGACCTTTGACCGCAAAATGACAGCCCAGGAGCTCTACGACTGCGCCGTACAGTATATCGAGGACAACTATGCACAGCCCCTGAGCATGCAGAGCATCTGCGACGAGATGGGCATTTCGCAGACCTACCTCAGCCGCCTGTTTCGCAAGTATGGAAACACCACCTTCAACACCTATCTCACCCGCTGCCGCATGGACGCCGCGATCCGCATTCTTCAGGAAAAGCCCAATATGCTCCTTCGTGAAGTAGCCGCCTGCGTCGGTTATGAAGGGTCCTCCTATTTTTCCAAGGTATTTCATCAATATACAGGTAAAACCCCCTCCCAGTATTTCTCTGGCGAGGAGGAATAAGCCCGTTGTCTTCGGCGCGGTCTTAAGCCAGAAGGCAGGGGCCCACGGCTTCTGCCTCAGGTTGCGGACAAAGCGTTGAGCGTCGCTTTCTCATCGCCGTGTGTGAACTGTACCTGCGACTTGTTTTTCTCCGGCTTTCTGGCTGCTTGTCGCCCACGGGGCAACCTTTGCTTCCGTTGCTTTGGCTGGCCTCGCGGCAGCGCGCTTTTTCCGGGTGTATCAAACATCCAGCAAGCGCAAAAGCGCGATTTCTATGATGGAATGTGATTTGAATAATATTCAGGGGGGGACGGCGCTGCCGTCCCCCCCTGTCAGGCCTGTTCATCAGGCATTGATGCGGTTTTGGGTTTCCGGATCAAACAGGTGCAGTTTCTCAAGATTGGCCGTCAGCACCAACTCCTTTTGTTCCGGCTTCTTTTCGCCCGTGTATTTGAACACCACGACCTTTTCCCCTACCCGCACATAGATCAGATAGGCGTCGCCCAGCGGTTCGATGGAATCCACATGGGCATGGATGGCGTTCGCCCCGTCATTGGCAAGCTCAAAATCGGACGGGCGGATACCCAGGTCCACCTTGCGCCCCTCGTAGCCCTCCAGGCACGCCTTCAGCGCATCGGGAACGCTGATGGCAAAATCGCCCGCATCCAGCGTCAGGCCGCCATCCCTGCGTACCACTTTGCAGGGAAACAGGTTGATCTGCGGCGTTCCCAGAAATCCCGCGACAAACTCGTTGGCCGGATGGTCATACAATTCGTCGGGCGTACCCTGCTGCATGATATGCCCATCCTTGAGCAGCACGATGTGATCGGCCATGGTCATGGCCTCGGTCTGGTCATGGGTTACATAGATGGTGGTAATTCCGAGCTGGAGCTGAATTTTCTTCAGCTCGTAGCGCACCTGATCGCGCAGCTTGGCATCCAGGTTGCCCAGAGGCTCGTCCAGCAGAAACACCTGCGGATCGCGCACCAGGGCGCGTCCCAACGCCACGCGCTGGCGCTGGCCGCCGGAAAGCTCGGCAGGGCGGCGGTCCAGAAGCTGCTCGATGGAGAGCATCCGGGCCATGTAATCCACCCGCTTGTTGATTTCCTCCTTGGGGGCCTTCTTGGTTTTCAGGGCAAAGGACATGTTTTCACGGACGGTCATGTTGGGATACAGCGCGTATTCCTGAAATACCATGGCGATGTTGCGCTCCTGCGGGGGCACAAAGGTCTTGTCCCTGCTTCCTTCGCTCACGCGGGTCATCACGTCGTCCCCGAAGCGGATTTCGCCGTGCACGGGATGCAGCAGCCCGGCGATGCAGTGCATCGCCGTGGACAAAGTGTTTTGTAACTCGTCCGGATTCTCCACACCG